>Ga0209225_1002789_pt1 | contig 15277 bp, 16 predicted proteins | sample WasSprMetagenome_FD_184732 | JGI IMG/M metagenome (GOLD analysis project Ga0209225, IMG submission 184732) | Sulfidic aquatic microbial communities from Washburn Spring, Yellowstone National Park, USA - WS (SPAdes) (version 3) | ecosystem: Environmental > Aquatic > Thermal springs > Hot (42-90C)...
GGATGCCCCTTCTTCCGTAATCAGAAAGACTTAAGCTTGCAAGAAGGGTGCCAAGATACAAAGCCTTATCAAGGGTTTTCCCGAGCATTAACCCAGCTAAGACACCAGCGTTGAAATAGTCTCCAGCTCCAGTGTTATCAACGACCTTTTCTTGCGGAATAACATCTTGCGAATACTCAAAATCCCTGGTCATTGCTTTAGCACCCCTCTTCCCCCTCTTTAGAAACAGGGCAAGGACTGAGCGATTAAGAACCTCGTTAGCCTTTAGCCCAGCCTCAAAAAGCTCACCCTCAGTAGCAAAGAAAATATCTACATAGGGGAGAAAATCTAAAAGAAAATTTCTTCCCTTCTGAGCGTAGACTTGCCCTGGGTCAAAGGAAACAAAATGGTCTAATTTTTCTTTTGGAGAGAGCTCAGAAAGGAGCCTTTTTTGAAAATCCTGCCCTTCTAAGCTTGCAAGGGATGAGAGATGAAGAAGGGCTCTTTCTTTTAGGAGCCTTTCTTTTGCTCGTGCAAGAAAGGATTCTTCTTGGAATAAGGCTTCAGCTGTGCCAGGGCTCACAATGATAAAGCGGTCCCGTGAGGCATCAAGGACTATCAAGGCTAAGCTTGTATCTCCATGTCTTTCAACAAGGCTTAAATCAACTTTAGCCTGAGAAAGCTCTTCTAAAACAAGCTTGCCAAACTCATCATCCCCGCAAACGCCGATAAAGCCAGTCTTAAATCCAAGAAGGGATAGGGCAAAGATGGTGTTTGCCGCTGATCCCCCTCCGCAAGAAAAAACTCTTTTCCTCTTTTTTTCAAGGTGAGAAAGGATATCCAAAAATTTTTCTCGGCTAACCACAACCTCGCCCCCAGGCTTTACCTCAAAATCAACTGAAGGAAGGTTCTTCAAAGCATGAAGAGAGGGCACCTCAAAGAAAATATCCCAGTTTAAGGCTCCGCAACCATAAACCTTCTCAAGCCCTGTCATCAAGGCAAGGTCTTTAGTCTTTGACATTGCAAATCGCTCCTCCATTTTTTGAAAATTCTATCTCTTTCTTCATGGCAGGACAAACAAAGCCCAACCTTTAGGATCCGGTCTAACTCCTCCTTGGTAAAGGGTCTAAGTCCCTCTCGGTTAAACCTAACCAAAGCCCTTCCTTCACGGTCTCCTACTCGGGATAGCCTATCCAATCCCTCTCCATAGCCAAGACCAACTACCTTTGGGTTTTGATGGCAATCTTTGCAGGACCTCCCCTTCCTTTGCGTTGAATGGGGTTCAATCTGAGCAAAGGTAATGCTCTCAAAGTAGCGTGCCAACTTCCCCTCCTCTGAGAGGATGGACACAAAGTCCTGTCAGCCAGGTGTCACAACGACTATATTTTCCTTTTTCACCGCAAGGGTTGGCTCATCAATTCGGCGATAGGATTCATGCTCTTCCCAGAGCCCCTTTGTTTCTTTTCCAAGGAGCTTATCAAGATGTCTCTCCCTTGGGTCATGCCGGACATGACAGCCGTAGCATTGGGGGACATACTTGGCATGACAGGCTGTGCAGGATAGCCTCCTGTGGAACCTATCCTTGCAGTCCTTTGAGGGAGCCTTAACTACATGCCACTTTTCATCAAGCTTTCCCTTCTGAAAAACCTTACCTTCCCTTTCTACAATGTTTGCAAGCCTTGTTCCAGCCTTAGTTAAGCCCTTTCTCATATGGCAAGCTTCGCAGTCAACCTGAAGGGCTTCTTCTATGTTGCGATAGAAAGTGCCGTTCCCCATGACCTCATCCCTTGTATGGCAGTCAATGCAGTGAAGCCCTGCCTTGTAATGAACATCTGGCTCAATTCGTCTCAACTTCCTTCCGTCAATGAAGGTCACCTCACCTTCTCCGCTCTGCTCATCTTCGTAAAGACCCTGATAAGTGAAGCCAATTCTTCCGCTACGGTTGTGGCAAAGGACGCACTTTTCAAGTGGTATCTTTGCGGAAAGCCGAGGATGAAGCTTGCGAGTTTTTAAATACTCCTTCTTTCCAACGAGATGGCAGGCTGAGCATCCACCTCCTTTTTCAGCCAAAAAATCAGGAAGCCTTCCCTTTTCCAAAAAAAGATGGCAGGACCCGCAGAGCTTTTTGAAGTAATCTATGGCAAAGGATGAGGTCTTAAGATGGTATAAATCCTCCACGCGAATGTTTGGATGTTCTTTAAGGACTGTTTCCTCGCCAAAAACCTTAAGGAGCCTTGCTATGATGCCGTGGTTTGTGGCCATGAGGTTATTCTTGACCTTGTTTATGTCCTGGGGGTGGCAGTTTGCCTGACCGCAGGTCTTATGGACTATTCTTAAGTCTGAGGGATTTCGAACCACGCCCTTGTGAGCCGCTCGGTAATCCACTGTTAGAGGGTTGCCAAGATGACAGCTTGAACAACCAAGCATCTCCCGGGCATGAGCCTTCTCTTCTACCCTCTCTTCGTGGCAGAAAAGGCATCCTTCAGGCTTCCCTGTGGTTAACAAAGGGACCTCACTTTTCTGCCCGCCTTGTTTAAGGGATTTTAGAGTAAAAGGGAAGGTTTGAGAAAGGGATAAAACAAAAATCACCAAGATAATTAAAATTGAAAAGGCATAGATTGGTCTTCTAAGCGACATTCAATCTTCTACAAATTTTTAGAATTTCTCCGCAAAGGTTTAGGATAACTTTTCAAAAGTTTCTTCGCATCAGATGTCAATATCTAAAATTTCATAGCGCTTTTCACCTGATGGGGTCTTAACCTTAACCTCGTCTCCGATTTCTTTGCCGATCAAGGCTCGGGCTAAAGGGGAGTTGATGGAGATTGTCCCTTCGGATGGGTTTGCCTCGTAGGGGCCAACGATCCTATAAGAGATAATCTCTCCAGTATCAAGGTTTAAAAGTTTGACTACCACGCCAAACTGAACCTTGTCTGGAACCTCCTTCAGAGGTGGTTGCACCTCAACTTGAGAAAGAAGGTATGAAAGCTCTTGAATCCTTCCCTCAATAAAAGCCTGCCTTTCCTTTGCGGATTCATACTCTGCATTCTCTGAGATATCTCCGTGAGCCCTTGCCTCCTCAATAGCCTTCACTACTTCTCTTCTTTCAACCTTGATCAGCCTTTCAAGCTCTTTTTTAAGCTTTTCATAACCTTCGGGTGTAATAGGTATCTTCATAGCTACACCCCCTCGAAAAAATTTTCTTGATAGTTGCTCAATTTATTCTGTCAAACAGTTTAATCGATAGATTTTTTCAACACAAAAGGTAGGGGCAAACGATGTTTTGTTCAATTCATAAAGAGGGCGAGCATTCACTCGCCCGAACGCATTATTCTTCCTAAGTATTTTAGATTTTAGTGTTTAAAAGCTCTTTGTCCGGTAAACATCATAGCTACGGGAGGATAAGCTTCATTGCAAGCCTGGATTACTTCCCAGTCTCTTACTGAGCCACCTGGCTGGAGGATGGCTGTGATGCCATGTCTTATGGCTACATCAGCTGCATCCCTGAAAGGTAAGAACCCATCAGACACCATCACCGCGCCGATAAGTCCAGCCTTGTTCCTTCTTGTTTCTTCGTCTATCTCTTCCTTCTGTTCCTTCGGTCTAAGTCCTTTCTCAATTTCAAGCTCAAGCTGTTTGTAAGAGATACGGTACTTCTGATAGCATAACCAGTCTGAGTAGTTTCTATAGGCTTTGAAGATGGCGATCTCCGTGCAACCCACCCTGTCCTGCTCACCCGTTCCGATAGCTACCGTCCTTTCATCCTTAACAAAAAGAACGGAGTTTGAGGTTACCCCAAGTTCGACAGCCCAGCCAAAGAGCATATCTCTAATTTCTCTTTCGTCAGGTTCTCTTAGGCAACGGTATTCTACACCATCCTTAACCGCAACTGCAGGCTTTAGGTCTTCTTTACTCCTTATTCGGTTCTTTTGGGAAACCTGAAGAATCAGACCTCCGTCCATCAGGCTCTTGAATTCTACCACCGGATAATTAGCATACTCCGCAAGGCGGTCCATCCTCTTTATGCGGATGATCCTTAGGTCCTTCCTTTTGGTCAAGATGTCTATGGCTCCTTCTTCAAAGTCAGGAGCAGCAAGGACCTCAAAATAGTGCTCAGCAATGGCTTCTGCCGTTGCCTTATCTACCGCGCGGTTTAGGGTTACAGCCCCGCCAAAGGCGGCAACCCTGTCAGCACTAAAGGCCCTCAGAAAAGCCTCTTCAAGGGTTGATCCGTAGGCTACTCCGCAGGGGTTGTTGTGCTTAACAATTATGCAGCAAGGCTTTTCCATGAGATAACGCATGATGTTCAAAGAGTTGTCAACATCGGTAAGATTGGTCTTGCTTGGATGTTTCCCAAACTGAATAAAATCAGATTCCTTTAGGCTTGAGACCAAACCTAAGCCTGGCTTAATAAACTCACATTCTCCAAGGATAAGATTTCCAGCTACAAGCTCGTAAAGGGCTGCCTCCTGGTCTGGGTTTTCACCGTAGCGCAAACCCCTTCTTTCAACCTCACCTGGTGCCACCTCAAGGTCCCAGGTACGCTTCTTGTAGATTAAGGTCTGATCCCCAAAGGTAATACGAAGCTCGTTCGGAAAATGGTCGGTAACGATGGTGCGGTACATCTTCTTTAGGTCCTCAGCCATGGTATACCTCCTTTGTCGAGGTTTATTTCTTAAGTATCCTCGTTTCTTTTAGCCTGTCAAGGGACGCCGTTGATGTTTAATAAATTCAATAAAGGTTATAAAATCTTCGGCAATCCGCCAAATTGCTCCTGGAGGTCCAACCTCAATCGGGAGCCTCGCTAAGGCTTCCTTCATCTCCCCTCGCATCTTTTCATCAAAAAGAAGCTCCTCAACCACCTTTGCCAACCCCTTAAGTCCTTCCCTTTCCACGATAATCTCAGGATAGATAGCCTTTTGCAAGATAAGGTTCGGAAGACTGATAAAGGGGACCTTCACCAACCGTTTAGCTAAATGATAAACTAAAGGCGGAAGGCTGTAGACCACAACCGATGGGGTCCCCATCAAACCGGCTTCAAGCGTAATGGTGCCTGATGCTAAAACCGCCAAATCAGAATGTTTAAGCACATCATACTGGACGCCCTCAAGAACTTTGAAGTCGCGCCTTGCCTCTTCCCAAAGGGAGCTCTCCTTCAAACCCAAGGCTTTTACCATTAACCCCTGAACCTCAATATTCTTTTCCTTTAACCTCCGATAAACCTCAAGAAAAATTGGTATGTGCCTTGCAACCTCCGATTCCCGACTTCCTGGAAAGAAGCTAATTATAGGTACATCCTCTTTAAGACCATAGACTTCATAAAAAAGCTCTGCTGAAAGATGAGGCTTTACCACATCAAGTAGAGGATGTCCAAAATACTTCGCCCGAACCCCCTGGCTTCTAAAAAATTCCTCTTCAAAGGGTAGGACCACATAGAGAAGGTCTACATACTTTCTAAGAAGGTTGATCCGCCTGCGATACCAAGCCCAAACCTGAGGGGCAACAAAGTAAACAACCGGATAACCAAGCCCCTTGGCAAACTTGGCAACCCTTAAGTTAAAACCCGGAAAATCAACAAGCAAAACCAGGTCAACTTGCCTTTTCCTCAGAAGGTCTTTAATCCGGTTTAACACAAACAAATACCTCTTTAGCCTTGAAAAGTCTGGTATACCAACTAAGGACAGGGGTTCAGCCGAAAAGAGAATGTCTACATCAAGGCTCCTCAGTCTTGGGCCACCGATCCCTATGAAATGCAAAGAAGGAAGCAGTTCCCTTAGCTTTTTGACCAAGAGATAAGCGTAGAGGTCTCCCGAGAGCTCGCCGGTTATGACAAGAATTTTCATGAGGAAGTGCTCAATTTTTTAAGATTTCTCTCCACTTCAGACTTAATTCTTAAGGCTACCTCCAAGGATGCCAAAGTATCCTTAGCTTGAACCCTTGGCTTTGCTAACCCAACCACAGCCTTAACAAAAGCTATTACTTCCTTCAAGAGAGGGTCATCATCTGGAAAGTGAAGCCTTTCTATGCGGTAATCGCGATTTTTCTGGTCTACAAGCACCTGAACCAAAGACTTCTCGAGGGTATCTACCCGAAAATAAGCTCCTTTTGCAAAAACTCGGAATTTCCTCTGCTTGGAGAGGGAAATTCTACTTGCGGTAAGGTTGCAGGTTGTTCCATCCTTGAAAACCAGCCTTGCGTTTACAATGTCTGGCTTTTCGGTAAAAACTGGGGCTCCAACGGCATGGATAAACTCAAGGTCTTGAGGATTCTTAAAGAGAAAAAGCAAATCAAGGTCATGAACCATTAGGTCAAGAACCACATCGATGTCAAGGTTCCTTTCAGTAAAACTACCGATCCTATGAGCTTCAATGAAGATAGGGTCCTTAACCCTCTGGCAAAGCTCCTCTACCACCCTTTGAAAACGCTCTACATAACCAACCTGCAGGATTAAGGCTTTCTCTTCAGCAAGCTTTATTAGGTCTTTTGCCTCGTTTATATCGGCAGTCAAAGGCTTTTCCGCAAGAACAGCCTTACCTTCAAGCAAGGCTTTCTTTACTATCTCATAGTGGGTAAAAGTTGGGGTAGCAACTATTACTGCGTCAACAAGGGGCAAGACCTCTTCAAAGTTCTTAGTTTTAAAAGGCTTTAGTCCATAACCTTTTAAAAGAAGGTTTGCAACCTCATCCAAACGCTCTTCGTTGATATCGCAGATAGCTTTAAGCTCAACTCCTCTTTCAGTCATCCCGAGACCAGCGAGGGAAATTTGAGCAACCTTTTCTGCGTGATACCTTCCGAGATGCCCAAGCCCAATTATTCCAACCTTAAGTGCCTTGATCACGCTTCCCCTTCTCCGTCCCTTACCCCACAGATGGCTATACCGTGCTTGTTAGCAAGCTCAAGAGCTTTTTCTCTTTGTAGAAAAAAAGTTTTTCCGGCAAGAAGGGCTAAAACCTTAGCTTTGGCTTTGATCATTGTCTCAATGGTTTGACACCCAACGACAGGAAGGTCAAGCCGTGGGTCTTGTCTGGGTTTGGCAATCTTAACTACGACGGCTCCAGAAACAAGCCTTCCTCCTCTTAAGATGGTTTCATCAGTCCCTTCCATGGCTTCAACCGCAACGGTCATTCGGTTCTTGACTACTACACACTGCCCAATATCCAGGTCACCGATAGCCTTAGCGACCTTTAACCCGTAGCGGATGTCTTCCCATTCCTCAGGCGAGGGCTCACGCTTAGTCAAAACTCCTTCTGGAGTCAAGTAATCTGAGAGAAATTCTGCTGGACCCCTTACCACAAAGCCTGAACTCTCGAGCTCTTCTACCAACGCGGTGAGCAAAGAGTTATCCTCACGACTTCTTAAAGAACGCCAAAGTTTTAGAGCTCTAAAATCAGGAAGGTTAAACCGCAGGGCATGGCTCTTATCAACTTTGCCTAAAAACACAAGGTCTCTAACCCCATCCTTTTTAAAAGTCTCTATAAGCTTCCCCAGCTGACCTATATAAATCCGCGTGACCCTTTCGGAAAGCTCTTTGAGGTTCTTCTCCTGCTCCTTAGAAAAACAAACAGTATAAACAGAATAGCCTTTACTCTTTAAACTTTTAGCAAGGATGAGGGGAAATTCCCCTTCCCCGGCTATAAGCCCTATTCGCGATGATGATTTATCGTCCATCCCCCAATTTTTGGGCGACCGGCCGCTCTCCCTTTTTACTATTCCTCGCCTTCAAAGGGCTTTCTTCTCATTATACCTTGTCTTGAAGGATTTTCCAAAAAAGTAATAAGTTCAGCTATCAAGGGGTCATCACCAAACACATCCTTTAGCTCAACGATAACTTCTTTTAAAGTAGCAGGACCGTCAAGAAAGATGCCAAGGGCTTGCGAAAGCTTCCTTATGTCCTCTTTAGTAAAGCCAGCCCTCCTTAAGCCAATAAGATTTAGCCCTTGAATTTTTGCCGGTATTCCGAAAACTTTAACAAAAGGAGGGACATCCTTATCAACTCCGCTCATTGCCCCGATAAAAGCATAAGCTCCGATGCGACAAAACTGATGGACTGCAGAAAAACCACCCATCACTACCCTTTTTCCTACCCGAACATGCCCGCCAAGCGTCGCCCCGTTTGCCATGATCACATTATCTTCGACAAAGCAATCATGAGCAATGTGCACATAGCTCATAAGCATGCAGTTATTTCCTATCCTTGTAAGACCCTGGTCTTTTGCTGTGCCCCGATGAATGGTTGCGAACTCCCGAATGATGTTACCGTCTCCTATCTCCACCCAAGTTTCCTCACCTTTATATTCAAGATGCTGGGGCGGTGTCCCTATCACAGCATAGGGACCGATGATATTGTTTTTCCCGATTTTTGTGTTTTCTTCGATGTAGGTGTGGGGTTTGATAATAGTTCCTTTCCCAATGTAGACCTTTGGTCCGATGTAAGCATATGCTGAAACCACTACATCTTCGTCAAGCTCTGCCTGTTTATCAACAAAAGCTGCCGGATGAATTCTTGCCATACAATTCCCCTATTCTTGCCAATCTACCATGGCCGCGGTTATCTCAGCTTGAGCAACGATTTTATCGTTTACCGTTGCCGTAACCGTAGTCCAAATAAGCTTTCCCTTGCGATGAAACTTCTCGGCAAAGATAACAAGCTGGTCCCCAGGATAAACCGGTGCCTTAAACCTTACCTTGTCAAAGCCGGCAAGCACAAAAAGCTTATCCTTAAACTCAGGATAGGCATACTTAAGGAAGATGGCACCAGTTTGGGCCATGGCTTCAAGGATTAAAACCCCGGGCATGATGGGATAGCCAGGAAAATGCCCCTGAAAGAAGGGCTCATTTATGGTCACATTCTTTATCGCTTTGATGTATTCCCTCTCAATATCTATCTCTATCACCTTGTCCACAAGGAGAAAAGGATATCTGTGGGGCAAGAGCTTCTCCACCTCTTTCACATCTAAAGATTTCTTCTCCTCAGACATGTGTCCACCCCCAACGCCTTCAAGATGGCAACTCCACGGTTGCTTACCCAAATCATAACATAGCTTGCTAAATTTTAAAGAATTGCTTAAATTTAAAAAAAGATTATGGAGCCTAAAAAAGAAGACTTGGAAAAACCTTACAGAGACCTCTTGAACCTCATTCAGGAAGAATTCCCTCTCCATCCTCAACCCTTTAAGGTATTAGCTGAAAAGGTTGGCTTAACTGAAGGAGAGGTTTTGAGCTTTCTCAAAGGACTAAAAGAAAAGGGCATTTTAAGACATCTTGGGGCAAGCCCAGACTCTCACAAGTTAGACCATTTTACTTGCCTTTGTGCTGTAGAAATTCCTGAAGATAAGCTACACCTTGCCCATGAGATAGCGGACCTTCCTGAGGTGACGCATGCCTACCTCAGGGACCATAAGCTAAACTTCTGGTTTACCCTCGTCCTACCCAAAGAAAACGACCTTGCCCCCTACCTCGAAAAACTCTCCCAAACCTACGGTCTAAAATTCTACGCCTTTCCAGCCAAGAAAAAGTTTAAGGTCAGAGCAGTTTTTTCGCTATAAAATGAAAATTTCTTTTGCTGGGTAAACAGGATGAAATTTTTAGAAAAAGAGCTCCCTGCAAACCTTAGCGGTGACATCGTTCATTTAATGTGCCCTATACATCTTTTAGAGCTTAACGAAAGCATAAAGAAAATAAAAGTAGGGCAGAAACTTGAGCTAATCACCGGTTATGACCGAGCCCTTGAAAAGAGATATAAAAGTAATCGGGCTTGCTCTCCCAAAACTAAGCTCTGAAAAATGAAGGATCTCTTAATTTTTCTCCTTCTTATCCTTAACTTTATCGCTTTAGTCTATCTTTACTTGAAGGTAAGAGGTCTTCTTGAAGGAAGGATTGACCAATCTTTGGACAGGCTTGAAGTGAGGCTTGAAGAGAGGCTAAAGGACCTTCAGGAGATAAAAAGGGATTTAGTGAAGCTCTATACCACGGAGGAGCTCGGGAGAGCCATATCAGAAGAGGTAAAAAAGATCTCAGGGGTCCTTGTTGGCAGGCGTTCAGGGCAGACAGGAGAACGAGCTGTAGAAGAGATCCTTTCCATCTTTCCCCCGGGGATGATTGCTCGGAATGTTAAATTATCCTCCGGGGTTGTAGAGTTTGCCCTACGGTTAAAAGGAGAAAGGTTTGTTCCCATAGATTCTAAGCTTTCTTCACCGGAGATTTTAGCAAAGTCTGAGCTTACCCCTGATGATGAGCGGGAAATTGTCCGCCGAGCAAAGGAGCGAGCAAAGGAGATAACAAGCTATCTCAAGGATGAGCGGTCTGCAGGCTTTGCCCTTATGGTTATCCCTGATGGTTTATATAGGTCTCTTAAGCTTCGCATCTTTTCTGACCTTGAAAGAGAGGGAATAATCCCTGTCCCCTATCAAGCCCTTCCCCAAACCCTGATGATGGTGCTTACTCTTTGGGAGAGGTTTTTCTTTAGCCTTGACGGGAAAAGATTGAAAGAGGCTCTTCCGGTCTTAGAAAAAAGCCTCTCAAGCATAGAGCGAGACTTAGAACAAACAAAGACCGAGCTAAAAAGCGCATCAAACCTCTTAGAACGGGTCAAGGACACCTTAGTCTACATGCAGAGGTATCTTTCCAATCTTAAGGATTTAGATTAGAATTTGTAATCAATGACCGAAAAGAGGCGATTTCAGCGAATTCCTTTTCGAAAACAGCTTGCTTTTAAATGCGTTAAAGGAACTTACTTTGGCAAACTAAAGGACCTATCTCTGGGAGGAGCTTATATCGAAAATCCCACTAATTACCCCTATCTTCGTGAAACGGTAGAGATTGCCTTTTATCTTGACAACAGTAACAACATCGTAGTCTTTATCAAAGGGGAGGTTATAAGAATAGAGGAGGGAAAGGGCTTTGCCGTAAAGTTTGTGGAGATTGACCCTAAGAGCTTTACTCATTTAAAAAACATCATCTACTACAATTCTCCAGACCCAGAAGCAGCCAAAAAGGAAATCTACGATTTTCTCGGAGAGGCCTATCCCATGTTCCAATCCATAAAATACCTTGCCGTTCAATCTCTAAAAAACGAGCTTATCAAATATCTTTTAAGCAGAGCCTTCCTTTACAGTCCTGACAAACCATTTATCCTAAGCAGCGGGAAAGAAAGTCCCTACTACCTTGATTGTAGAAAGGTTACCCTTTATTCTCCATCCTTTCAACTTATCGGAGACCTCTTTTGGGAGGAGGTCCGCTTTTCCTTTGTAGATGGGGTAGCAGGCATGAGCATCGGGGCAGACCCTATTGTTTGCGCCGTCCTTGCCTCAGCCATAAAAGAAGGGGTTAAGCTTGAGGGGTTGCTTGTTCGAAAGGAGCCGAAAAAACACGGGACTCAAAAACAGATTGAAGGGAATGTTAAGCCAGGAATGAGGGTTGTCCTCGTTGAGGATGTGGTGACAACCGGTGGTTCAGTGCTCAAAGCCCTGTCAGCCCTAAGAGAGGCTGGAGTGCAGGTAGTTAAAGTTTTGGCTTTAGTTGATAGAGAAGAAGGAGGGAGGTCTGCTATCGAGGGAGAAGGGGTTCCATTCCACGCCTTCTTCACCATAGAAGAAATCCTTTCAGCCTACAAGTCTCAAAAGTCTATATTTGGTAAATCAACCCTAAAAAACTAAAAAACTTAGCTCAAACTATGAAAGATGATTTATTAATGGGGATTGTCCTTTTTTCATCAGCTTTAATCCATGGGCTTGTTGGCTTTGCCTTTGCGATAACGGCTCTTCCCCTTCTCTCTTTGGTTAAAAGCGTTAAGTTTTCCGTCCCCCTTCTTTCTCTTCTATCCTTTGTGGTAAACCTGGCCACACTTTTACTCATGAAAGAAAAGGAAGTAACAAAGATTCCTCTGCGGTTCTTTGGGGCTATATTCTTTGGGGTCATCATAGGTGTTTATGGTTTTAAAATCGCCTCGGAGTTAACTTTAAGGATCCTCCTTTTCATAGCCATACTCTCTTATTTTATCTGGGATGTGCTACATCACTTTACCAGAAAGGAGGAACCCTATGTTCAACAAATTAACCCTGAGATGTTTAAAAGCGGAAAAGCCTTAGGGGTAGCCTTTATCGTTGGCTTCCTTGGTGGAATCCTCTATACACCGGGTCCACCCATTGTGATTTACTTCTCTCTTCTTAGGCTTAAAAAGGATATTTTTAAAGCAACTCTTCAGCTTATCTTTATGATCACAGCCCTTTTTACCATCATCAACCATACCCTTCAAGGAAATATAACCAAAGAAACACTTTCTTCCTTTTCCATCAATCTCCCCATTGTTCTCCTCGGGCTATACCTTGGACAGAGGCTTTATATGAGGCTTTCAACCAAAGCCTTTTACTACCTTGTAAACATCTTTTTATTCATCTCAGCGGTGCTTCTTTTGTTAAAAAACAACTAAACTGGGGGTTAATTTATGGTTAGCGTGCCAGAAGGTTTCTTGTTCTCAGCCGTTTCCTGTGGAATAAAAAAAGAAGGAAGGCTTGACCTTGGGTTGATATTCTGCGAAAGAAAGGGGACAGCCTGGGGAGTGTTTACTAAAAACACCTTAAAAGCTGCCCCAGTCCTAATCGGAAAAACGAACCTTAAAGAACCCTTCCATCGAGCCATAGTTGCAAACAGCGGTGTTGCCAACGCGGCAACGGGAGAAGAGGGTATTAAGCGAGCAGAAGCGATTTTGAAGGACCTAGCAAATCTTCTCAAGGTTAAACCCTTAGAGATCCTTCCAGCAAGCACAGGAGTAATCGGGGATCAGCTTCCCCTTGAAAAAATCCTTCCAAAGCTTCCTGAACTTGTTGCCGGGCTCTCTCCTGAGAGGGCTGAAGATTTTGCTAAAGCTATCATGACGACTGATACCTTCCCAAAGCTTGCTCAAAGGACAACTAAGGATGGGATAAAACTCCTTGGGATCGCCAAGGGAGCAGGCATGATCGCCCCAAACATGGCAACTATGCTTGCCTTCATCTTAACAGACGGATACCTAAAAAAGGAGGAGATGAAGAAACTTCTGTCAAAAGCTGTCGACCAGAGCTTTAACCGCATAACCGTCGACGGCGATACCAGCACAAACGACACCGTCTACTTTTTAGCAAGCGGAATAAAAGAGGTCAAAGACGGCACCGACTTTGCAGAAAATCTGATCTCCCTTGCTAAAGAGCTTGCCTATCTCATTGTTAAGGATGGAGAAGGGGCAACCAAGGTGATTAGGGTCGAGATAAGAGGGGCAAGGAACAAAGAGGAGGCACGGGCTTTTGCCATGTCTATCGCCAACTCTCCCCTTGTGAAAACCGCCTTTTACGGTGCAGACCCAAACTGGGGTAGAATTCTTTCCGCCCTTGGCAAAACTGGGATAGACTTTGACCCGCAGTTAGTCCAAATCTTCTTAAACGGTAAACCCTGGGTTAAGGACCTTTCAGTTCAGACCAAAGAAGAAGACCTTCGTAAAGAAATGCAAAAAAGCGAGGTTTCTCTTGTTGTTCATTTAAAACTTGGTAAAGTTAACTACGAAGTTTTAACCTGCGACCTAACGGAAGATTATATTAGAATTAACGCCTCATACAGGAGTTGAAGTATGGAAGATAGAAAGGAACATACCTCTAAGGACCCAAATCCTTCAGAGAATAAGCTTTTTTGTGAAAAGTATAAGGAATGGGTGGACGAGGGGGAGGGTTGCCGGCATAAGGGCGATTACTGTCAGTTCCGTAAGCAATGCCTCATCTATATGAAAGAAAAGTTTAAAGATTTTTAGCGAAAAACCCAGATGAAGATACTTTTAACGAACGATGACGGAATTTACGCTGACGGGCTTTGCGCGTTGAGCGCTGCCTTAAGCTGTGAGCATGAGGTCTACATCGTTGCCCCGGAGGCTGAAAGAAGCGCCGTTGGGCATGCTATCACCATTCACTACCCTCTTCGGGTAAAGGAAGTAAGAAGGGGTAAATTCTTCTGGGGTTATGCTGTGTCTGGCACTCCTGCTGACTGCGTGAAGCTTGCTATATACGAGCTTGTAGGTCCGGTAGATTTAGTGATCTCTGGAATAAACCGTGGGGCAAACGTGGGGATAAACGTTCTTTATTCTGGCACAGTATCTGCCGCAACGGAAGCCAAAATCCTTGGCTATCCAGGGATAGCAGTATCGATCGACGCTTACGAAAATATAGACTACTGCTTTGCCGCAAACTTTATCGCAAACTTCATCAAAATTCTTCCCTCTTTACCTTTAAAAAAGCCCTTTTGCTTAAACATCAACATCCCCCACCTTAATCCAAATAGGATAAAAGGGATAAAGTTTGTCAGGCAATCAACGGCTCCACTAAAGGAGTTCTTTGATAAAAGGCTTGACCTACACGGGAAAATTTACTATTGGCAAGGGGCAGAAGAACACACCGAGACAAGCCCTGACACGGATGTCATCGCCCTACGAGAGGGCTACATTACCATTACTCCCATTCAGTTTGATTTAACAAATTATGAATTGTTAAATAAGTTAAAAAAAGTTAATTTGAATTTAGATAGTATCGACTAACTCAAGATAATACTTTTACTATTATAGCTCATAATTCGGTAGTGTTTCATTAATTGTGTAAAGACTTAAAAGGACAGGAAAGGCATGGTAGCTTCCCCAAGAAATACTGACCCAAAATCACTAAAAAGGAGGGGAAGCTACTATGAAACAACCAAACAAATTAAACTTCCAACTCCAACAGTAAATTTTAGACTCTTTCCAACAGTTAGACAATGCATTAATTGGGGCTGTTCAAAAAATATTATAAGACCTTTTATCCCCCTCCTTACCACTCTCAATACTATCACAAAAAAGTGCTTGCGGAATAATCATATATGATGATCATATAGAAATCCCAAAATTGCACATGCAATAGCCATCTTCTTACCTAAATCTTCTCCTATCAATGTAAAACCTAAACCTACCTTCATTCTCCTTAACGACTTCCTTCTACCTCACATCCAAGAATTATAGCCTCCCCTTTCCCATCCACCCCCACTAAACTTACCAATCTCACATGAGAACTAACCTCTCTCCCTTAAACACCTCTCATCCAATTGAATATATATTTACTTCCAAAACCAAATCCAGTCCCATCAACTATTAAATACTTAAAATCCCATTTTGTCCGAAAAAATGTTTAATACTTTCATCCAAAATCTTCTTTAAAAGCCCTTCATCAAGTTTTTTACCCTATAATGATAATCACCAAGAACTGGCACATAAAAACCTTCATGTTTAGCAAGCCTTAGGCACAACTCTTTCCGAAAG
>Ga0209225_1002790_pt1 | contig 15271 bp, 19 predicted proteins | sample WasSprMetagenome_FD_184732 | JGI IMG/M metagenome (GOLD analysis project Ga0209225, IMG submission 184732) | Sulfidic aquatic microbial communities from Washburn Spring, Yellowstone National Park, USA - WS (SPAdes) (version 3) | ecosystem: Environmental > Aquatic > Thermal springs > Hot (42-90C)...
GCTTCCTAACCCACTTCCAAACAGCGGTCTTAGAGACCCTATGGATCTCAGAAAGAGCCTTAGCAGCCCTCCTCAAGCTCGAAAGCTGAATGTAGAACGCCAACCCCAGAACCTTCAGCTCCACAGGCACCCTATTCCTCTCAAAAACACCAAGACCCTCAACCAAAGACCTAATACTCAACATAGCACAAAGAACCTAAACCAAGCTGACCTAATAAGCCTTAAGTTGCCAGGTCTTCTTGAAGTAGAGCTAAGCTTATATACTTATGCTTTCATATGTCTCAATGGTGGTCTCACGTGTCCGAGCAGAAATTCACAAAGGGGCAGACTTGGGGTGCACTAAAGAAGGCTTGGAAAGCGTATAAGATAGCGAAGGTTCAAAACGACCGCACGAAGATGATGGAATACGCTAAACGCATACAGACCCTACAGAAGGAACTTGGGCTGCAGGTAGCAAAGTTCCCAGACCTCGGGCTCTAACAGCCCACTCATCCCTTATTTTTGATCTTCGATAGCGTTAAGAATAAGTTGAGCGCTTTTAGAGCTGGATGTAAGTCTATGGCGGTATGGGAACTACATGAACGCATATCTTGAGGTGTTAAAGAGCAGGATTGAGCCTAAACACTACGAAAGGTTGATGAAAATAGAGAGCCCAACATTACACGCCTTTGTAGCGAAGTACATCGATCTCTGCGAACCAGATCGAGTATATGTTTCAGCTGAAACAGAAGAACTTATGCTATGCGTAGAGTTGATGTAGGAGGGACGATCTTAGATTGGAGTGAACCTTGAACCGTAGCTCTAAGAGCAGGTGGCGGGCTACTGTGGTGTGGTGTACGATCAAAGATGATTTAGGCTCAATAAAGCTGAGCCTTTGTGATGATCTTATTGACAAAGTCAACGTCGGCAACACATTGAGAGCAGAGGATGGTTACGTTAACTGGCTCAGAGGAGAGCTTAACGTAGGCAGATAGGTAGGTCATATGTAACAGTCTGAAATCTAGGCAACAAAGCATATTGCTTTCAGATATTTATGTACACCCCTTAATAGGTTTACATGAAAAGTGTTTGAACGAGAAATGTAGAATCAATTCCATAAGCGTTAAAGCGAATGTATGGGTAAGATTAATCTCAGACCGCACACACCATTTCTATGTGGTAGAGGGTTGGACGAAGAATATAGGGTGGAAAGAGATAGTTTGGGAGAGGTGAAGGTACCTTCTCAAGCTTACTACGGTGCGTAGACGCAAAGAGCTATAGAAAACTTTCGGATTTCGAACCTAAGGTTTCAGAAGGGCTTTATAAAAGCTTTAGCTCTAATAAAGCTTGCAGCAGCAAAAGCCAACGTGGAGCTAGGATTGCTAGATAGAGTCCTAGGTGAGGCGATCATCAGAGCGTGTATTGAAGTGTTAGAAGGAAGGTTTGATTCAGAATATGGGTTAGTTATCTTCCAGACGGGCTCAGGCACATCAACCAACATGAATATGAATGAAGTATTGGCTAATAGAGCGAATGAGTGGCTGGGAGGTAAGAAAGGGGTCTATGAACCCATACACCCAAACGACCACGTGAATATGTGTCAATCCTCCAACGATGTCTTTCCTACAGCTATTAACATAGCGGCGCTAGAATCCCTGAATCAAGATCTATTACCCTCTATGGGACAGCTAGAGAAATCATTCAGGAAAAAGCGGAAGAATTTAGAGATGTTGTAAAAGCAGCTAGAACACACCTTCGAGACGCTGTGCCCATAACTCTAGGCCAAGAGTTCAGTGCCTATGCTGCTATGGTGAAGCAAGCCGTAAGACGAATTGAATCAGCAGAGCAAGCTTTGCTTGAGATACCACTAGGCGGCACAGCCGTGGGAACTAGTTTGAATGCACATCCATCTTACGCTAGCCTAGCCATCAGAGAGTTAAAGCGATTGACTGGCTTTGAGCTGCGCCAAGCGGAAAACGTCTTCGAAGCTATACAGAGTAGGGATGCGAATGTTGAGTTAAGTGGTGCTTTGAAAGGATACGCTGTATCTCTTATGAAAATAGCAAACGATCTACGTTTACTCTCCTCAGGACCCCGAACAGGATTAGCTGAAATCGTTTTGCCAGCTATCCAACCTGGTTCAAGCATTATGCCCGGTAAAGTGAACCCTGTCGTGCCAGAAATGGTCAATATGGTCCTGCAAAGGTGATGGGTAATGATCTGACGATAACGATAGCTGGGCAAGCTGGGAACCTGGATCTTAACACGATGATGCCAGTGATAGCTTACACTTTGCTTGAATCCATAGAGATATTAGCTTCAGCGAGCAGAACCTTAGCGAGATGTGTAGAAGGGATAGTTGTGAACGGAGAGAGGTGCTTCAAATACGCAGAGAACTCAACAGCACTAATTACGGTTCTAGCACCAACCTTAGGCTACGATAAAGCAGCAAGAATAGCGAAGAAAGCCCTCGAAGAAGAAAAGAGTATCAAGCAGATAATAGTAGAAGAAGGCATACTCACAAAGGAAGATGTTGAAAAACTTCTTAATTTAAAGAAGCTCACAAAAGGCGGCGTAGTAAAGGGTCTAGATTTTTTTTAAATAGAAAGAGTGGGCTTCACATTAAGGAGCCCTAGCTTAAAGCTCAGCTCGGTTGGAAGACCTCAATAGCTACAGCTGGCATTGGACTTCACAAGCCACACAGAACGTACAGTTAGATTCTTTAGCAGGATCAGCCTTTTTAGCGCAGGCTGAGTGACCTGGGTCTCAAGCCATTCGAAGACGCCTACAGGATATACATCTAAGCAAACACCATCAGCTATGTGGTTTTCAAAGTCGACCGCTAATCTCCCTATTTTTGATCTGCGAAGCGCTAAGAACAAGGGCTAGGCTCTCCTCGCCTATTCACTTGAGATATATGCTCTGGGTATTCGTTAGGGATGGTGTTACGATAAGGTTTTAGTGTTTGGTGCTTTCTTTGGTTGTCATATGTCTGCCTATCGTAACATCATCTCATTAGGTTCCCATATCTTCCAGGATCACTCAAACCTGCTCTGTAATGGTGTTTAACGCTTTGGATGTTACGCTCATTCATCGGGAAGGTTTTCAGGGGAAACGGGGTCGCCGAACTTCTCCTTGGCCTCAAGCAATCTGTTCCTCTGCTCCATTAGGATCTTGAAGATCTCTGGTGGGGCCTCCTGCTCGGCTTTCCAGAAACTTTCAGCCCGGTCTATCTTCTTCAAGTTCTCCTTAACGCGTATAGAGAACTGCTTGATGTAATCTTGCCTCGTATATTCCTTCCCACGTACTTCCCTAAAGAGCCTCGCCAGATCGCTATACTTCGGGATCAGGCCTGTAGGGGCCCTTAGTGCACTAGCCTCACCGTGACACCTGAGCTCCATCCACTTCACCCAGACGTGTTTGTCAAGCCTATCATTCAAGTACTCCCCTGTTTCGAGATCGCGGAGGAAGTAGTTGACGCCAAAAATAAGTGGTACCTTCCTGAGCTTTTTACCAAAATCCAAATAGTTTCTGATGTACTGGTTAAGGGAGATGGACAGGAAGTCCTGTATGCTCATCACATTTATCTCGAACTTCGGCTCCTCGATTATAGCGAAAGTGGTCTCCGATTCTAGGCACGCACCATAAACGATTACCCCATGTTCCCAGTTGAAGCCTTGTTGAACAGGGACAGAAGCTCTGTAATCGCGCCCACCAAACATTATCCCACCCAGCTCTACGCCTTGAGGGTCGTCTAGTTTTTCGTCGCAGTTGGGAAGACTGTAGAGGCTGACGGTGTAGCGGGCATTCGGGTGTGCTGGGGGAACAGGCTTCCCGTCTGGGCCTATCTTTCCTTCCCACCATTCGCCTGAAAAGTTCAAACCGCTCTTAGGGAGGGGGCAGCCCATGTTCAGCCACCAAGGTTTGGCGTCTTTAATCAAGACGTTGGTGAAGATCACCTCTCCTGGGCTGGTTAAGACCTTATAGATGAGTGGGTCGTCGTTGGGGTTTATCCCCTGAATTATGCCGAAGATTCCAGCCTCGACATTAACTGTCCTGCAGACACCATCCACGTTTCTGACATAGGCTAGATCGTCGGCGAGTATCGTCTCACCAGGGAGCATAGCGGTCGAGGTCTTTCCGCAGCCGCTTGGGAAGGCCCCAGCCAAGTAGGTCTTTCTCCCCCCTGGACCCTTAACACCGACGAGCATGAAGTGTTCGGCGAGCCAACCCTCATTGTGAGCTTTCCTTATAGCCAGCCTGAGTGCGAGCTTCTTGAAACCCACAGAGTTCCCAGCGTACTGGGTGTTGACGCTGTAGACGGTGTTCGTCAGATAATCTATGTAAACCCTCTTCTTTTCCGGTTCACAGCTCGTCATCCTCTCATCCAGTTTACCCGATGAGTGGAGTGTCTTGAAGATTTCAGCCTCAGGCCCAAGTGTGATGAAGGTGTCATAGCCTGGTCTATAAAGTAAGCTTACGGAGTGAGCTACGTACCAAGAGTCCGTGCACTCCATACAGGGGATAGTAAAGATCGAGTTCTTCGGACCGAGGGTTAAGAACCGGACTATCATAGTCTTTCCCTCCATGGAGCCGCGGAGAAGATCCATGATCTCGGCTAGCCCCGTATCCCTGTCTGTTTGGTTGAGCCTAGGGCTAAGAAAGTCTCCTTTAGGAACGAGGAACTTTGTTACAGCTCTATCCCTGCCCTGATCATAGTAGCCGTCAAAGTGGAAAGTGTGACCTGGTGTTAAGAGGGCGGCGCACTCCTCACCGCTAGCTATCGCCATATGCTTTATGTACGCTATGTCGTCAGGCGAGTCGTCGCAGATGAAGATTCTGCTGGGGTTGCAGAGCTCGGCAGCCTTCACTATAAACTCTTGAGCTGTTGGGTTTGATATGGCGAGGAACTTCCGGAGCTCTTTCTCGCCCACCTTTCCCTGCAGGGCCTCAAGACGCCCTTTTTTCACCCTCTGTCGAACCTCCTCTCGGTGAGTTCATATGTTAATCTGTTTTAATAGTCTTTCCATACCAGACGACTGTTCGTTGAAAATCGATGCTGATCAACAGGGCAGCTTGACGCGATATAATCCTGTTGAATAGCATACTTTGGTGAAGCTGGCTGTGGGCTCGAGATGGATCCAAGCTACGTAAATTTATTAAATATGGAAGAGACCCCTTAATCCCAGAATTGTCTACCTCCTTCTTAGCTGACTCAAAGAGGGTTGTTGTGTTAATCATAGCCTCTATCGCAGCGTTTATGGGTCCTCTTGACGGCAGCATCGTGAACGTCGCGTTACCAAGCATCGCGAGATCTTTGAATGCTGGATTAAGTTACTTGATCCTGGTTCCGACGATCTACCTCATAGTTCTTGCTTCGCTTCAAACCACTTTCGGCAGACTGGCTGACGTAAAGGGGAGGGTTAGGGTATTCAACATCGGCGTTGGTGTCTTCACAGCAGCCTCTCTACTCGCAGGGCTCTCACAAGACATCCTCCAGCTGATCCTCTTTAGAGTTATCCAAGGTGTAGGAGCGGCTATAATGGGTGCAACCGCTACAGCGCTCGTGGCTGAAGCGTACCCACCCTCTAGGAGGGGGGCGGCTATCGGAGTGAACACGATGGCTGTGTACGCTGGGCTTACACTAGGTCCTGTTTTAGGAGGCTTCCTAGTGCAGGTCTTCGGCTGGAGATCCATCTTCTTAGTCAACATCCCAATAGGCTTCGCAACTCTCTTCCTATCAGCCTATTGGCTACGTGGATTAGGTGTGAAGGTTATGAGACGAGGCTTCGATTTGGTAGGCTCAGCGACATTAACCACATTTCTTGTTACACTCCTCTTAATCCTGAGCCAGGGGGATCTTCAGTTTACTTCGGCTCAACTAACCGCTTTATCTACTCTCTGCGTACTATCGCTGAGCGCCTTCGTCTACTCTGAAAGAAGGGTGAGTGAACCGCTTATGGACCTGCGCCTCTTTACATCTAACAGGCTATTCAGCGCAGGTAACATCACGGCACTATTGAACTACTCAACCACCGCAGGTACCGTGCTTCTCATATCAATCCACCTACAGTTCATCTTAGGGTTCTCACCTTCAGAAGCCGGATTGATATTGCTGAGCCAGCCTCTGGTGATGGTTGTTGTGGCGCCTATTGCTGGTTGGCTCTCGGACCGCATAGATGCGAGAGTATTAAGCTCAATAGGTATGACGATCAGAACAGCTGGTCTACTTCTACTGGCGTTATACAGCGAAGCTTTGAGCAGAAGCTTCATAATAGCCCCTCTCCTCATCCTCGGGTTGGGTAACGGATTATTCTCATCGCCTAACGTAAACTCCATACTCAGCTCAGTCCCTAAAGAAAAGTATGGTCTTGCCTCAGGCATTCTCAGCACTATTAGAACTATGGGCCAATCTATAGGCATAGCCATCTTGGGCTCTGTTGTCTCTATGGCCATGCCTCCAGGAACCTTTGCAAGGCTTGGTGAAGATGCGGATGAATTGGCCGCCTTCTTTCTAGGTGGTGTGAAGATGGCTTTCTTGACAGCTTCTATTTTAAGCGGATTAGGTATCTTCACATCTCTTATAAGGGGTAGCGAGCATAAGCAGAGAGCTAGTGTTGAAGTTAGGATGTAGGTTTGATCGATCTCTTGACGTACCAGATGGTTAAGAAGTAGAGTATCAGTATCCAAGCAGCAGCTAAAAGTGCTCCAAGCAGCACTTTTAACACCGCCGCACCAAAAGGGGTGACGAAGCCTTCTGCAGGATTCAAATGACCTACGTATCCGAATATTATCACCGTGCCTGAGAGAACTAGAAGCCAAGCTGCAAAGATTATACCGATTAAAGGTAGGAGCCTACGTAACATAACCTTTTCACCAAGTCAAAAAGGCGGTCACTATCGCTAAGATGGCTGCTATAGCCTCTAAGATAGTTATGGCTCTAGCAACCTCTACTTCACTTAAAGGACCCTTAGCTAATATCATGCGCGTCAATGTGATCGGCGCCTCTCTGCTTGTTGAAGCTGCTAGTCTAAAGTCCTTTAGGATTTTAACAGGCCTCTCCTTAACCTCCCGATGCTCAATTATCTTCTTGACGCTTGAGAGGAAGAAGAAGGAGTTTAAGATCGCTGGTAGTAGCGCTATTACACCAACCACTTCAGCTCGACCACAGATCGCCAAAGCGCCATAGAGAGAGCCTAACGCTAAGGTCCCTGAGTCGCCTGGAAATATCTTTGAGGGGTATCTGTGGAAGAAGAGGTAAAACACAGCGGTTGACGCTAAGAGGGGTAGGGCTGCTATAAACATGATCCAGTCTCCTCGCAGAGCGAATGCTACGAGGAGAGGTATACTTGCTATGAAGAGGAAGCCCGAAACCACGCCGTTGAATACGTCTATAGTGTTTATTGTGTTCGCAGTCACTGGCAGGGCTACTAGGACCAAAAGAGGGTAGACTATGAATAACCTGACAGACTTCCCATAGATTGGGAATATTGGTTGAGGCACGTATGCTCTTAAAAGGAGTATTGGTAGTGAGGCGAAGGTGAGGAGAAGAGGCTTATAGAAACCTTTCAAACGCTTAACATCATCAACTAACCCTATAAGTCCAGCGATGATCAGCGACTGGGATAAGGCGGCAACCCTCACATCATATGTGAAGCAGAATAAGATGACCTCTCCGACCAGGATCGAGATAATAAGCGCAGGACCAGCTGGCCTCGGTATGAGAGGGCTATTCGGCTTATGCGCATCTTCAACCAACCAACCACGGCGCCTAAGCACCTTAATTAGGATCCTCGTTAAGAGATACGTGAGTAAGCCGCTCAGTAAGAATGTGACAGCAGCGAGCCACGGGTTCATATGCTGCTCCGCTGAGACTCCTATTACGGGTGTTAAAACTCTTTTCGAGAAAAGATTCTTATATAGAGGCGGTGGGATATAGTTGGTGAGTGCTGATTTGAAGATAGTCGAACTTAAGGATGGTATGCGGAGGGTGGATGTGGAAGGGACGGTTTTAGACAAGGGTGAGCCTCGAACCGTAAATTTAAGAACCGGTGGGCAGGCTACTGTGGTGGAGTGTACAATTAGAGATGATTCAGGCCGCATAAAGCTGAGTTTATGGGATGATCTCATCGATAAGGTCAATGTAGGTGATAAGGTGAGGATAGAGAATGGTTACGTAAACTCGTTCAGAGGCGAGCTTAGGCTTAACGTGGGCAGATACGGTAGGCTGTATGTAACAGGTTAAGCGTGTGTTTTCCCGAAATGAGTATACCTCTTTCTAGATCTTTTGGGCATGGTATGTCTCACCTGATTCTTCGTCTGTGATGATGTCGTCCTTAGGCATCTTTCTTATGTAGGTTTGGTAGGGGGTTTCTATCATCTTTAGGTTGAGGGACCTCTTCATATTGTACCCGCGGATCGACCACAAGGTATACTAATTTCAGGAAAATAGAGTAACAGGTTAAGCGGGAAAGCATTATTGCTGGAGATGCACAACTGTTCTCTAGAAGGTTAGGTAAACACTTAAGAGCTTAGCCTCGGATCGATTGAGGGATGGTGCATACAGAGATCGTATGCTCGAGATGCGGGGCAACATACCCCAAAGGTACGTTGTATCTATGCTCAAGATGCAAAGGTATCCTTGAAGTTCGATACGATTATGGCAAGATCGTTTTAAGCCGCTTCTTACTGCAGAACCGTAGTGACAGAACCATATGGAGGTATAGAGAGCTACTCCCTTGCTCAAAAGATATTGAAGGGATTAGCTTAGGTGAAGGTGGAACACCACTTATTAAAGCCACTCGGCTGAGCACCACACTGGACGCAAACGTTCTGTTAAAAGATGAGAGCAGAAACCCTACAGGATCATTTAAAGACAGGGCTATTAGTGTAGCGGTTACTTGGGCTGTGCAGCAAGGCGCTAAGAGGCTCTTGTCAGCCTCTTCGGGAAATGCCGCTGCCGCCGTCGCTGCTTACTCAGCTAAAGCCGGGCTTGACTGCTTTTTGCTCTTTGATTCTAAATCTCCGCCTACGAAGCATCTTCAACCTCTGGTGTATGGTGCGAAGGGCTTATCAGTAAAGAATCTTTTCAGAGGCACACCTCAGGATTTGATTGAACTTCTCTCCGTATTATCGCGGCGTTTGGATGCGTATAACGTCTTCTGCTGGGCTCTTGTAAACCCGTATACGCTTGAGGGGAATAAAACTATAGCCTATGAGATCTGTGAGGCACTCCGATGGAATCCACCAGACGCAGTCATAGTCCCGGTGGGTGGAGGAGATAACTTGGTTGCGGAGTGGAGGGGTTTTAAGGAGATGCTTGAGTTAGGTCTGATCAACAGGCTGCCGAAGATGGTTGGTGTACAGTCAAGCAGGGCTGACCCGCTTGTAAGAGCTTGGAGAAACGGTAGCGAGACGATAGCACCCATAGAGGAGCCTTCAAGCATCGCGTCGGGCATAAACGTACCATACACAGGTGATCATACACTTAAGGCAATAAGAGATTCAAAAGGTGTCGCTGTTTCCGTGGACGATGAAGAGATTCTTTTAGCTGAGAAAGAAATAGCTCGTTTAGAAGGAATTTGGGTTGAACCGTCTTCTGCAGCAGCCGTTGCCGCTGTACCAAAACTTGTCAACTCAGGCATACTTACAAGGGATGACACAGTCGTGTGCATACTTACTGGAAGTGGGCTGAAGGACACCGGGGCGGCTAAAAGATTTACACCTAGCGTGGTTGAAGTAGATAGAGATGTAGGAGCCATCTTACGTATGTTAAAGCAAGTATAAAGATTACTCCCGCAACACACTTTATTTCCGTTAGATGAGGATCTGTCCAGGAATACGGGGTGGAATGAAGCGGCTGCTAACCGCTTGTAAATCTATGCCCCATCCAAGCTTTGGGCTTAGTCCTTTCTGCTCAAAAGCTGATTTTTATAAAAGGATCTACCCCAGCTGAGAAAATAACTTACTGCAGCAGAAATCACCGTCGGGATTATAAAGCTTGGACCAACTGTTTCGGCGACTAGTGTTATGCTCGTCAAAAGAGTCTTGTTTGTCGCAGCCAGCATCGCTGCAATTGCCAACACGACGCAGAGAGTAGGCGGCTCTATATTCAGCGTTTGCGCATAAATGAGCCCAAGGGTTCCACCAACGTACAGTGATGGAACAAAGAGGCCACCGCTCCCTCCAAAGTTCAGGGTTATGCTCGTGGCAACTATTTTAAAGAGCAAAAGCGCGATTAGCGTTGATAAACTTAATTCCCCTAGCTTTGCTAGTGTGGTTTTGTGGATGAAATCATACTCTAGGCCAAGCGCTCCAGGATAAAACAAGCCTATCACACCAACAATGAGTCCACCAATAACGGCTATATGTGACATTGAAAGTCTGCCAGCAACCTTTTTGACTAAGGTGTTTGTTCTTTCAAAAGCTTCTATGAAAGCCAAAGCAACAAGCGCTGCTAGAATTCCTAGGGGAATAGCTTGCATAAGAATAGGAGGAGTGGGCATAAGAAGGGTTGGGTTTGGGAAAATAGTTTCCGTCCCAAGGGTTATGGCAGATGTGAAATAGGCTGTAATAGAGGTGATAGATGCCGGAATAAAAACTTCGGTTTCGACGTCTCTTTTGTAAAGTATCTCCAGCGCGAACAATATCCCCGTTAAGGGGCTTTGACAATGGCTGAGAAGCCTGCTGCTGCACCGCACACAAACAGTTTCTTAACATCCTCTTGATCCAACCCCAGCTTTCTAGTAATAAATGAAGCCCTCCGCCTAGTAGAAGGCTCGGACCTTCTAAGCCAGCGCTTCCACCGAAACCTATAGTTAGTGCTGAAGCCAAAGTCTTGCTTATCGTGTCTCTTAGGCTAAGAAAACCGCTCCGCAAATGATATCTTTCGATTAGAAGGTCTGTTGCGTAGCCACATTCCTTGTTCTCAGCCAGAAGTCTCACCATCAAATATCCCCCGAATAGAGCGACGATTGCAGACGACAAAAGAAGAAGAGGGCTCCGATTTACAATTAGAAGCGAAGCTGAATTCAGCAGCCCATAAACGTTAACTAGAAGAAATATAGCTAAACCTATTATAAAACCCAACAAGAGGGGCAATAACCAATTCTTTGCAAACTCACAGAATCTTCCACCGCGACTCAAAATCTGCAAGACCAGTACCTTGTCGTATGCAAATAAAAGATTGGGCTCCGACGCGGAGCCCTTGCTTAAAGTTCAGCTTGGCTGAAAGATCTTGATAGCTGCTGCAGGGCACTGAACTTCGCAAGCCATGCAGAATATGCATTCAGATTCTTTAACCGGGTCAGACTTCTTAGGAGAAGCTGGGTGGCCGGGTGTCTCAACCCACTCGAAAACACTTACCGGGCACACATCTATGCAAGTACCGTCTCCTGTGCAGAGGTCAAAGTCGACCGCGACTGTGCTGCCATGTATCCCAAGTTTTGCAGGCGGCTCCACCGGACCCCATACATCGTGCCCCTTGTGTTTATCCACTACTTTCCTTTTCGACTTGAAGTCAGGGTCTATCGGCATATATCTTCACACCGCTTGACTACCCTCCGAATATGTATTTAAGTTGAACTACTGGAGTGTTTAGTATGCGCTATAGTAGCGTATGAGGCGCCTCACTACATCTATCTTCGCTACTACACCGATCAACTCCCCTCTCTCATCCACTACATAAACGTGGTCAGCATTCTCTTTTAGCATCGTCGACACTATCTCCTTCAGAGGTGTAGATGGCGACATCGTGACAGGCTTCTCAGCATAGGTGGCTAAGACTGGAAGCTTAAGGGACTTCTTAGAAGCAGAGACTAGCTCCTCAAGTTTCACGACACCAATAGGTCTTCTGTTGCTATCCACAATCGGCAAGACCCTGTAAGGTACGGACTCGAACTTCTTGAGAGCTTCTTCGACACTCTCATCTTCAGTCAACATATGTGGCTCCTTCGACATGATGTCCGAAGCCTTTATCCTATCTAAGTTTTAGAAGCTATTTTGGAGACTTTGTTGTAGACACGCTCTAAAGCGAGCTCCTCTTCATAAACTTTTGATGATGGCTGGGACGGGAATAGAGACTGGGAACCTGAGGCGAAAAAGCTGCAGACAGAAGCTAGAAGACCTGGTATGATGGCGTTAGGCCCCGCTGTTTCCGCTACGAATGCAGCTGGAGCCAAATAGATTTTGTGGGAGCCTGAGAGCATGGCAGCCATCCCAACCACAACATAAACTGGCTCAATCGTCTTCAACAAAATTAGGGAGTAGAGTGAGCCTATTAGAGCGCCCTCTACTACGCTTGGGGTCAAGAGCCCTCCGCTCCCGCCGAAGTTCAGGAAGATGGTTGTTGTGAAGAGCCTTAGAACAGTTAATGTCAGAAGCGCTAAGACAGAGTATTGCTGAGTGTTCGTGGTTAAATCAGATATTAACTTGTAGCCGACGCCGATACTTGAAAGGTTAAAGAAGCCTACGGCACCTAAAGATAAACCGCCAGCAAGCAGTAACAGTCCGAATCCTCCTCTAGCCATAGCCCTCCGCCCCAAACCATCAGCAAGATTATATAGCCTGACGAAAAACGTAGAATATAGCCCGCAGACAACACCAAGAATTACAGAGTGGAGGATTTCCCTCAAGCCGACAGATGGTATTCGTGTAACATAAAAAATGGGGCTTACACCGCCTACGATCACAGCCAACAGATAAGATATTGAAGAGGCGACCGCTACCTCTGCAAAAGCGTCTTTCTCAACATCATTCTTATAAGGTATCTCGATAGCGAAAAGAATCGCGGTTAACGGGGCTTTGAATATTGCTGAGATCCCAGCAGCAACTCCAGCTAAATAAATCTTCCTTTGATTCAGCAAAGGGAGATGAAAGAACTTCGCTATTGTAGAACCGATACCCCCACCTACGACTGTAGCTGGACCCTCCAATCCAGCCGTTCCACCTAGGCTAATAGCTGTTGTTGAAGCAACCGTTCTTACCACAGCATCTCTTGTAGAAAGCTGGCCATTGCGTAAGTGGAGTGTTTCGAGCATTAAGTGTGTATCGCTGTTCCCTGTTTTAATAGCGGAAAAATATTGGATGAGCGCAAAGCTCAAGGTTATAGAGAGTAGCGTAGCAACAAAGACAAAGGGTCTTTCTTTTAAAATCGCCTCTTCGATCAGCCCCCAGATGTATGTGTGGAGTAACCCACAGGAAAGCGCAGCAACGCTTGTAGCAACCCCTGTTACAAGGAGCGCTAATATGTAAAATCGGTTAAGCGTCAAGGTTATCTACATCCAGCTCGGCAGACGGTTATCATTATTTAAGGTGTGCTATGATGCTTAGGAATAGGGAAGTAGGCAAAGAGAAACTAAATTGGCTCTTCCTCATACCTTTCTACGCGTCCACGCAAAGTGTATCGGTTTATATTCCGCTTGGAGTCATAGCGTTAGGCGGCAGCGTAATAGACGTAAGCCTCGCTGTAACGGCATACTACCTACTTCTAGTACCTACCACACTGCTTTGGGGGCATGTATGTGACTTGGGTGGTTGGCGAAAGAAGCTACTCTACCTAGCTTCTGCAATCAGCTTACTCTCATCAATAGCGCTATACTACTCGCGCAGCATAGCTTCTTTAATCGCGATCTTCGGCATCTACTCGCAGACAGCAGCCATTTTCGCCCCCGCTTTCAACCTGCTGATATTAGAGAGTCTACCCAAGAAGCAGTGGGAGAAGGGGTATACTATTTCAAACATCTATATGTTTGTCGGGCAGATAATCGGCATGGTTGCTGGTGTTGCGTGGACAGCCTCCTTTCCAATCACATCTTATCCTATAATTCCAGCAATATTTTCAGCAGCAGCTCTATTATTTATCTCAAAGATGCCTGAACCGAAGATCTTATTAGAGAGACGCTCCATATTATGGTCCGCGCACGGCCTTATACACCGGCTTACTCATTTACCTTTAATCTTTCTCCGCCGCCCTCACTTAACCGACTTTAAATCAATAGCGGCTATGAGTCGAAAGGCGTTAACGAGGGAGATACCACTTATATTCGCAGCATCCTTCCTATTCATGCTTTCAGCTAACCTCTTCTTCACACCTTACACACCCTACCTTAAACACGTAGGATTATCGGATTCAGAAGTATTCCTGCTAAACATCTATATAGTGGCCGCTAACGCATTCACATCACAGTTCCTTCTGAAAAGATTCAGCGGGAAAGTTTCACACGTAGTCGCGAGTAAAGCGTTGATCGCAAGAGCTATTGGCATGCTTTTGGCCGCGGTCTTTGCGAGCCTGATAACAGATACACGCATATTTTACACAACGATGGTAGTCTACGCGCTGCTTGGAGCGGCGTATGCCACGATCAACGTAAACCTCAATTCGCTTCTGTTTAGAGCGCTTCCAGTGGGTAAGCAAGGTGGATTGCTGGGGGTGTTTAGCTCGTTAAACGGCATAGCGTTTCTCATCGGCGCATTTGCGTCTGGCTACCTCTCATACTACTTCAGCTATACAACAACATTCTTTTTAGCAGCGATACTTGTGTTCTTAGCATCGATCATACTAGAAATTCACTACAAAAGATAGAATATGTTAGCATCCCTCTAATCCCCTTCCTTCTAGTGGTTAAGCAATTAAGCAGTAATCGTCAGCCGGTAGGGTGCCGAGGACGTTCTGGATGTCGCTGCCCCTTAATCTACGGTACCCTCTTTCAAACCGCTGCTGATCCTCAGAAGTTTTTACTAGAAGTTAGGTCGAGTAAATCCAGAATTACGGGGAAAACATCTTTCTCCTCTCTTTGGAAATGTGGAATGAGGGAATTCTCAAAGAAAGACAAGAAGTCGGTTACTGCCTTAGTAGGCTCCTTCTCCAGCAAGTTTAACAGCTCATCAATCCTCTTATTAAATATGTAGTGTTCGTAGGTTAACTCTTTTAAAGCCTCGCCTAGCCTCTCTACGCCCATATCAAGCAGTGACGTGTTTACGTTTTAAAAATCTTTCCACATAAGTGTATGAAATCTGCATGTTTGACAGATATTAGGAAAAACGTTTAAACCTGCTTCTTCCCTATCTTTTTTAACACTTCTTCTAAAACTGTCTGATACAAAGGTTCCTCTTTCTCCGTATGGCTAGCACCCACTCTACATAACTCTTTGATGGCTTCTTTGATTCGGTTAAGTAGGCTGAAGTGCGTCTTATGCTCCTCCTTCAACTGGGTGATTAAATGCTCTGCTTCCGGCTTAATATGTAAGACAGTGGGGAAGACCTTTTCTTCTTCGATTTTGAAGTGCGGGATTAT
>Ga0209225_1002792_pt1 | contig 15264 bp, 11 predicted proteins | sample WasSprMetagenome_FD_184732 | JGI IMG/M metagenome (GOLD analysis project Ga0209225, IMG submission 184732) | Sulfidic aquatic microbial communities from Washburn Spring, Yellowstone National Park, USA - WS (SPAdes) (version 3) | ecosystem: Environmental > Aquatic > Thermal springs > Hot (42-90C)...
CCCACATAGATGAGGGTTTGGCAACCCCTGGCTGCCCCCAAGGTGTGGGCAAGGGGCTGAAGCAGATGAGGGGCTCTAAGGTTAAGTTGAGCCCTGATAGCCTGGGCAGTGATGCTATGAAGAGCCGAACAGAGCCCGGGAACCCCCGAGGCAAGAACAAAATATTCACAACTAACTACAGCTAATTACAAGTAATTGCCTCGGAGAAACCCTGTAACATGTATGTTGCAAGAGCCTGCCCCATTTTCCCCATTTAGTGAGTTGTTGAAGATGATGGTCATAACAGAGTTCTCAACACTAATCCCAATGTCGTTAGGCACCACAACTCTATTGCCACCAATATACACCATGTCTGACCTCTCAACAATAATGCCTATTCTCGCTAAGCTTATGGTGTTGTCATGGATGTAGCCATTAGAGGAGTTACTGACAATAACTGCAGCTCCTCCACCCTCAATGACATTTTCTTTTGCTTCAACATAAGTTGAGTTATCTAAGTGTATTGATGCTGTGTTGTCTTTCATTGTGCTGTTGTGTATAAGCACATTATTAGAGCTTATTATGTGAACACCCTCCCAGTTGCCAATTACTGTACACTTGCTGACCTCAACGCTAGTAGCATTTAAAATAATTAGCGCTATGCTGAAGTTGTAGATCCTAAAGCCCGTTATGAGTATATTACTTGCTAGAACAGCTAAGCCCTTATCCATAAACCCCTGTCCAACTCTCCCCACAAGAGCATGCCCACCACCATCAACTACTACATCACCCCTCTCAACAACTATACTCCCAATAAAATCTCTTGTCAGCTTATAGTAATGCTTATCAGTAGTTGTAATAGGAGCGTTTGAGGGCACAACATTGCCATCAGGCCTTATGTAGACAGTAACATAGGTTTCTCCTAAAGCTGTAAAGATGCTGAGAGGGATCAGCAAGCGTATTAGAACCATCACTAAGACAACTACATACATGAAGACAATCCTTTTATCCAAGCAAACATCACTTCTGTTTTATAATAACTTAGAAAAAGTTTATAACTTTAATATATTTGTTGAAGCAACTATACCTACTAGAAGACTTTGCAGTATATACCCTTCTTAATAAATACCTAGTCTCAGCAATTAATTCCAATGGTTTGCGCAAGATAATTCAGTAAGAGCTTATTGCTGTTAGCTACTACGTTTTCATAGTAGTACTAGCTCTGATGCATTAGTGGTTTTGGTTGTGAGGAGTTGAGGAGCTTATCTATAGAGAGCTACAGGGAGAGAATTATTGCAGGCTCATTCTATCCTCTATGGCAAGGCTAGGTATTCCACTAATGCTAACCGACATAATTTCTTCCATCTACAACCTTACAGACACTTTTTGGGCTAGCTTAAACACCCTGATATTGAGCAGCTTAGAACTGTTTTTAAAGTAGATCTGCCTATAATTGTTATGACTATGTCAGATGGGTTTACATTCACATTCTCATCAGTCACTTGTAAACCTTTTTGGAGCTGTTATAGCAACAGCCCTTAGCGCCTTTGACTACTGTTTATAAATATAGCATAGGTTTATACAGTTTTATATGAATTGATGCTAAAAATTCATATTATAGGCTTTGAAAATAGCTATTTTAGTGCGTCGATGGGGGTTGAGGGTATGAGGCTCTCTGAGAAACCAAGACACGAAGTCTGATTTTCTAGCACCCCCAAGCCTGGTAAAACTCTAGTGAGCACAGAGGAAAAGAGATGAAGCGATAAAAATAAAGCTATAGAAGATACATTGCTGCAAATTGCTGTACTATTCCCCATAACTACTCAAAAACACTCTTACAACATGTCTCTCTCGAAGTTCTAAAAACAACATTCTTTAGTATTTCTTTTAAACGCGTCTTCACTCTTAAAATCTTTGTTCATTATAACTGAAAGTGTTGTCTCTTAGAATGGGGGAATAGCGTTGTAGAGTAGTTATGCCATTATATTTTCTTAGCTTTTACATGATGAGATTGTTGATTCTGTAAATTGTTCGAGACCTTGAAAGTTATTCGCAAGTGCTTCTCAAGTTTTATAACCACAGTATTTATTACCTTGCTCCTCACTTATTTCACTCTTGGTGATTTTGTTTATGGAGTACACAACCCTTGGTAAGACAAAGGAGAAGATATCTAGGGTTGGCATGGGTGCGTGGCAGTTTAGTGAAGCTTGGGGTGTAACAGAGTATGAGAAGGCTAAGGCTGTTATTGCCAAGGCTCTTGAGCTAGGGATAAACCTCTTCGACACTGCTATGGTGTATGGCAATGGTTTGAGTGAGAATATTGTGGGCAGGGCTTTTAGAGAACTTAGTGTTAAGAGAGATGAGGTTATAGTTACCACCAAGATACCTGGGGATTTCCTGAATCCTGACGATATTGAAAAAGCTGTTAGACACTCGGTAAAGATTCTTGGACTTGATCACATAGATGGGATACTAGTTCACTGGCCTCCAGCTTGGCATAACTACCCGACTAAGGTATATGCAAGGTCTCTTGAGAAACTAGTTAATATCGGTCTTGCTAGGTATCTGGGTCTAAGCAACTTCCCTGTAGAACTTGTTGAAAGCTTTAGAAGTAACTTATCTAGAGCTGATGTTGAGGTGTTTCAGTACCGCTATAACCTCGTTGAGAGGTGGGCTGAGGAAGAGATAATACCATATGCTGAAAAGCATAACATAACCCTCCAAGCATGGAGCCCAATAGCAAAAGGTGCTTTAACAGGAAAGTATACGCCAGAAAACCTACCTAAATTCACAGATGTTAGAGCAAGAGAACCCATATTTCACATCGAGAACTTTGAGAAGATATGGAAATTAGTACAGCTATTAAAGACTATTGGCGAGAAATACAGCAAAACACCAACTCAAGTAGCTCTCAACTGGCTAATAATATCAAGCCCTGTTGTAGTACCAATACCAGGTGCCAAGAGCCCTGAACAAGTAGAAGAACTTGCAAATACTGTTGGATGGAGGCTTAATCAAGATGATTGGCTTGCCATAGACGAGCTTAGCAGAGCAATTAAGATAAGTTATGCCATCTACTACCTCTCGTATCAACCATTCTAACCCCTTTCAAAAAGACTTGGCTATGGCTAGCTTCTAAAATAGTTTTTACCAGTTTGCAAACAACTACTAATTCTACTAATTATAGAATAAATGAATGTGTTCAAAGTTCTCTATAGGCGGATGATGCTTAAAACTAAATAAGGCTTTTGCCAACAACAAGCTCCTTAAGGTCTCTAACAGCCATTGCAATAATTATCATAGTTGTGAATACTGATATGAGGTCGTTTATTATGAAGTGAGGTAGGGTTGTAGTGACCTACATGACTTTCTATGTAGCTATACTGCATGGAAGGAGCTATGAGAGAGGAGTCGTAGAAACAACACTACTGATCTTTGGAGTATCAATACTTCTCTACATGCTGGGCATGGTGCTAGGCAAGGTACTTGGTCTAACCTCCTCAATGCCATAGATGAGAAGCTCCTAGGTTCTATATGATGTATTGTCTGTAATGTGTTGTATTGGTATAGTTCTAGGTCTATCAAAATCTTCATCTAGGGTTATATACTGCTTATCTATAGGGTTCTTGAGTATGGTGGTTTTCGTGAGCGTGGACATGTCTAAAGTGATTGGGGAATTGGCTCAGCTTCCTCTAGAAGAATCTGTTAAGCTTGTTGTTAGAAAGTTCATAGCACCTGATTTTGATAGGGTTTTCGAAGTTGTTAACAGGGTTCTTTGTGTAGCTCCTCATCCAGATGACTGTGAATTTGGTGTTGGGGGTACAATAGCTTCTCTATCTAGGAAGGGTAAGAGGGTTTACATGGTTATTGCTACAGATGGCTCTCTAGGCACCTCAGACCCCGCCATAGCTCCTCAGAGGCTGGCTGAGGTTAGGAGGCAGGAGCAGGAAGAGGCAGCAAGTGTTCTAGGCGTTGAAAAGGTTATGTGGCTTGGCTACAGAGATGGGTACATGCCTTACGATAAAGAGGCTAGGACAAAGCTCATCACCTTAATCAGGCTTCTCAAACCCGAGCTAGTATTTGCACCAGACGCCTGGCTTCCTTACGAAGCTCATCTAGACCACAGAAACACGGGGTTAGTAACAGCAGAGGCTGTTCTATTTGCATCACTACCGCACTACACTGAAGAGAATCTTATCACCGGTTTAGAGCCTTGGCATGTTAGCTACATAGCCTTCTACTACACCTCAAGACCAAACACATTCTATGACATAACAGATACTATTGAGGTAAAGCTAGAGGCTTTAAAAGCCCACAAATCTCAAGTAAGCTCTAACTGGGGTTACTGGGAAGCGTTGTTAAGATACCTAGCAATCCTATATGGTAAGAAGATAGGTGTAAAATATGCAGAAGCCTTCAAACTCTTACCAACATCACTACTACACGCAATTCCATTCACTGAAATAGTGTGAAACAGCTACAGCAAAGACAGAGCCAAGAACTTCGATTCACCCACCTCAAGCTTACTAAAACACTCTGACTCGCCTTCACGCCCTTAGCACTGTTAAACTCTTTATCTGAGCTTAACTCTGCTACAATCACCTTTTCAACATCTTCATGCTTAGCAAAAAGCTGTACATAGGAGGGGTACTAATAGTAGCTTCATTGCTAGAGATAGTTGTTCTCGGCAGATAAAAGAATTGCTAAAGCATTGGAGTTGTCATCACCATTACTATGATGACGATTGTGACAAGAAAATGCAATACTGCAACCAGAACTACTTGAAAAGCTTATCTGCACCTAATCAACTCTTAACACGAGTCAAGTTGTTTAGGGTTAGCGTGCTTTGCGTGTTTATAAAAAGTTTGCCAAGTATAGCAATTACAGTGCTTCGACTATGAACTCTACAGGTAGCTTTTCAATAAGGTGCATTCTTTTTTCATTTCTTCCTCAATTTTCAGGAATAGAGCTGTAGCATTCAAGGTCTCTGCTGTTGCAATGACGTAGCAGTCTGTTAATGCTATCCCTAGAAGCTTCTTTAAGTTCTCCAGCTCTCAAAACAATGTCCAGCGTTATTTCAGTGACCTCAGCCACATTTTTAATCCACAGCACTAGGTCTAGAGCCATTCTATTGTGTTCAGCAAATCCTGCTACACTATATATTCTGGACGCTGCATACAGTACTTCGCTTAGCACGGGGTAGGGCTGTATATAGCTTCATCCTACCTTCTTTAGCTGCATTAAAAATCTCTACAACCCTGTCTCTACCAGGAGCGTTTTCAATTATGTAAGCTAGTGCAACACTCGTATCAAGAACGCAACTCTTTGAGGATTTTATGCAATTTCTCCTCCTCTACCTTATTTTCCTCATGCAAAATCTTTTCAACAGAAGCCCAGTCAACTCTTACAATAACCGGCTTAAGCGACCTCAACAACACCTCATTACCCCTAATCTCAGCAACAACCTCAGAATCCTCTTCTATACCAGCTTTAGTCCTCAGCTCCTTAGGCAATACAACTACACCCCTCTTCCTAACCTTCAAAATAAAAGTGCCATAGATGAATTGCTGAGATATAGTAAGGCTAACCAACCTTAAAAAAGTTAACCAACCAAAGCTAAGTAAACATATTAGCCAAAACATACACAGCCCTAGGTGTAACAGTAAGTGGTGCAGGTCCTAGTATAATAGCTTTAACAAAAAGTAGAGATCATGCTGAAGAAGTAGCTGAATCTATGGCTAACGCATATTCAAAAATGTGTTGAAGCTGTACTAATTATAGCTAGAACAGCTCCAGGAGCAGACATGGTATAGATATCGTAATAGCGTATATATTCAGGTTAAGGAGTAATCTACATAGCAAGAGGTTTATCTCTATGGGTCATATCTTCGTTAAAGCTAGTTTCAGAGGTAGAGATGTAATAGAATTTGAGAAGATTCTCGTCGATACAGGAGCCCCCTTTACTGTTATGCCTATAGATATCGCTGAGAAATATTTTATTGAGACACCTTTTACAGCTGAGCTAAAGCTTGGCGATGGACGAACAGTTAAAGCTAAGGTATTTGTAGCAGAATGCGAAATTGAGGGTAGGAAAGGTCCTGTGAGAATCCTTGCTTTTGAAAATGCTATACCTGTAATAGGTGTTGATACCCTCGAAACATTAGGTCTTAAAGTAGACCCTGTGACAGGAAGAATAGAGAAAACAGAATACTACATGCTGTACGTATAGATGTAAACAACACAAGATAATAGTTCTTATAGCATTGCTATTCTACTTTCAATTCTACACCTTAGATTAATTCCCAGGCTATTCAAAAGTTATCCCATTCTACTATATAATACATTAAGAAGTTGGTTTGTTTATAGACTGTAGAGAAAAATATAGAAGTGAATAGAAAATAGTTATAGTGTTAGAGCTCTATATCGTATTAAGAGATTGTTTATCTGCTGTTTACGAAACTACATTAGGTGGTGGTATTTTTACTGCTATTGTTAAAGCTGGTGCTACTAAGAGTCTTTTTAATTCATCGTCTAGTTTAAGTATTGCTATTCTTCCTCCTTGCATATCTAGTGAAGTTATGAATTCTCCAACCCAGCTAACATAAACTTTTAGACCTAGTGCTTCTTCTACATATTTTCTAGCATCTCTATAGAATATGAATTTCTCCATATATGGTGTCCCCCCGGTTCCTTGAACAATTAAAGCTACTTCATCACCTTTCTGAAGCTTTAAATCCTCAGTTATCTTATCAATCATTAGCTTTGCAAGCTCTCTTGATGAAACAACTTTCATTCGTTTTATACCTGGTTCTCCATGCACCCCTATACCGAACTCTATCTCATCCTCTGGCAGCTCGAATGTTGGTTTACCTGTTGTAGGCATTGTTGATGGTGTTAATGCTACGCCTATATCTCTACCACTCTCTATAACCTTTCTGGCAACTCTACCAACTTCTTCAAATGAGTATCCTTCTTCAGCAGCTGCACCCGCTATCTTATGCACAAGTATATGTATTGTTGTTCCCCTTCTCTTCTCTTTCACAGGTATTGCAACATCATCGTTAACAGCTATGTAGTCTATCTTTATACCTTCTCTCCTAGCCATTTCAATAGCTGGCACAAAATTCATCAAATCACCTGTGTAATTCCCGAAAAACACCCATATCCCAGCATCCGTAGCGATCTCCTTTATAGCGGCATATACTTGAGGAACTGTTGGAGCTGTATATACATGGCCAGCACAAACAGCATCAAGCATGCCGTAGCCTACATAACCTGCGAAAGCAGGTTCATGACCACTCCCACCACCAGATAGCAAAGCAACTTTATAACTAGGCTTTCTATACCTCCTATAAACATTATTCCACTGAGGATCTAACCTTATAATCTCAGGAAAAGCGAGCTCCATACCCTCAAGCATATCCCTAACAACTCTATCAGGCTCATTAATCAACTTCTTTATAACCAAAACTCTCACCAGCTCTTACCAATCATCAGAAAGATTTAAAATCTTTATTTAGCACTAGCTTGGCTTCGATACAGAGATTCAACCAATACCGAATATATATACGCTTATCTCTAAAACTATATTATGGGGATAGCGAATGAATGAGAAAATATACTCTATAGATTCTAAAAAGTTCTGCGAAATACTTATGAATATCGCTGAATGTTTCTCAGCTAACGAGGAATATCTCAACTGGCTCGATGGTCAGATAGGTGATGGCGACTTTGGAACAAATGTTGGTAGAGGATTTAGAAAAATTAGAGATTTGCTTCAGCAGAGAAAAGATGTAGAGCAACTAGATATAGGTACAATACTTCATGAAGCTGCTATGCAGTTTATGCAGGTATCTGGAGGTGCTTCAGGTCCTTTAATAGGTATGATGCTTCTAGAAGCATCTAAAACTATGAAAGGAAAGAAAATGGTGTATGTAAATGATTTTATAGACATGTTCAGTTCTATGCTTAGAGTAGCTAAGCTTATTGGAGGTGCTGAAGTGGGTGATAAAACAATAGTTGATGTTCTTCAGCCAGTTGTAGATGAGATGAAGAAGATTGTAGAGAAAGAGAAGGATATAGATATGGTGAAACTATTTGAATTATTAATACAGGTAGCGAGGATGCATCTAGAGAAGACTATTAGCATGAGGGCTAGAAAGGGTAGAGCAAGTTATCTGGGTGAAAGAAGTGTTGGGAAGCAGGATCCTGGTGCCACAGCTATGTACCTAATCATAAGGACATTTTATGAGACGCTCAATGGGAGAAAAGGTATAAAGATTGTTGAGTACAGCAAAAGCACAGGAGCAATAATAAGAGAGGAATACTTAGCAACCACTAAATAGAGTTGCATACTGTGGCGCATTAGTAACTCTCTAATACTTTGGTGTATATGAGGAGAAAACGCTCTTTTATAGAGAGCAAAACTGTTATTTTTCTGTGCGTAGCACGATATTCCCCTGTGAGTGGATATGGTAACAGTTATTGATCTGATTGGAAACACCCCTGTTGTTGAGCTTCAGAGGGTAAAGCCTCTAGGGGGTGCTAGGGTTTTTGTCAAACTAGAGCTCTTCAACCCTACTGGCAGTCATAAGGATAGAATTGCTCTCTACATGATTAGAGATGCTATTAAGCGACATGGTTTAAGACCTGGCGATGTTGTTGTAGAGGCTTCTAGTGGCAATACAGCTATTTCCGTCACTTTCATTGCTAAGAGGTTTGGCTTAAGACCTCTGATAGTGGTTCCTAGGGGCACTAGCAGAAGTAAGATAGCTGTTTTAAAGCTATTGGGTGCAGATGTTGTTGAGGGGGGTGACAACCCCTTAGCAGAGGACTACTACATAAAGCTTGGTGAGAGACTTGCAAAGGAGTGTGGAGGGGTCTTCCTAAACCAGTATGCAAATCCTGCAAATGCTCTTGCTCACTACGAGACCACAGCTAGGGAGATATGGAGAGCTCTGAATGGTGATATAGATGCTTTTGTAATGGGTGTTGGAACAGGTGGGACAATTACTGGTGTTGGAAGGTTTTTGAAGGAGATGAAGAGAGATGTGCTCGTGGTTGCTGTGACTCCAAAGGGATCGCCACTCGCCGGCGGCACTATAGGTGATAGGATAGAAGGGCTTCTCTATACAGACATACCACCACTACTCGACAGAAGTATCATAGATAGAGTTGTTGAGGTCTCGTACAGAGAGGCCATGGACATGGCTGCAAGGCTAGCGAGGGAGGAGGGGCTTCTAGTGGGGATATCATCAGCTGCAAACATTGTTGCAGCACTGAAAATAGCTGAAGAGCTGAAGAGGGGGAACATAGTAACCATAGCAGCAGACTCAATACTCAGATACATAGACGATGTTGTAAGATATTTGGGGATGGAGTAAAAATTGATGGATTTTGTGCTTACCATGCGGCGAAGAGGTTCTGGGGTTCAGCTCTTATATAGATTCATATTGCTTTATGGTCATTGCCTCATCTCTATTCCCCTGCATCGCTCCTTGGGTCTGCATCCGCCTTGGGGGGCGTTCAGAAATGCCCAGGAACCCCACATCTTGGGTTGCTGCCCTTGGGGAGAGCCCTCTGCGGCTCTTCACCCCTCACAGGGAATCTCATGAAGATGTGTAATAATGCAACCTTATAAACCTTTATGAAACTCGAAACAGCTGCGAAAGGCTATTTTCTGATAAGTATTCTTATTGTATAGGGATATTTCTCTATTCTCTGTAGCGGTATTTTAACTTCTAGCCCATCATCTGTATGCATCCACTCAATCTTTTCTTTAGAGCCAAGCAAATCGACGTTTAGTATCTCTCCCTCAACCATGTTAATCCTCTTCGCCAGTGCTTTTAGAGTGATTCTCTCCCTAGGTCTTCCAAGTACAGTTGCATAGATTATCTCCCCCAATGGATATGCCTTCTTAACTGTATACCTAACATCCTCTTCTACGAAGACCAGCTTTCTCTCTGTAAAGAAGCCTTCTTCCACTAGCTTTGTTGGGCCTTCTCCAAACACTCTCCAAGGTTGTGAGCCATAGATAGCCTCACCCTGCACCTGTAGCCTACTGCCAATCTCTGCCAGGATTCTCTTCACCTCCTCAGGTATAGTTCCATCAGGCTTTGGCCCTATGTTGTGAGTAAGAATGGGTTCTTGCTGAACATTCTGATAAGTATTCTTATTGTATAGGGATATTTCTCTATTCTCTGTAGCGGTATTTTAACTTCTAGCCCATCATCTGTATGCATCCACTCAATCTTTTCTTTAGAGCCAAGCAAATCGACGTTTAGTATCTCTCCCTCAACCATGTTAATCCTCTTCGCCAGTGCTTTTAGAGTGATTCTCTCCCTAGGTCTTCCAAGTACAGTTGCATAGATTATCTCCCCCAATGGATATGCCTTCTTAACTGTATACCTAACATCCTCTTCTACGAAGACCAGCTTTCTCTCTGTAAAGAAGCCTTCTTCCACTAGCTTTGTTGGACCTTCTCCAAACACTCTCCAAGGTTGTGAGCCATAGATAGCCTCGCCCTGCACCTGTAGCCTACTACCAATCTCTGCCAGGATTCTCTTCACCTCCTCAGGTATAGTTCCATCAGGCTTTGGCCCTATGTTCAGCAAGAATACCCCATTCTTACTCACAACATCGACCATGTGCTGCATTATCGCCTCAACAGGCTTGTACTCAGCATCTCTTATGTAGCCCCAGGACTTGTAATCTACAGAGGTGTCTGAGACCCATGGATGTATCTGAACCTCCTTTACAGTGCCCCTCTCAATATCTGGCACAGCTGTTCCCTCTCTAAATGCGTTGTGCTTATATACTATGACGGGTTCAACACCCCACCTATAGCACCTATTGTAATAGTATGCAGCAAACGCTCTTAGATATGGCTCGAAAGCGGGGTTTGCAATCCACCAATCGAAGTACACTAGCCAAGGCCTATACTTCTCAACAACCTCAACCAACTTCAGGAGCCAGTCCATTAAGAACTCTTTATCTGGATACTGATTCTCTGGCCCTGGCGGGGCTCTGGGATCTAGGGAAGCAGGCTTTGCAGGTCCATAAAGATCGAGGTACTTCGGGTCCCTCACATCTGATTCTATCCTAGTCCCTGGCTCAAAGAAGAACCAGTGCTCAGCTCTATGATATGAAACACCGAATACTAGCCCCCTGGACTCTACAGCCTCCTTAAGCTCTCCAACAACATCCCTCCTAGGCCCCACCCTAGCAGCACACCACCTAGTATAGCCAGAATCCCACAGCGCAAATCCATCGTGATGCTCAGCAACCAGAACAACAAACTTTGCACCACTCCTCTCAAAAATCTTCGCCCATTCATCGGGATCCCAATTCTCAGCAGTGAACATCGGTATAAAGTCTTTGTAGCCAAACTCAGCAACAGACCCAAAGCTCTTCAAATGAAACTGGTGCTCAGGTCTATCAGGCATGTACATAAATCTAGGATACCACTCACTACCAAAAGCAGGAACAGAGTATACACCCCAATGAATGAATATACCTAGCTTCGCATCTACAAACCACTTCGGAACCCTGTAACTCTTCAAAGACCCCCAATCAGGCTTAAAAGGACCTTTAGTGGGTGCAGGAACAGCCTTTAAAATATCTAGAGGATCTGTTGACAAAACCTTTAAGTACTCCTCAAATGGATTGCCAGCCTGCTGAACCATACACAAACACCACAACAATAAAACATGCATCCATATATAAACCCATATAATCAACAAAACGTATGCACAACAACACAAAACATGTCTTTTAAGGAACTCAAGTTGTTTCAAAAGCGATGATTGGAAGTCGAATTTATATGTTTTCATCTATGTCCTCAGAACCCGCTTAGACAGTGAAGGTTCTGCTCTAAAGCATGCTAAAGGTGTATAAGAACCATTGCTCCTGGGCTCAACAACTATCAATAAACCCATAGCGATCTTAAGAGCTTTGTATGCTAGGTGAGAGACTTCTGATACAACATTGAGATTTAAATGGCAGTAACCAGGAGGTCTACAAACTATGAGAATTTACAAGTGTTTTCTTATAAGGATTTTAATCACCCTAAATCACCATGATCGTGGAAACAGCCCTTGTATCTTAGAGTACTAAAGCCTAGAATTGAATAATCCTAGATAAGGCTTTGTCCACATATCATTTTCAACAAATTTTTAAACTCTTTCTTAGCATCATATCTTAGGTATAGACTTTTTTATATTATGTAAAACTAGACACTTGTTTATCTTTTAAACCTATTGTTTAACATATTAACATTATGTCAAAGTAAGTTATATTTTAATTAGTTTTTTATTTAACTAACAATATTGTTTCATTATTATATATCTAAGTTATTCTTATTTTTATTAATAGAAACTAATATATTCATTGAATGCATATTTTCATAAATAATATATTTAAAAATTCTGTTAATCAATTAAGTATTTCTGCGAAAGTTTTAAATACCTGCTTAATTGATATTTAGGTGGGTAAGTGTGAGTAGTCCTAGTCTTCCACCTGAAGTAATTGCTAAAATAGCTGAAGATGCTATTGCTGCTCAAAAAGCTGATATTTCAGTCATTAGAGAGAGGCGTGGAGGCAGGTTTGTTATACCTGATGCAGCGCCATATGTTGAAGCCACGAAGAAGATGGCTGCTGTTGGTCCTATGAAGAAAGAGGTTATAGATCTATTTGTTGCTAGTGTAGTTGCGCATTACGAGATTCTAAACGAGATTGCTGTTGATAAAACTGTTGTCCCTGAGGACGATCCTTATGTAGAGCATTATCAAACACCTGTAGTTCTCGAAATTCTCTATGAACTTGACCCCAAGTTTAGGGAATCTGTTGAAAAATTTGTAAAAGCTTTAGAAGATAACAAGGCTTTCATAGGTAAAGAGCTTATTAGGAAGTATGGAGGTTTCTACGGACCTACATGTGTAGTTGACTTCGCTTATGCTGTTGGTGGAATGCCTGGAATTCATGCAGCTATTCTAGAGAAGCTAGATATTCCAAAGGTGCACAAAGAAATTATACTAGCGGCTAAGAGCTGGGGTATGAACACAAGCTATGGCTTTGGAGCAAAATTCATAACAGCTGTTGAAGCTGGCAAAACTCTTGAGGAGGCTGTGAAGGAAGAAATCGAAGCATTGAAGAAGATGTGGCTAGAGCCCACAAAGATGCAGGAAGAGGTGATGAAGGAGGCTGGTCACAAGAGCTTCGATCCTGCAACATATATGAAGAAGTTCAGGGACAGAATCTATCCATATATAAAAGCTGCTTATGGTGCAGGTGTTCACCCAGCTAACTTGACAGTTGTGCCAGCGTATGGAGTTGGTGATGTAGCTCATCACATATCTCAAAGCATGTACAACATGGCTAAAGATGACGTTGTTATGGCGGTTATGGAGGGTGTGACAGATGTACTAGATGCTACATTAACTAGAGGCGTTAAAGAAGGTCTTGTAAAGAGCGAATACGATGTTCTATTAGCTGCTGGCAGATCTCTAGCTGGTGCTACAGCATTTATACTTGAGCTAGATGGATTCACAGCTGACATGGTTGTTGACCTGCTTGTTAAGAGATTCCACAACTTCATACTCAAGTACCCTACTAGAAGTGTTGCAGCTGAGCTGCACAATGTAGACTTCATCGACCTTATCATGAGAGGTGCAGATGTTATTAAACCAGCTCCATATGGAAGAGATGGATATGTGCTAAAAGGTCTCAAGATCGATCTATCACCGATAAAGAGGAACGCTGTGTTGATGAACCCACAGAGATATGCATATCCAGGATGTGCAATAACAGTAAGGTTCTCAGCCCTCATGAGATTAGCAGACTTCCCATGCCTATTGACAAGCGAGCCTGTTACAGCAACAATCAACACATACATTGTGGCGCTACATCCTGACAAACCAATAGCACCACCACCAATATGCAAGGCATGTGGAGTTAGCCAGACATTCCTGAGTGGCAGATGCAAGTGGTGCTGGTATAGGAGAGGCATAGCTAGGGAAGTGCCATTGACAGCTGGGATAGAAGCGGTATAAAACTTGGATTTAATAAAATAATACCTTAAATTAACTATTTTTATCTTTAAATTGATGTAGGTTTAAAACTATTTTCTCTATTCTGAGAAAAGTTTATATACCTTGCTACTAACATATATCTATAGGGTGAGCATATGTCTAGCCAGAAAACCCAGCCAACATCAGCACAAATATTTGCTGCAGAGTTGTTCGGTACATGGGCTCTGACACTATTCGGCCCTGCTTCAGTCATAACGCTAATATCCATACTCGGTGGTGGTGCTGCTGCGCTTTTCGGCATTGGTGCTGCCTTTGGTTTCATAGTCATGATAATGATATATGTTCTAGGTCACATCTCAGGTACACACATAAATCCCTCTGTAACCATAGCTCTTGCAACAATAGGTAGATTCCCCTCCAAACTCATAGGTCTATACATTGCTGCGCAAATCGTGGGCTCTATAATAGCTGGTCTCTGTCTCTACGGTATGTATCCAAGCGCAGGCAAGGCTGTGCACTTTGGCTCTACTCTACCAGGTACTGGCGTAGGCGATGGGGCTGCAGTAGTTATAGAAATCCTGCTAACTATGTGGCTACTATTTGTGATCATGGGTGTCGCTGTTGACAAAAGAGCCCCACCAGGCTGGGCAGGCCTCACCATAGGGATGATAGTTGCTGCTGATATATGGATTGGAGGACCTTTAACGGGAGCTAGCATGAACTTTGCAAGATCTCTAGGACCCGCAATTGCTGCTGCCATAGCTGGTGATGTACTCCCATTATCCAAGGTCTGGATATACCTAGTAGGACCTGTGATAGGGGGTATAATAGGAGCAGCGCTCTATGAATACATATTTAAACCTGCTAAGTAAATAAAATCAATTGTTTTAAATTAAACCACATTTCACTTTTTCACCACTTCCCCACAAATAAATTCCTCAGCCTTTGACTGCCATTTTGTGTTTCATATGGATTGATGCTAAAAATTTATTCATGCAGGCGATATGTATAGAAATTCTTGGAAACACATCATAAAGCTATGAACAGAATATCTCATACTAACAACTATTTTGAAGAAGAGTGTGTTATGGAGAGTTCTGAGGCTCTTTTGAGCAGTGTGTTGGATAGAGGTAGGGGTGTTCTTAGGTTAAAGCCTAATTTTGTTGCAAGGTTTTATCCTGCCTATGGTAGACTCGGTATTAAGGAGATCTATGCCCCTGGTTTGGGGTGGTATAGTGAGAGGTGGTTAGCTTCTTGC
>Ga0209225_1002795_pt1 | contig 15259 bp, 10 predicted proteins | sample WasSprMetagenome_FD_184732 | JGI IMG/M metagenome (GOLD analysis project Ga0209225, IMG submission 184732) | Sulfidic aquatic microbial communities from Washburn Spring, Yellowstone National Park, USA - WS (SPAdes) (version 3) | ecosystem: Environmental > Aquatic > Thermal springs > Hot (42-90C)...
ACATGAAAAAGGCAAAAGTTGGGCATCGCTATCGTCGATCATCGTTTTCAGCTCATGACCTCGGGCGAAATTGGTTTTGGCAATACATCATCGCAGGTTCACCATACATCGGTGGCGAAAGGGGAGAAGTTGACGGGGTAAGTGGCGACCCAACATTAGCAACGCCTGAATTGGGCAAGAAAATACTTGAGCTTGCGACCGAGAAAATTGCTGAGTTTGTTGTTGAATTTTCGAAGTAATGGGAGGGGATGAAGATGCTCCGTTGGCAAATTTTGTTAGGAGGTGAGTTAGCTATGGCAAATGTGAGCTTGCCATAATAAGATAAACGTCCGACACAAATACGCCACCTAAATTTGCGTTACGAACTCCCAAAATATCGCTCGATAGGTGAGTGGACAAAAAGAGCCGAAGAATTGAGACTGCATGTGAAGATTTCGTTGGGTTTGTTCCGCTTGCAAAAACTCCCTACGGTTCATAGCAGTTACCCCTACTCGCTGTGGAAGCGGCTTTAGCCGCGGATAGGATTGCTTTTTTCGGTGCTAAAGCCCCTCCTACAGACCTTCCTAACATTTCCCCGTGCAGTTTGAATAGCATCACAGTTGCCCTCAAGGTTTTGCCCTGCTTATGGCTTCCCTTGCGATGTGCCAGCGCATCAGGTCAAAGGCTTTGCCGCAGCGATCTTGAAAGAATTCTCGGATAAGTGTGCTGAATGGTTTGATTTCAGCCAGAAACTTTTCGCGCAACTACTGCCTCTTTCGCCGCAGCCCGGCACGCTTCGATACGTCGCGTCACCTCTTCCTCGCCCCAGTCAGGATGCAACGAGATGAAAACAGTGCGCTTGAGAATGTCCAGCGTGCGCGGGCACATGTCGGGCGTGTAATCGGTGCGAAGCCCCTGGTTGCGCGGATGGTTGAACGGGTTCATGTCCGGATGGTGCCACACTCGCTTGTTCAGCAAAGGCTCCCAGTTGGAGTAGACATGCTTGCCACTGTCGATGGGCAACGAGCCGTTTACACCTGGAGCACATGCGAAGGCGCGGGCCTGCGCCTCGCTGTCGAACTGCACCGCGACCACTACGCTGCAGTTACCCTCCGGGTCGTTGTCTGGCGCGATGCGCAAACCGGCATCGCTCAGCTCTTGCTCGAACCGCTTGCGAATGCGGTGCAGGTCGCTTAAGATTCCATCCAACCGGCGCAACTGCACCCGCAATATCGCACCCATGATCTCATCCGCGCGCAATTGAATGCCTGTGAAGATGGGGATGCTCAGTTCCCTGGCATACGGACGAAACGTTGCGCCGCCATCGTGGAACACCAATGCGCGTTCGTATATCGTGCGGTTGCTTGTAGTGAGCGCGCCTCCTTCACCACAGGAGATGATCTTGAAGTAGTTGAAACTGAACGCTCCCGCATCGCCCCAGCTGCCCAGGCGCCTGCCTTTGTAGCTTCCACCATCCGCCTGACAGCAATCTTCCAAGATCTTCAGCCCATGCTCGTGGGCTATCTCCAGTATCGCCTGCATGTTGGCAGGGCGCCCCACCATATGTACCGGGATGATGGCGCGAGTGGCGGGACTAACCTTGCGCCGCACATCCTCTGGGTCTATCGCGAGCGTTTCATCCACCTCTGCGATGACCGGAATCGCCCCGACCACCAGCACTGTGGTAGCAGTAGCCATCCATGTGTACCCCGGCACAATAACCTCATCGCCGGGACCGATGCCCAGCCCCACTAGTCCACATATCAGCGCGGCAGTGCCTCCCCCAGCCATGCAGAGCGCGTACTCAGTGCCGATGAGCTGCGCCCACTCGCGCTCGAACTGGTCTACCTCATGCAGATGCCCTTCTACGCCCTCGCCCACGCGGAACAGGTGTCCGCTAAGCAAGACCTTGCGTACCTCTTCTACTTCCTCTTCGCCAATGCGATACATGCTTGCTTACCTCCTTTCTCAGGTTAAACTTCTCTTTTGTTGAATAACTTCCTTCCTCTGAACTTCCACGCTTATTATAACTTTACCATCATGGGTTTTCTCATCGCTCACCTCAAGGCTTACAACCTGCTTTGTTTTGGTATCAATTGCAACATGCCTTCCTCTTCCCTTGGGTCATAACCTGTATCGAGGTCAAGTTTTGGAGACGTAGGCTCAGGGTGCCGTAGTCTGGAGAGGGGATGGAGAGCGGTTCAAATCCCACCGCATCGCTTCCCTCACGAACTCGTCTTCGTCGATCTTTAACCTCAGAGGCAAAGGGTCTTGCCATCCTTTTCGGAACGCAAAACCGGCAATGACCCAAATTTCACCAGGACGGCGCTCGAACAAATACGGGTAACTCAATTGACCTCCAGTTTGCCGGGCAAGCACTATCGGCTTCGTCCATGTCTTACCATCGTCTTCAGAGAAGATAATCGAAAGTTCCTCACGGTGCCAAGATGAAGGGAACTCGGTGTGCTGAGGCAGAACGCTTTTTTGCCGAACTCGACTTTCTGGGTTGAGCCTGTTCCACACTAAGACCAGCCTACCGCTTTGCAATCTCAAAAGGTAACCCGGCGAGTTACTGGCATCGATTGAACTGGGCTGAATTGTTCGCCAGTAGCGACCTCCATCATCGGAAATCGCTTGCCAGAACCTGTCAAGGCTCGTTCTGATAAGCATCAAAAGCCGACCATCGCTTAATTCCGCAACCGTCGGCTCCATAGCGCCATCGTGGTGCCCGTGCCCGCCCAGGTCGATCCAATTGCTTCGCTTCCATGTCCTGCCTTCGTCGTCGGAATAGAAGGAGCAAGCCACGAGCCTTCCGGGATCGCTTGCTAAATGCTCAAGTGGGACAACAATCCGCCCCGTTCGGGTTTGGATTAGCCCAAAAAAGTTAGCGTTGTACCCGTCGAGCAATCGCTGATTGTCAACCCAAGTTTTGCCCCCGTCCAGACTCCGTATTGCCCAAACTTCCAGTTTACAACCTTCCTTCGGCTCTTTCCTTTCCTCATCCCACTCAAAGCGATGCTCGGCGAAGTTCAGGTAAACCAAAACGAGGGTATTATTACGGGTTCGTAAAAGGTAGAAGGAAGCAGGTTCTCTGGGGTTAATGCCCTTGCAAACGGGAACGGCTTCGGACCATGTTCTCCCATCATCTTCGCTAACGCGAAAACCTTGTTCGTCGACGGAACCCAAACTTCCGTCAGGGAGCACCACAAAGGGACCATTCCTGTCGATTTCCAGCGGTTTCGCTAACGGGTGAACCCAACGCTCGTTTGCGGTGCCGTTGCTGATTAGCCTTAATCCAGCGAGAAGCAGAAACTCGATCATCTCATCCACCTCCTGAGCTCGGGTTCGCTCAAAAGCTTATCAATGCTGACATTGCGAAAAACCGTCAAGGCCATCGCCGACGCTGTAAATCCTCTCACCCTTGCCGCCCCCCTCTCAGATGCAGGACATTATGCTCGCGAACTGATGCCGAAAAGCAGCAAGACAGCATCGCCCTCAAATGGCGGTTTCAAAGTCCGCTGTGCGCCGCCTTCAAGGACGCCTCCATTGCGGGTTGTCCCTTCAATCGGGTGAACCCATTCTGCTCGGAACTCGCCTTTTGCATCGGAGAGGTTAACGGTCAGCTCGCCTCCACCTGGCACATACACGATGTATTGTTTTCCCGGCGCAGCAAGGCAGTAGCGGGTTGAGGCAATGTCAGGAAGCGGAAGCATTGCCGCCAAATCAACCCTTTCAGCGATTTCCCTCGTTACGCCCATAGCTTTTCGGATTTCCTCTGCGCCCGGTATGTCCTCCGCTTTCCGACCAGCCCAGGTGACCGTTTTCGATGTCAAGGCGACGATTCGGTCCATGAAGAGGGGGTGATGACCTCTTGTGAAACTCTTCCAAACCCACTGTGGATTTCCTCCTTCACCCCAAAGGTGGTCGGTGTCGTTGAGCACAACTTTGCGACCGTCGTTTGGTGGCGGATCATCGCGGTAGCCGCCTTCAGGGTTCGGGGAAATCCAATCGGCTGGGCTGTTGAACAAGTTCGCGTTCGTCCCTCCCTGATACTGGAAGGTCATGCCCACAGGGTGTTGCTTCCGTTTCTTTGCCTCGTAAGCCTTGACGAAGCGAATCATGTGGTATTGCCATTCGGTTGAGTAGCCTCCAGCCTCGTTGGAGATTTCGTAGAGGACATCCTCAAGGTCGTTCACCGTGTCGATGACCTTGCGGATATAGGCTTCCTGCAGTTCCAAAATCTTCGGGTTCGAGAGGGTATAATACTCATGCCAATCCTTCCAGCCGATGCCGTTGATGTTATTGTCCGGATGAAATGGATGGAAATCCCGTCCCTCATCGGCGCACTGAAGGCAATGGCCTTCAAAGAGCATGATTGAGACGAAAATCCCGCGCCTTAAAGCGGCCTCAACCCTTTCCCTCAGCCGCTTGAAGTATGCCTCGTTGAACTTCGTCAAATCAAATTTCGGCTTTCCGTCGCGTGCAAGTCCAGGTCCTGTCCGGGGCCAAGGGTGGGGCTCGCAGAAGCTCACCGCGCCTTGCCCGTAGCGGTAACGAGGTGCTTCCCATCGCCATAACCTGATGAAGTTGTGGTTGTGCTGGGAGAGGAATTCAAGGTAAGCGTTGAAGTCAAAAGCGGGCGGTGGGTCGGAAGGACCCATGTCCTGAAGGTCGCTCCAGGTATGTGAACCTGTCAGGTAGATGGCTCGCTTTCCATCTCCTCTTCATTCCTCCTTCCCTCCTTGTATCGCTTATGACCTTTAGCCATTATCTTGACCACATCGGCGAACTTGGGGTTATCGGCGAGGTTATGCCGCGCCGAACGAAGGTGAGCGCTGGCTTATCCCACCTCGCTTTGGGGTCGTTGAGGAGTGGCAAAAGGCTTTTGCCTGAAAGCCGATGGCAAGGGTCGTTAGGTCCGAGTTTGCGCTTGGGTTATTCCCTTTGGCGCAAAATTTCCATGATGAGCCAAGCGGGTTGACCTTGCCGAATCAAAGCAGCCATCTGACGCATGTAAGGATCGATGTGGGTGAAAAAGCGTTTGTATCCAGCGCAAAGGTAATTCAAGCCATCCTCGCCGTCGGGCGTTTCAATGAACCTGTCTTTGGGGCAGCCGCCATTGCAAGCGAAAAGAACAGGACATTTACGGCAGTATCTTGGCAGTTCGTCCCATTTGTTGCGCCCGAATTCCCGCTGAAACGGAGATGCCACAAGTTGCGTTATCGGCGCCTCCATGATGTTGCCAAGGTAATAATCGGGGTAAACGAAGTGATCGCAGGAGAACAGGTCTCCGTTGTGTTCCATCGCCAAGCAGTTGCCGCAAGTTCTCGCATGAACGCACAAACTCGGCTCAAAACCCAACCATGCCTCCAATGCCACCTCAAACTGCTGGACGAAAATCCTTCCGACATCGTTGCGAACCCACTCGTCAAAGATGGTGCAAAGGAAGTTGCCCCATTGTTCAGGGCGGACCGTCCAATCCGTAACGCCATTATCTGGAGTTCGCTCAACGGCTGGAATGAACTGGATGAACTCAACCCATTCGTTTCTGAAAAACCTGTAAACCTGCAGTGGATGATCGGCGTTAACCCGATTGACGACGCAAAGGACGTTGAAATCAACGCCGTGCTTCTGAAGCAACTTGAGGGCTCGATAAACTTTCTCAAAGGTCGGCCTCCCGCCCTTGTCAACCCGATAGGCATCGTGCAGCTCCCTGGGGCCGTCCATGCTCAGGCCGACCAGAAAACCATGCTTCTTGAAGAAGCGACACCAATCGCCATCGAGAAGGATGCCATTGGTTTGGAAGGTGTTTTTGATGCGCATGTTCGGCTTGCGATACTTCTCTTGCAAGGCAACGGCTTTGCGGAAAAACTCCAAACCCATCAGGGTCGGTTCGCCGCCCTGCCAACTGAAGGTCACTTCGGGAACTTTTTGCGCCTCGATGTATTGGCGGGTGAATTCCTCAAGCACATCATCGGGCATGTAGAAACTTGTGCCCTTTTCGTAAATTTGCTCCTTGCGCAGGTAGAAGCAGTAGGCGCAGTTCAGGTTGCAGATAGGACCTCGGGGTTTAAGCATGATGTGAAATGCCGGCGGTAAGTTCTCGTTGCTTGCTTTATCTTGCCTCACCGACACCTTCGGCATGAAGTTTCTGCGCCTCTCCGTTACCATTGCTCTCTCACGCTCCTCAAGGTTCGGCATATGCTAAGCTGCTAAACCTGCTGTAGGGAGCGACTTCGGTCGCCCCGCAAGTGTCAATGCCGATACCATTCTTCCACCGGTCGTCGCAGGTCATAGGTTGGCAAAGGTTCGCTTACGGCATCCTTGAGGACGAGTTCAAAAAGTTGTCTCACAATCTCTGGATGTCGGTCGGCGATGTTTTTCTCTTGCTGTGGATCAACTTGAAGGTCGTAAAGTTTCGGTTCGGCGCCGTCGTTTCGGCAAATCAGCGCATACCGCTCGTTACGAACCCAAACGAAGTTGTTGAAAGCGGTGCTTATATGGTCTCTTTGTGGTGGCTGCTTGTCTTCAAGCAAGACCGACAGGTTAACACCGTCCATCGGCTGCGGTGGTTCTATTCCTAAAACCGTCGGTGCGACATCGTGGGTTGATCCGAAGTAATCGCTCGTTTGTCCCGCTCCTTTGCCCTCGGGATGGCGGATGAAGAACGGGATGTCAATCAGTTCGGGGTAAAGCGCCCAAGGGATTTTGCCAGTGACGCCATGCTCGCCCAAAGAATGCCCGTGATCGGACAGGACGATGACCAACGATTTGTCAAGCAAGTTCAGGTCAGCGAGTTTGTTGACGAAATGCCCGAACCACTTGTCCACCAATGTGACCTCGCCTGCGTAATTGGCACGCATCCGCTTCAGTTGCCGTTCCGTCATCCAGTCGCATTTGCCGTAAAGCGGAGCGATGATGTCTGCACCGTCGTGGTCTGGGTTATCGTAAAGGGCGATATACTGGGGCGGTGGGTCCCAAGGTTCGTGCGGGTCAAAACTATCAACGACGAGCAAAAAGGGTTGCTGGCGCTGAAGGTCCTCAAGCAGAGCCATAGCCTTCCTGAAAACCTTCGGGGCAAGCCAATCCTCCTCGCTTCGTCGGTCAGCGGTATTGGCGAAATATTGCCGAAGCATTTGCTCAACGCCCGTCCCTTTGTGTTGCTCTGGCAAGTAGCGCTTCAATTTGCTCTCATCGCACTTTGAGATCGGTTGGTAACGGTCACTCTCTTGTCCACGAACCCATCGCCAGACATCGAAGCCACGATGGAAGTTCATTGACGGCTTGAACTGGTGGTAGGTGTCGGTCACGAAGGCAGTGGTGTATCCGTGCTGCTTCAAGATTTCCGCCAAAGTCACTTGCTCTTCAGGAATTCGTTGCCAGCCGTAAATTCGCACCGTGTCGCCCTTTTGCGGAACCCAATTGCGGAACGGGAAAGTTCGCTTGCCAGTGTGAATCGCCCGACGAACGGGGATAGTGGGGAGCGATTCTGGGTAGGCTCGTGTGAACCTCAGGCTCTCACGGGCAAATGCGTCAAGGTTCGGCGTTTGAATCCAATCGTTGCCGTAACAACCCAAATGGTCTTTTCGCAGCGTGTCCAGAATCACGATGACGATGTTCATGACATCTACCTCCACATCTTGGACACTTTATTACATGAACAATTATAGCACAGAAGGCAGCAGGGGTAAAGGTCTAACGAGTTCGTTCTAAAAACTTTCAAAGCGTGTTAGATTGCTCAACCTACTGTAGGAGCGGCTTCAGCCGCGAATAGGTTAGAGCTGCTTGCAATCCTTTTTCGGGGCTAAAGCCTTTCCTATTTCCCGAACATCCTTAGGTCTAAAGAGATGGATGTGAAAAACGCGAACAAGACCTTCATCACACACCGCAAAAGGAACTGAAGAGAGTATAACACAACGTCCTGGGGAATACGTGCGAGAGGCTCGTTTCAATGTGTGTAAATAATATAGGAGGCAGAAAAACAGATCTATTTGAGGAGGTGAAGAAGGATGGAATTAGAATTAAGGCGTGTGTCGCTTGCGGAACTTGACGCTTTTCCTGACACCACCCCAGACGAGGTTAAGCCGAAAAGCCTCACAATAGATATAACTCATGCTTGCCCATTTAGATGCCCAGGGTGCATTGAAAAGAAAGCGATGATCCATAGTCGTAGAAGTTCGCTTTCCTGCGCGACTGCTTGTAGGCTTATTAGCCAGTTCGCCGACTATGGAGGCAGAGAAGTATTGTTGTATGGGGGTGAACCGACATTCCACCCTCATTTCCCAATAATTCTCCGACATGCTGCTCGCACTATGCCTTTGATTCGTTTGGTTACTAATGGGGCATTTCTTGCGAAACCGCAAATAACTGATGCTATTTGTGAAGCAGCCGAGGAAACGCAGTTATCGGTGCGTGTTTCGCTCAACGCTGGAACACCTGAAACGCATGAGAAACTTCATCGCGTTAAAGGCTTCTTCTATCGCGTCGTTAAAGGTATGGAGACTATCAGAAACAGAAGCAAGGCAGTTGATTTAAGCGTTAGTTTCCTGTTAGAGGAAGATAATGCTTCAGAAGTCCTCCGAGCCTATGAAATTTCCACCAGAGTCGGAGCCAGTTTGTTTTGGCTGCGACCCAAAACCGGACTGCACGGTATTGGGTTACTGCCATTAAGCTCATCAGCTTGTGAAATAGTTTTGGAAGCGCTGTGGGAGATTAAAACACGGTTTGAAAGTGGTATGGGGCCAGGGCTTCATGTGGAGCCTTGGTTCTTGAGTTTCTTAGAATACGGTGTTCCTCCGGACACATCCAAGCCTTATCCAACCTGTTATTACTGTGCTGCTGCAAGGCTGGTTATTACGCCTCCAGAGCCCGGCATAGTATGGTCCTGCACCTACTGGAGGGCTGATCCACGATTTTTTGTTGCTGATCTGTCCAAAGTGCCTTTTGCTTCGGATGAGTTTGAGCAACTGCGTATTGCTGCCAATAGGCGCGTTTTTCCACAACGCGACTGTGGGGAGGTCATTTGCAATCGCAGCGATGCTAATAAGGCTATATGGGAAAGGTTACAGGTGTGTGTAATGTGTTGACTGGAAAGGGGGATTTAAATGCTGCTGAAAAACATTCTCATCGCGACAGGGATCATGTGGTTGCTGTCAATCCTTTTCGTGAAGCCACTGACACTCCATTTACTTAAAAAGAAACTCAACGAGCCGAATTACGCTCACCTAAGAGGTAATGACCCGGAAGAGCTAAACGATGACCAGAAGAAAGAACTCGCAAGTCTGGCTACTAAATGCTACATCCTTGCCGATGTCCTTGTCCTTGGAATAGCGGGCTTCATTGCAGGACTGTTAGGATATTGGTTCATAGGGATTTCACTGGAGGCAAAGGGCTGGCCTGGGGTTTTAGCGTTCATCTTTGCAAGTTTCACAGGGGTGATAATCAAGTCAAACTTATTATCCTCTTAATCGCGAGAAAATGCAGCGAAGGGTGTATATAAAAGGGAGGTGTTGTGAAATGAAGGTAAAGGCGTTTGCAAAAAGGATAGCGTTGATAGCGCTTGTGACGGGAATCGTTGGAGTTGCTCAGGTATGGGCACAGCAACTCCTCATACCAACAGACCGGATGAGCTTCCAAATCGTCAGCCATCGTTTCGTAGAACGGGTGAGTAACTCCGAGCGAGGGTGGCAAGTTAGAGATCCGGGGCGAATCCTAATCGTGACACTGAAAGCAGCAAAACCTGCACAGAAACTCGACTTGTTTAACGTAGATTTCCTGTGTCTCTACAAAGCCGGACACGAGTATTGGGGACGCTCAGTCGGCGTAGTAATTCGCTGCATCGGAAGGTCGCCTCAGAGCGAAGAAACTTGGAGCATCCCGGAGGCATACGGTCATGAGATTGGAGAATGGACCGACGAGGAAGCCGTTGAGTATGTCGAAATAGGCTTCCTGATTCCAAAGGATGCAAGCAGAATGGTGATATGCGTAGCTCGGTCTATTGGGGAAATAAGCAACAATTCACTGGGTCTGGAAACGCCTCACCAAAGCTCATCTAACGAGACTGCTGACTTGGTGGAAAAGGCTAAAAACTCGGTGGTACAAGTGGTTGCTGAGACGGATACCGGTCTCCAGCGGGGCAGCGGGTTCATCGTCACTGAGAATGGGCTTGTCATTGCCAGCAGGCATGTAGTTGAAGGGGCTAAAAGAATCTGGGTCAACATGAATGGCACCGACAGTCTCCCGGCAGAACTGGTAAACGGACCGAAAACCGATGTGGACGCCTGTTTGTTGCGTATCCGAACCGAAAGACGATTTAAGCCTTTGCCTGTCGCCATGAATGTGGAGGCAAGCAACCGTATTGGGCAAGATGTGATAGTCTTAGGCTATCCAGATGGTGATCCTCGTCTGACAGTCACACGAGGGCTTCTTGCCGGTTTCACCAGAAGAAACGGTGTCCAATGCCTGAAAACGACAGCGCTCGTGAGGAAAGGAAATAGCGGTGGTCCGGTTTTGAACACGCGTGGCGAAGTTATCGGCATACTTTGGCAAAGCGAGGATGGCGGCTTTAATTACGCCATCCTCACCGACGAGGTTCAAAACTTGATAGAGTATGCACGACGCCAGTCAAACCAGACTACCCCGAACCAGACTACCCCGAATCGGTTCAGCACCACAGTAGGCTTCTATGCTGCTAAGATAAGTCGGTGATGAATAAACGGCGAGGAGGCAGCATCTTCTAACTGAAAATGGAAGATGTTTGCTTCCTCGCCTCTCAGGGGGGAAAAGGAATGCCTATGCAATACTTTAGGAAAAGAAAAGTAATATGGTATCTTATTCCACTATTGGCATTGATTGTGACAATCGTTATTTCAACAAAGATAGCAGCATTTGATGCCAACTCCTACAACGAGGATCAAATAAAGAAACTGTCAAAAGGAAACCATACGGTCATCGGAGTTCATGGAATTCGCAGCTATGCAACTGATATGCAAAGTCGTATGGAAGTTCTCTTAAGAATGGGCAGTGGTCATAATAAAGCCATCGGTTTTGAATACCGCCGTAGGGAAGACATTCCACCCCCTTGGTTTTTCTCATCCGACGATAATATGTATTTGCTCGCTACGGAGCAAGCCGGCGCTAAGTTGGCTGTCTTCATTGCCCAAGTTAAGCATAAGACAGGACGATCTCCTGATGTGCTTGCTCATAGTCAAGGTTCAACTATCCTCGTAAAAGCAGCAAGATGGATAGCACGCATTCAAGAAGCTACTCGGAAAGGTGAAGATGTTGCCGAATATCTCAAATCCTTTGATGAATGGCAGATGCTATCACCTGATGAACAAAAACTGTTGCTTGATAATATTCCTCTACTCCAGCAAGCCTCAATCGGAACGGCGATCGTTGCTGGCAGTCCCACACATGTTTCAGATCCTGCTTGGGAATATTTGGAGCAAGTGGTTGAGAATAAGACACCTTCTGGGGAACCTGCAGCCTTCTATGTTTACTCTGATGGTGATACCGTCGTTAAATGGCTAGGCAATTTCCCCCCTTTTCGTGTGAGAGGTCCGCGGGCTTTCAGCGAGGAGCAGAGTATCTTCATCGGAGGTATTGGTCATGGTGATTACTTCGTCAACTCAATGCTCGGACTGGGTCTCATTGCCGATTTGTTTAAGCATCAGCGTCTTTCTTCCAGCACAGAAATATTATTGAAGGAACACAACCGCACCTATAAATCAAACTCCTATGAGTCGGGATCCGATAGTTACTGGGGTTGGGTAGAGGTGAAACCGCGAGGGTTTCGTGAATATGTTCCTATTCGCAAAGTGCGTCCTGGCATAATGGGCAAGCCCGGCGAACCTATAGATGCATTAGTCCAAGAAATCGTCACCAGAGTGGCTAAAGAGAAAAAACCGGGCAAGTCACCTCATGTCTTGCTCTACGGTAATGGGCAAGCAGTGGATGCAGTGGCTTCACAACTTATTAAGAGAGGCATAACTGTCACCAAGTGTTATGGACCTATGTCACCGGAGGCAACAGAAATAGCAGCTGCTCGTGCTTTGGAATGGGGTGCAGATTTGGGCGTGACGCTTATCAGTATAGATGAAGATTTGAGTATAGCACTTCCCGACAATGCTAATTGGTGGTCTTCGCGGCTTATCCCTCACCCCTTTTACCCGCCACCGCGCCCAGTTCCTACAGGTGGAGTTGCCACATATACACTCTCAGAAGCCATTCAAAAGGGATTGGTTGAATGCGTTGGTGCTGTGGTCGCCGACGATAACGGTAATGTCAGCGGAATTCTGCGCCTGCGCAAGCGAACGAACGATAACTTTCGTGTGATTATTCCCGCAGGAACCATCTTAAAGAGCGATGACCCACATAGTCAGAGTTTAGTAAGTTGGTAAAGGAGATGATGAACGATGAGGTTAGTGAGGATGCTATTGGCGTCAAAGATTAAATTACAGATATCTCTTCTTATGCTCGGTATATCGATAGCATTGGCTTGGAGCATACAAGCTCAGGAACAGGAGTCGGGTGATAGAGTGGTGGAACTTCAAGGTTCTGCTGGTGACACAGTGCGAGTGGTATTACCTGTCTTTTGTATTGAATATGACAAGCCAGGACCAGAGTCACACACGACTCTGTCAGTCTACCCGCAACCCGTTCAAGAGAAGGTGCAGCGCATTCTCCAAATCGCCCAAGCCTTAAGAGGTGACCCACAGGCACGCTTTTTGATGCTCATGCATTCACCTGTATATGCTGATATACTGCGAAATTATTCTCTACCGATGTGGCTAATGGAGAGCGACACAATTGAAGCGAAAATCAAGGAACTGCTAAGAGTGCGCCAGCGATTAGATGCTTACCAACGACTCGGACATGTTCTGCTCGGTGAGGAAGCATTAAATAGGGCTACACAGCGAGCAATCTGGGCAGTCACTTGTGATGTTACACCTCAACAACTATTGGAAGATGCACGCAAAGCCGCTAAAACACCCCAAGAGAGAATCGTCGCCGATTTAGATATTTTATTCCTCTTACCCTATGTTCAAATTTTGCTAAGTGAGGCACAAACAGACCAAAAATGGACTTTGCCAGGCGGTGATTGGATGCCACCAGTTGAAAATGAAGTGTCTTATCCAGTAGTGGAAGTGTTGTTAAACTACACTTCCCTTCCTAACATACTGAAGTCAGCAGATGAATGCTTCCGCACAAACAGATGGGAATCTGCGGCATTCTATTACCGACACGCCTTAAGCCGCCCTCACCCTCAAGCACTTACACCTTATTTATGCCTACAACTGGCATGCACATATGACAGGCTTTATCAACAATATCCAGCACCAGACTTGGAAAAGTGGAGAAGGTATTCGCTGGAAATCTTGAATCGAAACAGCTCAGCAAGTATTGCGTTGTTGGAAGGTGATAATCCGCCCGACTTCACTAAAGTGCCTTCCGATGATATAGAGAAGCAATTGAGGCAAGCGGAGATGGCACTTGCCCGTATTGAATACAACACAGCAGCTATCCTTGCCCGTCAGGTTATTGAGAGTTCGTCATCTACACCAGATACCTGCCATGCACTTCGTCTTTTGGCTTATGCTTGTCTGGCTATGGGCGAAGTCAAAGAAGCACATCAGGCACTGACTAAACTTGTGGACAAAGCCAACGCTGCTGAGCCAAGTGAGAGAGAAACTTTTGGACTCGACATACTTGCCGATGAAGCCAATCTCATACTTGAGCGTTTACAAGTCCAGCACGAATACGAGTGCCTTTATAAAGATGCAATGGAAAGAGTTCGGAACGGTGATTTGCAAGAGGGTGTAAGGTTACTTCAAAGAGCGGCTGGCATTTTGCCCAAATGTCCCAGTGTCCATTATCTACTTGGTAACCTCTATGCACAGCTGGGTCAACAGGAGAAAGCAAAGGAACATTGGGACAGGGCATTGAAGTTATGCGCATTTGATAAACTTCCCAAGATGGAGTAGGATAATTGTCTGACCGAGAAATCAAGGAGAATATTTATGGATTATAATTTGTAGGATTCACGCAGTTGGGTTGAGGACATGGGTGGGATGAGAAAGATATTGTCTTATCGCCTCTTGACTAGATTCCATCTTTGTGTTATCATTACGCTGTAGAAGGAGGATTGCGGTCAACTGCGTAACTCTTAATTTGATGGTGAGTTTGACTTCAAGTAAGACGAAGGAGGGGGGTTGTCATGTATCCACGGAATCGTTTTATTGAACTTGCTCAAAGTGCTGCACAGGGAAGATGGACGCAGGAACGCATTGTGCAGGAACTAATGAAAGCCTTCGCAGAGGGCACAACACTTGATGAACTTGTCCTTGCTATCAAGTGTATCGGAGATTGTTTCTTCCCTTTCAATATTGCTGTCACGCTGGACAACATCTGTGAAATTATCCTTGAGTTCATCAGCGGATATCGTGAGTTGACTGGTTACATCCGCCTTCAATTAGGCTTGGCATGGCTTATTCGTGCTGAGGCAGGAGACCGTCATGGAGACGAAGATGCGAGATTTGCTATACGCCACTTTCAGCGGGCAAGGGAATGCTTTGATGAAGGTAGCCCAAGTTACGGTAGTGCGCTGATGAACGAAGGGAACGCTCGGTGCAGATTAGCCGAACATGGAGTTAATGCAACTTCTAACTTGGAAGAGGCGGTTAGGCTATACGAGGGAGCAAGGAAATGCTTTGATAAAGGTAGCCTAAGTTACGGTCGTGCGCTGGTGAACGAAGGTGTCGCTCGGTTCAGATTAGCCGAACATGGAGTTAATGCAACTGCTAACTTGGAAGAGGCGGTTAGGCTATGCGAGGAAGCAAGGAAATGCTTCAAAGAAAGTAGCCCAGATTACGGTAGTGCGCTGATGAACGAAGGGAACGCTCGGCAGACCTTAGCCGAACATGGAGTTAATGCAACTGCTAACTTGGAAGAGGCGGTTAGGCTATACGAGGGAGCAAGGGAATGCTTTGATAAAGGTAGCCCAGATTACGGTAGTGCGCTGATGAACGAAGGTGTCGCTCGGTGCAGATTAGCCGAACATGGAGTTAATGCAACTGCTAACTTGGAAGAGGCGGTTAGGCTATACGAGGGAGCAAGGGAATGCTTTGATAAAGGTAGCCCAGATTACGGTGGTGCGCTGATGAACGAAGGTGTCGCTCGGTGCAGATTAGCCGAACATGGAGTTAATGCAACTGCTAACTTGGAAGAGGCGGTTAGGCTATACGAGGAAGCAAGGAAATGCTTCAAAGAAAGTAGCCCA
>Ga0209225_1002801_pt1 | contig 15247 bp, 19 predicted proteins | sample WasSprMetagenome_FD_184732 | JGI IMG/M metagenome (GOLD analysis project Ga0209225, IMG submission 184732) | Sulfidic aquatic microbial communities from Washburn Spring, Yellowstone National Park, USA - WS (SPAdes) (version 3) | ecosystem: Environmental > Aquatic > Thermal springs > Hot (42-90C)...
AAAAAGCCTATTTTAGCTTAGCTTAGAAAAGTAAGCAAAAGTGTTTTGTAAAATTCTTTTTTCTAGACTCTAAGGTCAACTTCAAATTGCGATCAGTAAAGCTCATCGTAGGGTTCGTCGTGCGCTCGCATAATATTTCCTCGAATCTCTCACAACAACCGTTTCAGTTTCCCTAGCCAACTCCAAAGGCTCATATTCGCCTTGCACAATCAACACTATTCACATTTAAAAATCGCTAAAAGGACTTAAAGCTCACGCATAGTGCTAACAATATACGTACATGTATGGAAAATTAAATAAGGCTTTCTTCCTTTGGATGTTATGGTGTAACATGTGCGAGCTTTTCGGCTTGACTTATAATAATAGGATTGTCGGCGTGAGTTTTTACTTGGCGCGGCTTTATAGCTAGAGGAACTGGGCATAGGGATGGTTGGGGTGTGGTTTTTATCATGATGTTTTGGCGGCTTGCGTAATCAAGGAGTCTAGGCCATTAACTGATAGCCCCATAGCCTATAGGCAAAACAGACTCTGAGAGGGTTTCTGCCTTATACTTGACAAGCCATTCATAATCGCTAATAAGAAGTGCACTATAAGAAGGCTGAATGCGCAACTGCGATAAGTTCAAAAAACTAAACGAGATGTGCACGCGAATTTGGCAAATAAACGAAGAAACCTTCAAAAAGAAGTAGAGATAACTAGAAAAATGGATTTGCTGGCTTTGTCCTCTTTAGAGACGTCTATCGTGTTTTGGCCAGTTCCCCCAATTCCACCCCTGCTTCAACCGAATTTTGGTATCATACCCCCTATGTTTTTGATATAATTGCCCTCGGCACTATTGCACGCATTTACTTCTTTGCTAAATACGCTCTCAAGTTCATTCATCTGCACACGCGAAAAAGGAACTTTACGGCGAAATATTCAGCTTAAATGAAAAAGGGCTTATCGACATTATCGCCGTCGATGTCAGAACTTCCAAACTTTCTCCTCGAATTCTTCGATGGTGGGGCGGATAATCCCATGGATTGTTGAGAGGCCAATCCTGCATTAAGCTGCCTTTTTCAGCTTATAAAACTGCATTCTATGCTAAAATGGCTATAGCCCCTATTATTATGAGCAGTATTCCAAGGGCTATCAAAACGGCGCCCGCCAGCGGGATTGCCAAAGGCCATGCCAGAAGCGCAAACACTCCAGAGAATATTAGGCCGACGGCGACAAAAGGAAGCAAGAGCAAGCCAAACAGAATTGCGATCAAAAGCAAAAGAAGCTTAATTACTGTCAATTCCAGCCCTTCTGCATAGGTTTCTGAATCCTGCACAGGCGGCTTGGCAATGGCTAAGCAGCGGGCGCGCGCTTTATTGAAATGTGTAATGATGTTGGGTTTTGGGAAGCTTCTTATTGGGATTTTTTGTGGACTGTGTAAACCACGATTGTTATTGTTGATGCTATGGCTATGAGCACTATTATCAGCATTTGGAACCCTGTTGTTGTCCATAGGGGCGGTGGGTAATCCTTTAAGACCATGTTTTTTGTGGTGGTTGATGTGAGGGATACTTGTTCTGATGCGCTGGTTGTGATAACTGATAGCCAATATGATGATACGTAGTATGCTTCTATTCGATAGTTTCCAGGCGGTAGCCTGAATACTGCTTTTCCTGCAGCATTTGCGATGTTTAATCCGACGCCTATGCCTGACTGTGTGTAGACGATTATGTAGGCTCCGTGGATTGGTGCTCCATCGTTTCCGTAAACTTGCACGGTGAGTTGATAAACCTTTGTTTTGATTGTGTATGGCCCGTTTGAATCAACGTAAATGTTTTCCTGAGCTACTGTTACGTCTTTCCATAGGACTGTGAAGCCAAAGCTTCCGGGCAAAACATGTGTAAGGTTGATGAAGCCTTTTGCCGAAGTATATCTTGGAACGGTTTCCACTGTGCCGTTTGGCCATGTTATGTGCACTTGGGCTTCGGGTAGTGGCGCGCCTGTATCGTCTGTTACGAGGAATGCTGGGTCATAATAGACGATTATGCCCATGGTGAATGTGTATGTGGCTTCTTCTATGAATGGGTTATATGAGCCTGTCTCTTCTTCGTTGTAAAAGCCGTTGTTGTCTATGACTGTTATTATTATGGTGTAGTTGCCTAAGGCTACGGTTGATGGATACGTCCAGTTAGCCTCATAAATGTGAGCATAGCCGGTTATCCACTGGCCGTCGGAGGTTCTCACCATATCCATATTGTCGATGACGTAGACGCCGTTTGGGTCTACTATTGACATGTTAACCTTGTATATGTCGTATCCTCCGAAGGGGTCTGTCACATTAGCCCTCACAATCACTTTGCGTTGGCCTTCACTCCAATTATAGTAGAAAAGCGTTGTTTCGGAACCGTCATAAGCGTAGGTCTTTACGTAGGCTGGTCTGGCATAGTCTTGGGCTGGCAAAATCACTTTTGTTGGGTATAGTGGAGAATCATACCATATTCTCGTGTCCGATGATGAGCCCGCATTAACCTCCACATGGACATGAAGCGTTGTCCCAGCATTAAACGTGTGTGTAAGATGCGGCGCTGTGAGGTTGTAGCAGTATACTGGCACATCAACATACGCTCCAATACTGCTTGTCACAGTCGGATTAAGGAGTCCAGAATCCCATTCAACTACTCCGCCAACGGTTATTTCTCTAAACTGAACTGTGAAGGTTGCCGGTTTATAGGCTGAGGCGTTAGCCCATATGAAAACTTGCCAAGAACCATTAAAGGTAACAGGCCCCGCAAGGTTTGGATACAAGTAGAAGTCAACAGCAATTTTTGGCAAACCCACCGGCTTATAAAAAGAGTTGGCATAAGCCTCCTCCTGATTAAGGAATCGAAAAGCCCTCGTAGTGTTAAAGATAAACTTTGTCTCCAAACCAGCCACGCTAACAGGCAAGTCGGAATAGTGGAAGTAGAATTCCATAGGCTTGGCAACATTTTGGTAGGCAGATCTAACAGTTGGAATATTCCAGGCAGTAAAGACAGCAATGAAAGCCACAATCATCAAAAACACAATCATCAAAGCTTTACCTTTAACCACCAATATCACCTTAATACTATACACCATCGTTAGTTTATCAAAAATGCATACTGCAGCCGCTTAAGCCTTGTTAATTTGAAATATGGATTCAAAATCATTTAGGCGGAAAGACGGATTAACGGATTATAGGAAATACATTAGAAAAAAGTGGGTTATGCTTTATTCATGATCCATATCTAGCCTGTAGTCCAAGTATGTCGCCTAATCCAAGGGTTCGTTTGTATGTTTCTCCGTAGTTTGCGTAGCCATACATTGTCAGCCAGTAGTCCTTGTCTTCGTAGAGGTCGTCGAGACCGCACCAGTGCCCAAACTCGTGGGTCATGATGTTTTGGACGTCCATTTTATTCGCTTCGCCTGTTAAACTCCACATGAACTGTGTGTTCATTCGTGTGTCTGTTTCAAGTATGGTTTCTCCTGAATACCATATGTATGTGACTGCTATCGCGTTTGGATTTGAATATAATCCCCAAGCAACAACATTGTATCCGTCTCGAACTCCAGCACTCCTGCGCGTTGTCCCTTGGAGAATGAAAAGCTCAAAAGTTGTGTTTGCATCCCATGTTTCCGCAGCCGTTGTAATGGCTGTTATAACCGCTGATGTTGAGAAGCCATATTGGTTTTTCGGGTTTATCCAATATTTTATTGTTGTATGCCACCAGAATGGCAACAACTTGTAGTCTGGGTTCGTCATAGAATCATCCTCGGATGGTATCGAATATAGAATGACGCGTCCGCGTCCCTGACCATACCATTCAACAACCATCAAATGCGCCTGCTGCTCATAGGCAGAAGCATACAGTATTAGCGACGAAAATAGTGGTAAAAGAACAATGCAAATTAATGCCACATTCCAAACTTTTTCCATGCAGACCCTCTTATATAAATAAGTTTATGGAGCTAATAAATGTTTTAGCTGAATAGTTCTTGTTAAAAATACATTTTTACCATGAACGTCGAAGAATGCGTTTATCGCGCCTTTTGGATGAACTTTCTATAATTTTAAGTTGAGAATTGTCCGTTTTTGATCGTATGGGGAATCAAATCTTCAGATGAGTTAACTAAAACTGTTTCAGTCAGCCGTAGCTGGCTGGCTCCCGCTTCTTTTACGTAGAATTCCACAGTTGCGAGTGTGCCACTTCCACTTACGCCGGGTAAATCGCCGACTAATGTGCAATCCAGGATCATATAACCCGTTTCGTTTAGCTTATGGCTGAAGAAAGTTTGGCCATGTTTCTTTAGAAAGTCCCCTTCCGAGACACTACTAAAATTTAAAATTTGAGGGTTCCATTCTAGCCTTATTTGCCAACCGTATAAGTCGTCAACGTTCGAAATGCTAATATTAACAGTAATGAACTGCCCAACAGCTCCCTTAACATTTTGAGGGGTGATATATAGAGTCGCTTTATTTTCCGTCTTAAAATAAAATAGATACACAAGTGCTATTATGAGAACAAGGATAATAGCCGATGAAATGCCAATTATCAATTTTTTATTCATCAAACTTCACTTGCCAAGCCAATATCTTTCCTTTGCATATTAGCTTTATTCGCTTCATAAAATTTTGGTCTTTTCTTATTCCTCATTAAAAGTGTTAGCAGGGTTGTCGCTAAGATTAAAAATATAACGAGGGTTAGCGCGTTTGAGAATTCTGGAATTATAAAAATGTTGCCGTCCATCGTTGTATGTGGGATGGGTAGGGATTCACGTGGCTCTCTATCTGGCGGAGGATAATCATATAGTTTAGTTTCTAGGTCAATTGTAGTTTCCCCATTGTTTACAGCTTGGAATGTCATTCTAATGATGTTTCCACTTCCATTGAATGAAGGGGCTGGCGTGTATGATGTGGCCCCTATAACGTATTCTCCAATATTTTCTTGAGTTATGTTGATGAAGGGTTCGTATAATACGCCATCAGGATGTGAGTTGACTCCAAGGCGAATATCAACGCCTATAAGTTTTAAAAGTGAGGCGTTCCATCGAACATCAACTTCAACCCCGTATAAATTTTGCACGTCAATCACTGTTATGTCAACCGTAAAAACATCGGTCTGGTTAACGGTAATTGTTGGTGGATCAACTTTAACAATCGTTTGCGTAGAATTCTGTGCTGTGGTAATCGGGTTTAAGTTGGAAACATGAATCTGCAAAATCGTAATAAAAATTGTAACTAACATGGTAAACTTCATCAATCGCAGGCGAAGAGAGTTCATGATTTTTCGCCACCCTTCTCGACGAGAACAACTATTTTGTCTCGTCCCCTCTTCTGCCTTCTTACTATCCCCCTCTTTTCTAAAGCCGACAGAAGTTGGCTTGTTTTAGCCTTTGAGAATTTGCATTGTTCTACAATTTGAGATTGGTAAAGACAGCCGCCTGCAGCTTTAATCGTCCTAATAACCTTTTCCTCGGCATTGTCAACTTCAATATGCTGGGGAAATTTAGGTTCTATCACTTTTTCCATACGCCTTCGGCGTTTAATGTAAAGAAGGGTGAATAATAGCGCCGCTGATAAGGATGCTGGAATGGCGTATATTAGAACAGATTCGAGAAACATATTTGATGATGATTTTGTGAAAACAATGTATGGATTTTGCTTGGAAAACCGTTCAGCGCTTAACCACTTTAATGTTCTAAGAGTGTAGTCTATTTCATCAGGCTTTGGCATAGCTGAAGTAAAATCGTATTCATGCGGGTATGTGAAGTAGATTGCTCCATCGCCAAACAGATATGAGAAGAAGTTTTCAACCTGAAATACGTCGCCAACAATAATTTTTGTGTTCTCAATAATACTGAAATTTTTCCACATAAGCTTATACTTGACTAAAACGTAATTGCTTTGAGGTATAATGCTGACTTCGTCAACCCAAGCATTCATCTGTCTTCCACATTTCTCCTCTGCTTTCTCAACTAAAATGGTGAGATTTGTTGTGAAACGTTGGATGGTATCATAAGAAAAGTTGGATTCTGCAAGCTGGGTTACGTCCAAAACTGCCGAACCGTCGCCACCTATTTGAACCTTATATTCCACAGAATTGGCGCTGCTCACGGTGCACAAACTGGAAAGAAAGATGAGAAATATAATGCAAATGGATAGTTGAATTTTCATGCCTCTTCAAGTTGAAAACCGCTCCCAAAATATTTAAAAGTTATAAACTTTCAAAGAGTAACCACGATTCATATTTCTCCGGCTGAGTAAATCGTTGAATATGGCTTAAAAATTAAAAATAAACGAAAATAAACATTTTTAAACAAAAATAAACTTTTTAATTGCCTTATTCACTGAAATAAGGTTAGAAATGCTTTTATTTATCGTCTGCCACCTTTGTAGTGGTGGCTTAAATGAGGAAAATGGTTTCAATAGTCCTGCTGGCTGTTTTGGGGGTTAGCACCTTAGGCTTTATGGCAAATATAGGCAATGCGGCTGGAGTTAGTATTGAAGGAACATGGGTTCATATGAGGGGCTTTATAACGCAATGGGGCTCAAAAAGCGTTTACGGCTGGGTTGGCGCTGTTGCTGGAATGATAAACAAGAGCGGCACATACTATGAGTGGGCAAGGGCGCATGCGGTTTGGTCAGAGAATGTTCTTAGGCTTAACTGCACAGAACCTCCGACTGAGAACTTTACGTTTACATGCTATGGCGCAAAGCTTGTCAACATGACAGATGTAAGCTTAGAAGGCACATCCTTCACTATATCAGGCTACTGGGATGTCGCTAAAATAACAGTTTCAGTCACGGTCATAAAAGATGAGTCTGGAGAAATAATCAAAGTATCATGGGAATACACAATTGAGACAATCGTTGAGAATGCTGAAGGACAACTTCAAGCATCATTAACTCCGCCGGAATTTGTGCTCAGCATAACAGGCATAGACCAATTGAGCGGTATTGTAAAATTCATCAGCATTAAATATAAAGAGATAAAGATATGCGACATGTCAGGCGACGGCAAAGTTAACATAGTAGACCTTGTAAAGGTTGCAAAGAGATACCGAGCAGTTCCGGGAATATGGTGCTTTGATCATTCAATGGACGTAAACTTCGATAACGTCATAGACATAGGCGACCTCACAACAATAGCAGCCAACATCGAAGGATAAACCCCCATCCCCCTTTTTCGGATAATGTAAATATGCTTCGCTAAAAACTATATATAGTGATGGAAAATGACAAAAAAGCTAATCACACCACTCTTTTTCCTCTTATTAATGCTTGTATTTACATTTCTTTTGTTGGGTGTATTCACTTCCAAATCTGCTGTTAGTGTGGAAAACTCAAACTTTGGCGCAGAGCCCAGCTCCACACCAGCACTTGTCTACGTTGACCCGGAAGTAAGTGTAGGGGCGGTTGGACAAAACTTCACAATAAACGTTAAAATTTCCAACGTTACAGATCTGTATGGATGGGAATTCAAGCTTGGATGGAACACGACCATTCTGGATTTTGTAGAAGTCTACGAGGGCCCATTTTTAAAGAATGTTGCAGACACATTTTTCACATTTAAAGTTAACAGCACGGCAGGCTATATGATTGCAGATTGCACCCTTTTAGGCATGGTTCCTGGAGCAAGTGGGGAGGGAACACTTGCCACAGTTACGTTTTATGTTAAAAGCAAAGGCGATAGTGTGTTAGACCTTTTTGACACCATCCTCATAGACTCTAACGAACAAATGATTCCTCATTCAGCAATAGATGGTTATTACTATACTTCAATGCATGATATAAGCATCATACGCTTGGAAGCATCTAAAACAACAGTTAACGTCACCGTCAAGAACAATGGTGCATATACGGAAACTTTCAATGTCAGCGTATACTACACACTCATGACGGACCCGCTAATTGGAACACAAACAATAACCTTAGAACCAGACACCAACGCAACATTGACTTTCACATGGAACCCACCACAATCCGGACGGTATGAAATAAAAGCAGAAGCAGGACCAGTAACAGGAGAAATTAACACACAAGATAACACTTTAAAAATTCAAATATACATAAGCCTAAGCGACCCTGAAACTTACGGAACAGATGAATACGTCCATGGCGGTTTCAAAACCCTACATTTAGTTGTGAACTGAACTCTTTGGTTGCGTCCTAAGTTAAATATGCGCAACTACAAAATGGTTCATTAACGTTCTTAAATAGGGAAGCATCGATTGCTGTCTGTTCATTTAACGTTATTAAGGGATGTAAGCAATTTCGGAACATTTCCTTACTTTCGGTTAGCGGGCGAAGCATCTAATATTTTTGGTTCATGAATTTCGGTTATAGTTGAAACGTCAGGTTGAAGGGCTTCATATTTCTGTTAGTTGGTTGATTAGTTGAAGGGCTTTCCTTCCTTTTTCGGTGATTTGGTAATGTAGAAAGTCGTGGTTTTCAACTTCTTTTACTATTACAGATATGAGTTCAACCTTTTTTAATTCTTTAAGGCGAACGGTTCTGGTTCTGTCGTTGGGGCAATGTTTCTTTAGCTCAGCGTATCTTAGCGGTTTTTCACTTAATGCTGAAAGGATTTCAATTGTGTAATTCTTTGCCAACAGCTTGACAATCTTATATTTATTCAAGCTTACCATACTCAATAATCTAAGTGTTGTAAGTAATGTGAAAGGTATACCACCTAATAATGTGTTCGGTATCAAATTGTATTGATGTTGCACTGTAAATTCATAAACTTTAAATTAGTAAAGTTAACTATAATTTTTTGCCGGCAGTAGAATGGGATAAGGTTTCAATGCGTTTCATTCTATTTTTGCTGGCTGAAGGTTGCAGTATTGCAAACTCATCTAAAAATGAAGAATTCAGTTCGGCTTGAAAGGGAGTTTAACGTTTTTTTCAGCAGAGTATTGGATGAGGTTTTTGAAAGCATAAGCAGCAGCTTCGCACCAGTCATCTACTATTTTATGCATTGGAAGTATGGCGTTAAAGAGGGAGACGAACACATGCATGTGGCTGAGCTTTCAGCATGCCTCGGGGAAATATTTGGGTTAGAGGGACAGAGAGTAATCGAAGGGCGTTTGACAGAAAAAATTTGCAAAGAACTTCATATGAATAAAAAACAACGCGACTTGATGTTGAAGATGAAATTCACCGCAAGGATTGAGTATGCAAAAAGAAAATACATGCGTGAAAGAAGGCCTTGAAGTAAGCAGGTCATCGAATTTTTGAAAATTTATTTGTTAATCATCATCCAGAACTAATGTTCAGAAAGGCTTAGAAAATGCTTCAACCAGCTACGATACCCTTTCCTTATCGTTACTTCCGTCGTTCCTATCTTTCGGGCAATTTCACTTTGAGTTTTTGCGCATTTATATTTCAGACCTAAAAAATGTAAAATAAACTACCCACAATCCTTTTATCGCTTTTTCCAGCATAAAAGACGGGTTTAGTAACATATGTTTTATTAATGGTTTCTAAGGCTTCCAAAACTATCCTGTTAGCAATTGATGAATCATTTCCCCAAACTTTATAAGCAAAGGCGAGCACTTCTTGAGATATTCTATTTAAGAAAACATTTTCTTTAGGCTTGATCATATGGGTTGCCGCACCGTCTAATGTTATTTTGTTGTGGGTGAAATTTGTATCTAAAAAATTGTGCAGATGCGAAACATACACACATACCGAACCAAAGCAGCTTAACGTTTTTAAACTAAATCACCTGTAAGCTCTTATCTATCCGCTTAATCAATGCAATAAGCAGAAGAATTTTATAAGTTTAGAAATTACTACAGGTTTGTTGGTGTGTGTTATGTCTGGTGGGAGGCTTGTTTGTCGTGTTTGTGGTCGAAAGCTTTCGGAAAGCGATGCTGTTCCCGTTTATAAGAAGGTTTTGGATCGTGAGACTGGTGAGTTTAAACTTGTTGTTGACTATTATGTTTGCAGGTCTTGTGATGCTGCTATGAGGATGAGGGCGAAAAGCGTCTGAAAGCTTATTATTTTTGTTTTAAGGTTTCTTTGATTTTTTCGATGGTTTCTTCTGGTGTTTTTGCTTCTATTAGGCTGATTTTGTAGTGGTTTGCGAGTTTTCTCCCGTTTTCGCTTATTTTTGGTATGGCTATTAGGATTGCCTTTTCAATGTTTGAGTCGTAGGTTTTGGCGAACATGTCTATTATGGCGTGTTCTGGGACTGGTTTTCCGTCGGGTGATGTGGATATGTTTATGGCTATTTTTTCCGGTTTTCTTCCGTTGTTGTAGGCTATTATGTCGAACATGTGTTTTACGCCTGATCTGCCCTCCATGAAGCCTGGGGTTTCCACCTTGAAGCCCTTGTCCTCCAACAGTTTCCTTATAGGCGCTAGTATGGCCCATTCTGAGGCTGCTGTTTTAACGATGTCCTCGTTTAGGCGGTATTTGTATGCGTTTTTGATTTTGGCGTTTTCGAATGTGAAGTTTGTTTGGCAGTTTCTGCAGAAATGCGTTGGAACTGGTATGTCGAAGCTTCTTCCGCATTTGTTGCATGTGCACCATAGGCCGGCCCTCCTATAGTCCACATCCTCCACATTCAGCTGGCTTTTACATTTTGGGCAGATCAGCCCATCACCGCTGACAAACTTCTCTTCAATGTCCATGTATCCGCATTTAATATGCTCAATAAGTGAGCTCTTTTTGATGTCATAGGATAGGCAGAATGGGCAGCAATATTGAACCGAGACGTTTGCTGACCCACATTTTGGACAATAAACAGTTTTGTCGTAGAGTTCCCGCTTAAGGATGCCAGCCTCAACAAGCATTGCCAGAAACTTTTCAGCATCTTCGGATTCGCCAATTATCTCCTCAACATCAGGATAAACAAAGCCTCTATTTAAATCAAAAATCGGTGTTAAGGTATCAATGCTTCCGCTCATAAACTTGTTTAGTAAGGCCTGAACACGCCTATCGTCGAGTGGGCTTTTAACGGTCATCGCCCTTTACTCACCGTTGCCAACCACTTGAAACTCGAACTCGCATGTTCTGCCTTCCCAAGAGGCGCATCTCCTCTCTTTAACAGCCACATTCCTACCAAAAAGCTCTGAAAGGAAACCGGCCATGAAATTTGAGAGGAAATGGCAGCCAATGTTGTCGACTGCTTTTTTGACACGCGCTTCAAGGGAGTTTTTAACTGAAAACTTTCCCATTCCAAGCTCTATGTCAACGTTTGAAAAGGTGAGTTCTCCCCAATTCCATCCGCCCAAAGTTTCACAAAGCTTTTCCAATGCCTCTTCAACGCTAATATTCTTTCGAATTTTTTGGCATAGCTTTTTCCCGCAGGACTTCGCCATGGTAGCGATGATGACTACAGCGCCTGATGCAAAAAGCTGTTGTAATGCATTCTCCATTTCCGCCAACATTTCAAACTCTATGAAGAATCCGCCACTCTGCTCGAGAATGCTCCTCATTTATAAAAGCCTCTCTATCATTTTGGAATTGTCCAGTTTTTGTATTCGAGGTAGATGCCGATCAACGCCAAAACTCCGCCCAAAAGCATTATTAAGCCGCCTGCAGCATGAACCTCAAAATGGCCAACATCTAAAATATACTTGAAAGAAAATATAGATGAGCCTATAGCTAAAGCTAAAACGCCAAAACAAACAAAAAGCCACGGCCTACTCATAGCACCGCCCTTAAACACAGACAGCAACTTACAGGCGAAGTATACTAAGCAAACGTTCACGGCTAAAGCCACAATATTCAAGACAACATGAAACAGCTCCATCAGCAACCCAACCTTAAAACTCAACAACACAGCTTAACAAATTAAAATTGCGAATCAAAAATACATACACAAAATCCACAAGATTCTTAAGGGGGTGGAGGTGTCCTGCCGAAGGGGAAAGCTTTCAACTTTCCCTCAAAAGTCGACAAAGGACGCCCCCACCCGATTGCTACATGCGATTTTATTTTAATATCTTTTTCTCTTTTTAATATTGCAAATGCGTGTGATAAGAAGTCAGATCATTAAATTAAAGGTTACAAGGGAAAAATTAAAATACAAAGGGGTTAGGGTGAGGTTCATGGTTAATGAAGGAAAGGGACGCTTGTTTAAGAGAAAAGGATGCAAGTTTTTAATTTATTTGCCGTAAGATTTGGCTGAGGATAGCATGTTTCCGTTTAAAGATTCAATTTTTGTAAAATAAGCTTCAAACTTGGAGATAATAGGTTGATGCAGAAAAATGTGAAGAGCCAAAACGGTAAAGTCAGCTTCAAATAAGCAATAAACAGCGTTATGTTGAAGGGTTTTTCAAGTTTAGAAGTGTCTTAAGGGTGATAATTATTGGGACTCCTGCTATGATGGATGTTATGACTACCAGTATATCTTCAATGTAGGAGTTGGCAGCCCCCTCTATAAAGGCGTAGTATACAACTTGTGGGGGCCATCCGAGGATGGCGTATAAACCTGCTGGAATCAGCAGGAACACCCGTGTTAGCGAGTCAGTTACCGTAGCTACAAAAGATAAAAGGACTAGGGATGGGGGTAAGAGCTTAACATTTTTCCCAAAAAGGTTTTCGCTTAACCTTGCAGCTGGATATATAAGTGCTAGAGCAAGCAAAATGTCAAGTATGGTCCAGAGGGGAAGCCACGTTCCAAAAGGATGTATAAAGTAGGCTGCAAGCATAAGCGCATAAATCGCCATAACTGGCTTCCACCTTCCCTTAGCGAGAAAACCGGCAGCCAAAACCCCTACGGGCTCCGCAACTATTCCAAACATCCACAAATCAATAGGCTTAATGGCCCTTGCCAAAACACTACCAATAAAAGCAGCGAAAAACCCTGCCCAAGGGCCAAGAATAACCCCCTCAACAGGCTCCAAATATATAGCCCAATTACGCCACAAACCAAAAGACAAAAAATAAAGTATCACATGCAAAGCTGCAAAAACCCCAATAAAGGAAGCACGCTTCGCAGATAAGTGCAACATTCTACAATCGAATGTGATTTTTTACACTACATTTATAAAATTTGCCTTAAAAGTTTCTTCCTCCAAAACCATGTAACACACCAATGCCACCCGAATATTTTCAAACCAGCACTTTTCCCTCAGGGCATCATCTTCCTTCAATGATAGACAAGAACAAGGATAAGTGCACGGAGCACATTATGCCGAGACCTAACCGGGTGTAACCTAACAACAGCTCAAGGAAGCAAAAATACAAGGAGCAACAAGCAAAGGAGAAAAAGGGTGTAAGATACGTGCCAAATTCCATGAAAACACTGCTACAAAATAACTAAAAATAACTTAACGCCACAAGTTTTCTAATAACAAAATGCGGTGCGCCTTATTACGTATAATATGGCGAATATCGTCTGTCTTGCATCATGTTTCATGGCATATGAACGTCTCGGTGGAAACTACGCCGGGTATACCCTTTATTTCGTCTATGACTAAATGGCTCAGCTCACGTGTGTCCTTCACTTCAACCTCTGCAATGATGTCGAAACGTCCAAAAATGCTGTCAACCTTAATGATCCAGGAATCTTCATAAGCCTTTCCTTAATAGTCTTCTCCATGCCAGATATTCACTCGCACCAACCTTGATCATGACATAAGCCCTAACCATCTCCAAAACCCTCTAAACACAATTAAAAGCCATCCATGTAAAAGTTTTTCTGTCTGCGTGCAGATGCGCCGGAACCCGTGTTAAAGTATGAGGATTTCCATGAAGCTTTGTTGAAGGATCCGTTGCTTGAAAACCTTAAAGCCAATATTAAACTAAAATAGCAGGGGCTCACTACTAGTGCGAGGTTTTATGCACACTTAGTGGTGTTTATGATGAGGTGGCGTGAGGTAAGCCAAGAGGAGTATCAAGAGGCATTTAGAAGGCTTAGGCAGATCATTAGCTTGATTGAGAACGATCCTAGGCTGGACTATAAAGGTTTTGAGCTTAAACAGAAGCTTCGTGAAATTGCTAGAACGCTCGTTCAAGTGGAAAAGCAGCTTTACGGAGAAATATGGGGTTTAAATGGAACAAAGTAGATTGTGGAGGATTGAGAGTTTAAAATTAGAATATAAATGTTTAGGCCTTTTTTCCGCGCGCTGACATTGCAGCTGTAGCTGTCCCGGCAACTGCTATTGCGCGCGCGATTTTATTACTTCAAAGTTCGCCCTTCAATATTCATCCGTTATTATATTAAAATCGTTGAGCATGTTAGAAGTAGTTTCGAGACCTTGATGTAAGCTATAGTGTGGTAGCAACTGAATTATAGAACAACCTCATGTGTTAACATTAGAAATGTTTTGGGGGTGGTTTTATGGCTTTCAAAGCTGAAGGTAAAGAGGAACTGGTTAAGAGTTTGGATGAGGTTAGGAGGCTTATCTTTGAGAGGGAAAAGTCGTTGAAGGAGAGGGCAGCGTTCGCTGTTAAGATTAGGGACTATACTGCTGAAGCTATCTATGTGCTTACAAGCGAACTGTTAGAGCTGGAAAAGTTGATAGTGATGTATATGGCGGCTAAAAGTAACGTGACGAAATAACGCTTGTCAGAGATGTTGGCAGTTTACACAGACAAAGGTCTTCCTGTTGATTGGTTGTTGCATGTAAAATTTTATTTTGCCCCGCATATTTTGCATGTTCCCTGTAATTGTTGTAGACTTGGAGGAGGGGGCTTTATTCGCTTTTTCTCAATTTTTAAATTTAGGAATTGATGGGTTAAAGTTTCACACTCGGTTATGAGTTTGGCGATTTCTAGATTAAAATTGGAGGACTATGTATGGCCCAAAATTTTGTTTCACGTAGTCAGCATGATAAAGATATTCGTATGTCATTTGACGAGATTTTCGCGAGGACTGGGTAAAGTCAATATGCATGGAGTTTGAACAAATGTATCCATCGGCTTGGCAAAATATAAGGAACCCGGTAAGTTCATCGGATGCTGTTTTCCTGTTGCTTGGACCAAATATAAGGAGATGCATTTACATGCGCAAATGTAAAGAGCATAATAAACGCTAGTTCGGGAGTTATAAAAGCCCCAAAACACGTTTACCACATAATTCTATCGAAAGCCAAAACTATGGATCGCTTGAGATGTATTGACAGAATTTTTATAATGGTTAACTTTTAAGCCACCAATAATAGGTCATGAAAGAGAAAATGGGAAGGATTTGCTACTTTTGTATTTGTAAGGGCTGAGTTTTATAGTGTTGTTTGCTTAAAAGCCAAAGATAATATGCTTCATCAAAAGTTTTTGATGGGAGCACATATC
>Ga0209225_1002813_pt1 | contig 15185 bp, 13 predicted proteins | sample WasSprMetagenome_FD_184732 | JGI IMG/M metagenome (GOLD analysis project Ga0209225, IMG submission 184732) | Sulfidic aquatic microbial communities from Washburn Spring, Yellowstone National Park, USA - WS (SPAdes) (version 3) | ecosystem: Environmental > Aquatic > Thermal springs > Hot (42-90C)...
AAAGAAAATTGCAGTAGTTGAAGACAGCATAGTTAGAGGGGACACAACAAAAACAACAATTAAGAAGCTTAAAGCTGCTGGTGCGAAGAAAGTATACTTGTTTGTTACGTTCCCAAAAATAACACACCCATGCTTTTACGGAATAGATATGGCAACTTTTAAAGAACTTGTTGGATTTAGAAGGAATGATGAAGAGATAGCAAAAATCATAGGAGCAGATGCAGTTTATTATCAACCACTAGAAGATTTCATAAGAGCAACTGGGTTTAAAAAAGAAGAACTGTGTACGGCGTGCATAACAGGAAAATATCCAACTGAACTTGCTCAAAAAATATCAGACACAGTAGAGAGTATGCCGAGTATTTTTAGTGATAAGAGAATTTATGAGATAGCAAATTTGGAGGTTAAGTAAAAGATGGCTGGAATCCTTGGAATTTACTTATTTGATGAAAGGTGGAACGCATATAGGTTTGGACTTTTTGGCCTTTTAGCGCTTCAACATAGAGGCCAGGAAGGATACGGGTTAGAGTTACTAGGTAAAAGCCGGAAGAGAATCATTGGAAAAGGATCTGTAGAAGACACTACCATAAGCTCAACAGTTGAAGGACATGTGTGTATTGGAGCTACGCTACCATATCAACTTGAAGGAGACAATGCACAACCCATACAACTTACTGAAAAAGTTTCTGTGGTGCTGGATGGAAAGATCATTAGTATTGAGGGATATGATTGGGATAGCTCAACTAGTTATGAAGAAAACCTGAGAAAGGCATTTGTTAAAATTGAAAAAGAAAGAAGTAGCATAGAAGCTCTTAGAGATTACTTCAGCAGATGCGAGGGAGGATTTTCTTACATAGCTGTTAACGAAAATATGGAAATGATAGCAGGCAGAGACGCATTTGGAGTTAAACCGCTTGTACTAGGAAAAATAGGCTTTGAAGGAGGTGTCGTGGCTTCTGAAAGTTGCGCTGTAGACATAATAGGAGAAAGAGTACCAATAAGTCCAGTAGAAGACATAGAGCCAGGTGAAGCTAGAATATTTACACCCTTATCTACATACACCGAGCGGGTAAGCGAAGAACCAAGAAGAGCATACTGTAGCTTTGAGTACGTTTACTTAGCTAGACCTGATTCTTATATAAACGGCATACCAATTTATAAAGTTAGAAAAAATATAGGTAAGAAAATAGCTGAAGAAGATAATGTTGATGCAGACGTAGTTATAGGAGTTCCAGAAACAGCTACGCCATTTGCTATGGCTTATTCTAGTGTAAGAGGAATTCCAGTGGAAAAAGGATTTGAGCTCACAGGAAGAAGAGTTAGGAGTGCAATAAAACCAAACCAGTTTGAGAGATTGAAGGGTATTCAACTTAAACTTAACGTAATAAGCGAAGTTGTTAGAGGAAAGAGAGTAGTTCTTATAGACGACAGCGTAGTTAGAGGAAACACCTTAGCAAACATAATATACCTTATGAAAGAAAAGGGTGCTAAAGAAGTCCATGTTAGAATAGGAAGTCCACCAATAGTTTCACACTGCCCATTTGGTGTAGAAGTTCCACCAGAGGACGAACTTATAGGAAGACACTTAACAGAAGAAAGAATAGCTAGAGTCGTTGGAGCTGATTCCTTTAAGTACTTAAGCCTAGATAGCTTGGTAGAAGCTATTGGCTTACCAGAAAGAAAGCTATGCCTTGGATGTTTTAATGGCACTTATCCCAAGGTGTGTAAAAGATGAAAGTTCTTCTTGTAGGTGGAGGTGGAAGAGAACACGCCATAGCAAAAGCTTTCTCGAGAAGTACATATAACCCTAGAATTTATTGTATTTCAGAGTTAGTTAACCCAGGCATATTTAAGATAGTTAAGGATAGCAGAGGAGAGTACAGAAGAGGAGACATAAACAATCCTGAAGAAGTCCTAAACGCTGCAAAAGATTTTGGAGTGGATTTTGTCTTTATAGGCCCCGAAGAACCAAACTTTCATGGAGTACCAGACAAACTTGAAGAAAACGGAATACCTTGTATAGGTGCAAACAAATCAGTTGCAGAGTTGGAGCTGTCTAAAGCTAGCATGAGAGATCTTCAGTGGAAGTACAACATTCCAGGTAGGCTATGGTACAAGAAGTTCAGAAGTATTGAAGAGGCTCTCCCTTATCTGGAAGAATACGCGGAAAGTATAGCATTAAAGCCAGCAAGACAGGTTGGAGGAAAAGGCGTTAAAGTAATTGAGGACTTTCAAGTTTACCTACAGGAAGATAAGAAGAAAATAAAGAAAGAACACGCTAAGGAAATTATTGAAAACTATATGAAGGGGCACGACGACGTAAACTATAAACTGCTAATAGAAGAAAGAGTTTGGGGACCAGAATATACAGTACAATGCTTTACGGATGGAAGAACAGTTCTTCCTACGCCCGCAGTACAAGACAACAAGCATGCGTTTGATGGAGACCTTGGTCCAGAAACGGGGGGTATGGGTTCAATATCTTGTGGTTTAAACATTAAGTGGGGCATAAACGACGAAAGAGCTATTCTTACTGAGGACGAGTTCTACAAAAGTGTTGAAATTATAAAATCTATGATAGAAGCAATCCAAAAAGAAACTGGAAAACATTACCATGGAATAGTAGCAGGGCAGATGATGTACACTCCAGTTTGGGGTCCAACAATAATAGAAATGTATTCAAGATTTGGAGATCCAGAATCCGTGAATGTTTTATCTTTGCTAAAAACAGATCTTGTTGAAATTAGCGAAGCGATAATAAGTGAGAAACTTAACACAATAAAGCTAGAGTTTGAAGAAAAAGCAGTAGTTGTAAAATGTGTAAGTCCAGAGGGATATCCTGAAAAAAGAAACTTAGCTAAAGGACACAAAGTAACAGTGGACAAAGAACGAGAAGAGATATTATGGGCTTCAGCAGACTTAAGAGAAGATGGAAGTATAGTGAGTGGTGGATCTAGGCTCATTGAGTGTGTAGGTATAGGAAACACCATACCCGAAGCAAGTGAAAAGGCTGAAAAACTTATTGAAGTGGTGAAGCTTAGCGATGGATGGAAACTATTTCATAGAAAGGATATAGGTACAGAAAGCCTACTTTCTAGAAGAATTGAATTAGCTAAACTTGCTAGAGAAATTTACCTTTATAGAGAGAAAAAAGGCTTAGTTGGAAAGAGAATTACCTGGATACCAGGTAAGGGGCTGGAGGAGGTGGGTTAGGTGGTTTTTAAACTTAGTAAAGAAAAAAGATTTAAGCTAATTCAAGAAGTAAACTCACTTAGAAAAGAAGTTGAGGATAGGCTTACACCATTAGACCATTTAGATGCCAAAAAACCAGTCACATTTCTGTCTATTGGTGGAGGTGAACTTGGAGACCTAACTATAACCACAGCCAAGAGAAACTTTGGTGGAATACATGGAGGAATAAAGACAGTAGCTTTTGATAGGTATTTTGGCTTCCCAGCACAAGATATAGCAGATGCATATGAGTGCTTTAATCTTATGGATGGAAAAAAACTAAGAGAAAGTATAAAGAAGTACATCCCAGATCCAACTGAACCACATGCAATATATTTAGAAGTGGAGATGATAGATACGTTAGAAACATACAAGCTAGGAATGGACGAAGGCTATAGAATCATTTCTACGCCATATTCTCCATTAGTTTGTATGGATAGGCATGCTACAAAACTTATGATGGATAAATTAAGTCTAGAAAGAGTTGACTGGACTTATGCAAGCAACGAAGAAGAAGTTCGTAAAGCTGCTAGAGATCTTAACTTACCAATCATAGTAAAGCCAGTTATGACTTCAAGTGGTCACGGTACATCCATAGTAAAAACAAAGGAAGAGCTTGAGCATGCATATTCACATGCTGTATCTCATGCTAGAGGAGTGGGAGATGAAGTAATTGTTGAAAGATATTTGCCAGAGCTTAAGGAAAATGGAACAGAAATTACGCAAATAGTAGTTAGACACTTTAACGAACATGGAAAAATAGTTAACTCTTTCCTGCCTCCAATAGAACATAGAAGACCTGGTGCAACGTACCACGAAAGCTGGCTACCGGCTACAATTTCAGAAGTGGCTAAGGCTAAGTGTAAAGAGGGTGCCAAAAAGATAGCTGACTTTTTGGGAGGGTTAGGGGTTTATGCAGTAGAACAGTTTGTTATAGGAAACAAAGTACTCAGCAATGAAGTAGCAAACAGACCACACGATACTGGCTTAATAACGAGATGGATGCTAAATATGGATGAGGGGGGACTTCATTTTGTATCTTCGTTAGGTCTTAATGTTACACCGAACCAAGTCGACTTCTCTAGAAAAAATGTCTTTGGAGTAGCGCATGTTGTTCTTGCACCTCAAAACATCGAAGGAGAAGCTGAAGTCTTAAATTGGGAACCTAAAAAGATTAATTCTTTCCAAGTTAACAATGGTATAGCTGGCGACTTCTGGTACTTTGGTAAGCCTAAAGCATATGCTGGAAGAAGAATGGGATTAGCAGTAGCCTTTGATGAGAACTTAGAAAATGCAAGAAAGAATGCTGAACTTTTAGCTCACTTCGCTGAAAAATGCATAGTTTACGGAGGTAATTAAAAATTGGCAAAGGTGGCAGTGATTCTCGGAAGTAAGTCTGATGAAGAACTAGGAAAGAAAATTATTGAATTCCTTGATGCCCACAATGTAGATTATGAGTACAAAATTCTTTCTGCACACAGGAATCCTGAAAAACTTGATCAATTCTTAAAAAGTACAAACGCAGAAGTATTCATAGCAATAGCAGGATTGTCTGCCGCTTTACCTGGCTACATAGCTTCTAGAACTATTAAACCCGTGATAGGCCTCCCAAGAAGTGTCAAGCTTGAGGGAATAGATGCTTTACTTTCGATCGTTCAAATGCCTCCAGGAGTTCCTGTTGCCACTGTAGGAATAGATAACTGGAAAAATGCCGCCCTTTTAGCTTTGGAGATATTAGCCCTAAAGTATCCTGAGTTCTCCAAAATTGTAGAAGAAGAAAGAAAAGAAAAAGATGATCAAAGTTAGAATAGAAGTAAAACTAAAACAAGGCTACTTTGATCCTGAAGGTAGTACTGTTGCAAAAGCACTTAAAGAACTAAACTTCCCTGTAAGCAACGTAGGAATAAGTAAAGTCTATACTGTAGAGCTGGATGCTGCAGGTGTTCAGGAAGCTAAAAGATTAGCTGAAGACATCTGCAGAAAGTTACTAGTAAATCCAGTTAAGGACGACTTTAAAATAGAGGTTGTAGAAGATTGAGAAGTGAAATTGTAAAAAAAGTTAGCATTAATGTCTTTACTTTTAACTTGTTGGTTGCAACTAACGAAGAATTAGCTGAGATAAAAAGAATACTTGGGCTTGGTTTATCAGTTGACGAACTAAAATACATAGGAAACTACGTTAAGCGTCCTTTAACTGACGTAGAGCTTCAAACTATTGCTCAAACATGGTCGGAACATTGCTACCATAGAACACTTAAGGGAGAAGTTGTAACTAACAAAGGGACTATTAAAAATTTACTTAAAAGTTATATAATGAAAGCTACAGAAGAACTAAACAAATCGTGGTGTTTTTCTGTCTTTAAGGATAATGCAGGATTAGTAGAATTTAATAAAAACTACTTGATAGCAGCGAAAGTAGAAACTCATAATCATCCATCAGCCGTAGAACCTTTTGGAGGCGCGGCAACTGGTGTTGGAGGAGTTATAAGAGATATACTTGGAGTATGGGGAGAACCCATAGCTTTATTAGATGTACTTTGTTTTGGACCGTTAGATTTAAAGCACGAAGACTTACCAACCTATGTCAGGCATCCGAAGTATCTTTACGAAGGAGTTGTAGCAGGAATAGGAAGCTATGGAAATAATATGGGCATTCCAACGGTTTCTGGTGCAATACTATTCGATGAAGGATACATAGGAAACATAGTAGTTTATTGTGGTTGTATAGGAATTTTACCTAAAAAAGCTTATGTGCAAAGGACAAAGAATGGAGACCTAATAATACTTGCAGGAGGACGAACTGGAAAAGATGGAGTGCACGGTGCCATTTTTGCTTCAGCAGAACTTTCAGAAGAACTTGAAGAGTTAAGAACTGCTGTTCAAATACCAGATCCGATAGAAGAAGAAAAGCTAAGAAGGGCAATTTTAAGAATAAGAGATGAAAAACTTGCTTCTGGAATAACTGACCTTGGTGGAGGAGGCCTTTCCAGTGCTGTTGGAGAAATGGCATACAGATCTAAGTTAGGAGTAGAAGTTGAATTAAGCGGTGTACCTCTAAAATTCGATGAAATGGCACCATGGGAAATATGGGTTTCAGAATCTCAAGAAAGAATGTTACTTTCCGTTCCTAAAAACAACTTAAGTAAAGTGATCGAAATATTTGAAGAAGAAGACGTGAAGGCTAGTGTAATAGGAAACTTCACTAAAACTAACAAACTTGTTGTTAACTATCGTAATGAGAACGTATGTAACTTAGATTTAAAATTTCTTTTTAGCCCACCAAAAGTTGTAAGAAGAGCTAGTTTTGAGCCTCCAGAAGAAACAGAATGTAGACTAGAGGAACCTAAGAACTTAGAAGATGAACTTCTACTTGTGCTCTCAGAACCCAACATTAGAAGTAAGGAGGAAGTTATAAGAAGTTATGACCATGAGGTAAGAGGATGCACAGTTGTAAAACCGATTCATGGCTACACAGGTGGACCAAATGATGCTGCTGTAATAAAGCCACTAAAAGATTCTTGGATGGGAGTAGTAATTTCTGTAGGCATAAACCCCTTCTATTCAGACCCATATTGGATGGTTGCAACCTCTATAGAAGAAGCACTTAGGAATAACAGAGCAGTAGGTGGTAGAAGAATAGCCTTACTCGATAACTTCGTATGGGGCAACCCCGAGTACGAAGATAGAATGGGCTCTCTTGTTAGAGCTATAGAAGCATGCTACGACTTCTCAAAAGCATTCGATACACCTTTTATTTCTGGTAAAGACAGTCTGTACAATGAATCACCTTTAGGCCCTATAAGGCCAACTTTTCTGGCTACAGGAATTGGTATAATAAGTGATGTCAGAAAGGCTATAACTACAGAATTAAAAAGAAGCGAAGATCCATTATACATATTAGGGTATACAAAGGAAGAATTGGGAGGCTCCGCATACCTCAGAATAAAAGGAAGAAAGAACGAAGGAAAAAATCCAAAGATAAATAGCATTATTTCTAAAAAAATAATGGAAAAACTTACTGAAGCTATAGACAATGAACTTGTCTTAGCTTGTCATGATGTTTCTGATGGAGGAATTGGAGTAGCAGCAGCTGAAATGATCATATCATCTGAAAAATTTGGACTAAGTATTGATTTAAGAAGTGTGCCTTCGGATATAAGTCGGAGTGACTTCTTGCTGTTTTCTGAGTCTCAATCCAGATTTTTAGTGGAGGTGAAAAAAGAGAAAACTAAAGAATTTGAAAAAAAATTTAGAGGGCTTCCTTTTAATAAAATAGGTAAGGTTACATCGAAAAAAGCTTTCATTTTTTTCGACTTAAAAGGTCAGGTGCATGAGATTAGTTCATCAGAAATTAAGAGAGCTTGGGCTGGAGCAATATGAACAACAGAGCAAAAGTATGTATACTTAGAGTTGGAGGAACAAATTGTGATCTAGAAGTTAAGCTAGCTTTAGAAGAGCTTGGAACAGTAGCAGAAATAGTGCACATGAAAAAACTTGAGAGAGAGGACTTATCAAAGTATTACATGATAATAGTTCCCGGAGGTTTTTCTTACGGAGACTATGTTAGAGCAGGTGCAATACTAGGTAAGGAAATAGTATCTAAGTTGAAAGATCAGCTCATAGAATTTATAGAAGAAGATAAACTTGTAATGGGGATATGTAATGGGTTTCAAGTTTTAATAGAAGCAGGTATACTGCCAGATGGAGAATTAACAGGCGTACCAAAAGCAGCTTTAGCTACTAATCTATCAGCAAAGTATGAATGCAGATGGGTTTGGCTAAAAGTAGAGAACAACGAGACACCGTTTACAAGTAAGATAAAACGTGAACAAGTTCTCATGATGTCCGTTGGACACCATGAAGGTAGATTTACTTTGCAGTCGGAAAAAGACTTAGATAAGCTAATAAAAGAAAAGCAAATTGCTTTTAGGTATGCTTTACCGAGCGGTAATTCAGCCAATGGAAAATATCCTTACAATCCAAACGGTTCGCTTTATGACATAGCAGGCATAGTAAACAAAAAGGGTAACATACTAGGGCTTATGCCTCATCCCGAAAGAGCATTCTTTAGTTGGCAACTACCTTACAAAGAGGATAAAAATAAAAGATATGGTGATGGAAGATTAATATTTGAGGGAGCTGTGGAGTATATTTTAAACAATTTTGTCTAATAACCTCGTTTTATGGATACATAAATTTTCCAAACTTTGACTCTATAACTACAGAATTTCCGATGCTGGATTTCTCGCAATACCCTATGACCTGAGCTTCTACTCCAAACTTTTCTGAAATACTTAGCACTTCATCCTCACTACCTTTTTCAACTATAATTTCAAACCCTATACCCATATTAAAGCTTCTATAAATTTCTCTTGGCTCTTCTTTGCATTCTGAAAGAATAAGTTTAAAAATAGGATCTGGTTCTGGCAGGTTGTTTTTTATGTACTTTATGTTGTTGCCAATCCGTAAGGACTTCGTTAGACCTCCTCCAGTGTTGTGAACCATAGCCTTAACTCTAGTTTTCTTTAAGACCTCTAAAGCAATGGGCAAATAAATTCTAGTTGGTGAAAGCAACGCTTCACCAACACTCATTCCAAGTTCTGGGATAGAAGTATCAAGTTTAAACCTTCCAAAATAATCTTTAACTTCCGGACTACTCACTTCAGGATACTTCTCAACATACATCTTAGAAAGCAAACAATGCCTCGCTAACGTAAGGCCATTACACATTATGCCACTATTTTCATACTTTTCATACTTAGACTTGCCACTACTTCTTAGACCAACTATTGGATCCCCTGGCGAAATTTCTGCTCCAGTTACAATGTCATTAAGCTTCACTCTAGCTACTAACGAACCAGAAAGGTCAAACGTTCTTACTATATCTGGCAAATCAGCAGTTTCACCACCACTGAAAAGGACTTTAAAACCTAAAGATTCAAGAGTTGAAAAAACGCTAGAAAAACCACTAGCTAGACTAGACAATAGGTCTTCTTTATTAACTTTGAATGGGTTTATAGCTATATAATCTGAGAATACCAATGGAACGCCACCTACACAAGCTACGTCGTCAACATTCATAGCTACGACATCGGTAGTTAGAGTCTCAAACCATTTCTTTTCTCCCGTTTCTTTATAGTATAAGTAGGCAACAATGGATTTAGTACCGACGCCATCTTCATGTAATACGATACCGGTGTCTGGAAAATCTGGATCTCTTACAATTGAACAAAATGAGCCAGGAAAAAGGTTATCTACGATGGCTTTTAGCGCTTCAATGCCTTTTTTAGAAATATCAACGCCTAGCGCAGAATACTTGCTAGATTCCATGAGACATTTTACATAAAATTAAAAGATAAGCTTTATCCTTTAATGTTTTAGCTTCTCTGAAACGAGTAAGCTCGTAAAAATATACAAGCGTGGAAGATTTCCTTTTCTTGTACTTACTTTCAAAGTTATGCGGCATAAAACTTACGACCTTTTATCAGTCCCTTTGAGAAAACTCAACTTCGGAAGAATTCTAAGACTAAAGTTAATCCTGTTTACACTGAATAGTGCTATCTTCTATAGAGAAGCTTATAAAAGTTTAAATTTTGTTCGTCAAACTTACGAATTTGGTTCTTTGAAGTAATAGAAAGAGAAGGCAAAAGGATTAGAACTGAAAACTTCGATGACTACTTTCCTTGTAGAAGAAGGTTTGCAGACTAGATCATGTTTGGAGATGGCTTAACCTTATTTTCATTTGTTTTAACTAAGAAGTAATTAGCATAGTTCAAAAACTTAGAGGTGTAATAGTATGGAGCTTAAGTTAACAGAGCACTGTAGGCCCAAAGAAAAGTTTTTATATGGTTCCTTAGAACGAAGTATAAAAATGTTTAGTTTATTGAATAGAAATATTAAGCCAAGGAGGGAAGGCTTTCGATGAGCAACGAAGAAAATCTAGCAGTTGTTACCGTTTTTGGCGCCGACAAACCTGGAATTGTTGCAGGCATAACCGGAGTTCTTGCAACCTACAATGTTAACATAGTTGACATCTCAGAAACAGTGCTAAGAGGTTTATTCACGATGATAATGATAGTAGACTTAAAAACTTCAAATGTTCAGCTTTCATTCCTTAAAGAAAAACTTGAAGAAAAAGCAAAAGAACTAAATGTAACAATTAGTTTGAACCACATTAGTGTATTTAAGTATATGCAGAGGGTATAAAATGGCTTATAGATTTTCATCTAAAGAAGTTACAGAAGTTCTGGACATGCTTTTATTTCAAAACTTAGATATAAGAGCGGTAACGCTTTCTGTTAATATTGCCCAAGCATCCTCTCATGACATAAGAGTAACCTCGTCGAGAATTGAGGAGATACTAAAGAAGCATGTAAGTAAATTTAGTAGCGTGGTAGACGAAGTTTCTGAAAAGTATGGAGTAAAGATAGTAACTAAGAGGCTGTCACTAACTCCAATAAGCTTTCTTCTCGAACCACTATGCTACGAAAAAAATGTAGAAGAATCTAAGAAAAATGCTCTTGAAATAGCTAAGCTAATAGACAGAATTGCAGTAGAAAATAAAATAGACTTTGTAGGAGGTTACGCGGCATTTGTACATAAAGATGAGACGCACGGAGATGTTGCTCTTATTGAAAGCATTCCAGAAGTTCTTTCTTCAACTAATACAATAAACTCTGTAGTGAATGTAGCATCAACTGAAACTGGAATCAACATGAATGCTGTAAAGAAGATGGCAAGAAAAATAAAAGAAACAAGCGAACTAACTAAGAATGGGATTGGATGCACGCGACTAGTAGTTACGGCAAACGCTCCAGAAGACAATCCATTTATGCCAGGAAGCTACCATGGAGTTGGAGAAAGTGAAGCTTCCATAAACGTAGCAATGAGTGGACCAGGAGTTATAGAGAATGCAATAAGAAACTTAAGAGATGACGTTGACTTTAGGACTTTACACGATACAGTAAAGAGAGCTGCATTTAAAGTAGCAAGACTTGGAGAGCTGATTGGAAAAAAGGTAGCTGAAAGCTTAGGGGTAAGCTTTGGAGCAGTAGATATTTCTCTTGCACCTTCACCTAAGGTTGGAGATAGTATAGCGGGAATTCTTGAAGCTATGGGCTTAGAATCAACTGGAACTCATGGGACGATACTTGCTCTAGCTATACTTACTGATGCTGTAAAGAAAGGAGGCGCCATGGCGGTTTCGCATGTAGGAGGCTTGAGTGGAGCATTTATACCAGTAAGTGAAGACGCCTTAATGATGGAAGCTTTTAGAAGAGGTTCAATGAGTATAGAAGAGCTTCACGCACTTTCAGCAGTTTGTAATACTGGAGTTGACATGTTACCAATACCTGGTGACACTTCAGCCGAGACAATTGCAGGTATAATTGCAGACGAAATGGCGCTTGCGATTACTTTAGATAAAAGCTTAGGAGTAAGAGTGATTCCAGTTCCAGGAAAAAAGGCGGGAGATGAAGTTGAGTTTGGTGGATTACTTGGGAAATCTGTTGTAGCAGAAGTAAAAAGATTTAGCAATGAAAAACTAATCAACAAAAAAGGTACAGTTCCTCCTTTCGTAGAAAGGTTAAAGAAAGGGTAGGTTAATAGTCCTATTCAGGGATAAACTTTATGGAAAATTGCCTAAAAACTAGAACTTTAGTTCATAGGCGAGCACAACAAAAAACTTAAATTATTGTTAAAACTAAGTTATGTTCGTGTGTTCGCAGTAGCAATCGTGAACACGATGTACAGAGAATTTAGAGAACTCTTGAGAAAAGTCATTCTTGATAAGAGATATCTAATAGTTTTACAACACTTATAAAAGGCTAATGTAGATTACGCGTTAGCTTATGCTAAGATAACCCGCAGAAGGCTAGATGAAGTTACCCAAAACTGGAGGAACTAGAAAGGAGGGGATCCTTGAAGAGACTAGCTCGAAGATCATTAAGTTTTGGGTAAAAAATCCAAACTCAAGAAAGAACACATCACAAATACTATGCTCTCTCTAGAATAGGAGAGCTTGTAGTACGCGAAATGAAGAAAGCGGGTCATATCAAGGTAACAATTTTAACTCTTAGTCTAGCTCTAACCTTACTAACCTCTCTTGAAACTTTGGACTATGCACTTAACGCTCTTATCGTAGTCTTGTTTAAGAGTTACTCTCTTTTACTTTTCTCATTACAAAAGTACGAAAAACTTTTCTTTTTAGGATTTTTACTGACCAGTAGCGTTGAAATGCTCAACTTGTGGAAAAGAAAGGACAATAGCTAGAACAATAGGGATTTGTATAGATTGCATAAGAGATGAAAAAAATGACGTACGCTCTCTTACGTCGATTTTTCATAAGAGTAGAACGAAGTTTGGACTACCGAAGCTTCCACCAAAAAGTGCTCGTGGACTAAAGTGCAATTTATGTAGCAACGAGTGCGCTCTGGATATTGAAGAAATTGGCTACTGTGGACTCAGAAAAAATGTTGGTGGAAGAATTGAACACATTTCAACTAGTACTCGAGGATTGTTCTTTGAGTACCTCGATCCTCATGTTACTAATTGCTGTAGCAGTTGGTTTTGCCCTGGTGGTACAGGGAGAGGATTTCCCAGGTACGCGTATAAGGAAGGGCCAGAGTATGGTTACTACAACATGGCTGTTTTTCTTTATGGATGTAACTTTGATTATTTGTTTTGTCAAAACTACGAACACAAAAACTTTGTAAACGTTACTGCTAGAAGTTACGAAGTTTTAGCAGGAGAAATGCTTGAAAACGAACGAGTTTCTTGCGTTTGTTTCTTTGGAGGTTCTCCAGAACCCCAGCTTCCATTTTGCTTAAGCGTTTCTAGGAAAGTGATTGAAGAAAAGAAAAGAATTGTAAGAATTTGTTATGAGTGGAATGGATGTGGAAATAGTAAGCTAGTGAAAGAAGCTGCAGAAACTTCTTTCGTAACAGGAGGAAACATAAAGTTTGATTTGAAGTTCTTCAACGAAAACTTAAGCTTAGCAGTGAGTGGTGTTTCTAATAAGCTTACTTTCGAAAACTTTAAAATGATAGCAGAAGAATTTTGGAAGGATTATGAAGTTCCTATACTTACGGCAACAACTTTGTTAGTTCCTGGCTACGTTGATGAGCTTGAAGTAGAAAATATAGCTAAGTTTATTTCAAGTCTAAGTGAAGACATACCATATAGCTTGTTAGTGTTTTATCCTTGCTATGAAATGTCAGACTTACCGGTAACTCCGCTTAAGCAGGTTGTAGAATGTTATACTATAGCCAAGAGATATTTAAAAAATGTAAGAGTGGGAAATTTACACTTGTTAGAAGTTAGCATGAAAGAAATAGAAGAACTGAGTAAAAGAAGACTTTATAAAATAAAAATAGAGTGAACGGTACAATTTATTAAAGAAAAGGCTTTTTAAAGAGAATTCCTTTGATGAGCTTTATGGCGACAAAAGTAAACATAAAACCAAACCCCACAGTTCATTTAGTTGACTTTGAAGCTAAAAATGTTGAAACACTTAGGCAACTAATGAAGGGAAAGACTCACGGAGGCTCCCCCGATGCATGGCTAAACCTAGGATTTACTGTTCCCCTAGAGTTTGTAGGTATTACCTACGAAGTTTACTGTAGTAGAGTTTGTTCACATCAGATGGTTAGGCATAGAATTGGTACAAGCTTCATTCAACATAGTGGTAGGTTTGGCTACTACAAAGAATGTGGAGACGGTACGTATACGTTCATACTTCCAAGATCACTTATCAAAGAAAGAGGAAAGGATATTGAAGGACTATTTTCAGAGGTCGTTTCTAAGTATGAGCTATTGGCAAGCTCGAAGGTTCCTCTAGAAGAAGCGCGCAGAGTAATTCCAGAAAGCATTCAAACTTTTCTAATAGTGAAGTTTAACTTAAGAAGCCTTGGAAGCTTTCTTAGACAAAGGTTGTGCAGTATGGCTCAGCCAGAGATAAGGTACGTTGCTTTAGATATGTTTAGTCAGCTATCAAAAAAGTTTAATGAGCTACAGGTTGATACTAAGTTAGTAAACAAATACTTACTTCCACCTTGTACAACAATGGGTTACTGTTTAAACGTAGAAAAGGCAAACCAAGAATGCTTAAGAAATGGGCTATTTAAAGCTATTGAGGAACATGCGCCAGAAGATAGAGTAAACGAATTGAAAAAGTTTGTTGAATCTTTCGCGTAGTTTGCTTGTTATAAGTCTTTTTATTTTTAACTTATTTTTTGATTACTATTGTGGGAAATGAATTACTTAATAATGGTCTTAAACTAAAGAAGTTGTTATCTTCCTACTTCCAGTTGTTTCCAAAATAATTAAAGCTATGACGAAGAAAGAAATAAATATTTTTACTAAAGACAAGCTTCAATGAAACTTGAAGTTTATGGACTAAAACTACCAGAGATAAAGGTTGGAGACGACCTTTCAAAACTAATAGTTGAATCAGCTTTTGAACAGCGTATTGAAATAAAAGAGAACGACGTAGTAGTAGTGACTTCCAAAGTATTGTCAAAGTCAAAAGGATACGTAATGAAGCCTCAGGGGAAAACCTCTAAGAAAGTAGAAAAGATAGCTAAAACTCTTGGAAAGCCCCCAAAGGAAGTTGAACTCATCTTGAAGCTTTCAAGTAAAGTTGTTGCAGTTGTTCCAGTTTATGAAATACTGAAAGAGTCAACGTTTCCATCTTACTTCACAGAATCTCCAGAAGAAGCAAAGCATCTTTTAGAATCTGATAGGTCATTCCTTCTTGTACAAATGCAAGATGGAAGGATAGCCTCAGATGCAGGCATAGACACTTCAAATGTCCCAGCAGAGTATTACATATTCACACCGCTAGATCCAGACAAAGAGGCAATGGAGCTAGCAAAGAATATAAAAAGCGTTACTGGAAAGGAAGTTGCTGTAGTTATCACGGATACTGAATTTAGTATAACGAAGTTTGGAAGCAT
>Ga0209225_1002816_pt1 | contig 15172 bp, 18 predicted proteins | sample WasSprMetagenome_FD_184732 | JGI IMG/M metagenome (GOLD analysis project Ga0209225, IMG submission 184732) | Sulfidic aquatic microbial communities from Washburn Spring, Yellowstone National Park, USA - WS (SPAdes) (version 3) | ecosystem: Environmental > Aquatic > Thermal springs > Hot (42-90C)...
AATTTTCTTAAAGATTCAACCGCCGCTCTCACGGTTTTGACGGGTTCGTGCCTTTCGATCCCAAGAGGTTGGAGGGGCAACGATCCTCCGGGCCCCAACCCCAAAATTATCCTTCCGTTGGAGATCTCGTCTAGGCTCAAAATTGACACTCCAAGTTGTGCAGGATGTCTGCTGTAAGGATTGCAGATGCAAGTACCCAACTGAACAATTTTAGTCTGAAGCGCTATGGCCGTTAACGTCACAAAGGCATCACGGAACGGGGGAGATGGGCTCTCGTCCGCGACCCAGACGTATTTAATTCCTAAATCCTCAGCTATTTTCGCAAGCTTCACCCAATCGTTTGCCGGTTTATTAGGGGTGAAAGAGATTCCAAAATTGACCAATTCACCACCGAAAATTAGACGATGCCCATGGCATAAAAATTTTATTTTCTTCCTAAGGGCTTTAGTTAGCCGATCTCTTTCGAACTTCTGACCCGATGAGATTTAGGTTCGAAAACCTTTTCACCATACCCAAAATCAACACGCTGTATTTGAGTTTCTAACAATTAGGACCTCATAGTGGTTTGAACATAAGATGTGAACAATTCAGAGGGGGCACATAGCGCGATTAGGTTTGCTGGGCTATGGATTTGTTTGGTAACCTCGGAAATTGAAAATCGGAAGATTTAAAGCCCTATTTTTACAACAAAAAATATATGCGAATTTTGATTGAGAACGCTGACTATGTCATTACATTAGATAGAGAGAGACGAATTCTGAAAAACGCGTCAATCGTGATTGAGGGCAGCAGGATAACCGATGTCGGAAAAACGGCGAATATCAAAACGAGGCATGAGAAAAGGACCTTTGACAAGATAATAAAGGCCGACAAAAAAGTGGTCATGCCAGGTTTTGTGGACGCTCATGTTCACCTATCAGAACACATCAGCAGGAGCCTATTCCCCGATAATCTCTCGCTGGGCAGCTGGCTTTCTGATTGGAAGCATCCATATTCCGCCTCACTTACGGAGGAGGACCAATACATCAGCGCACTGCTCGGTTGTATCGACATGATAAAGACCGGCACGACATGTTTTATCGAGCAGGGGTCGATCGGGCCAGTCGATCCTCTTGCTAGGGCGGTCGAGGAGACTGGGATCAGAGGGATACTAGGTAGAAGTGTAATGGACAGAATACTTTCAAAGCATGGGCTTACGCCGGACGAAATTAACAAACTTTACTACTCTTCCGCTGACGAGGCAATCAAGGACATAGAAAAGGACATCAACAAGTGGAACGGCAAGGTCAACGACAGAATTCGCGCGTGGGTGATAATAAACGGCAAGCACACCTGTACCGACGAGCTATACGTGAAGGCGAAGGAACTTGCTAGGAGGATGGGGGTAGGAATTCACTGTCACATGGCTTCAACCATTGAGGAGGCCAGATTCTTCGAGAAGGAGAAGGGCGAGTGGCCAATCACTCACTTGGATAGAATAGGATTTCTCGGCCCTAACGTGCTTCTGGCGCACGCCGTCGCCGTTAAGGATGAGGAGGTCGAAATCCTGAAGAGGAACGACACCAAGGTATGCCATTGCCCGGGGACCGCTTTGAAGACGGCGAAGGGGACAACTGTTATGGGGAAGTTCCCGGAGATGATCGAGGCTGGCGTCACCGTCGCTCTGGGCTGCGACGGCACGAGCGCCGCTGGATCATTCGATATGGTCAGACAGATGTATCTCGCTGCCGGCCTCTACAAGGACTGCAGAATGAACCCAAACTTAATCCCCGCGGAAGCCGCCGTCGAGATGGCGACTATAAACGGTGCGAAGGCGCTTTTGTGGGATAAGGAGATAGGCTCGATTGAGGTCGGGAAGAAGGCTGACCTGATTTTGTTTGACACCAACAGGCCTGAGTGGAGGCCGCTCAATAATGTGCTTATAAACCTCGTCTACAGCGCGAGCGGGGACAGCGTAGACACCGTTATTATAGACGGCAATGTGGTCATGGAGAATAGGGTCGTGAAGAACGTCGACGAGCGGGAAGTCCTGGAGATGGCCCAAAAAATGAGCTGGGAAATAGCCAAAAGAGCGAAATTCAAGTCGACTCTCAGGTGGCCATTAGTTTAAGAAAGTTGTTGAAATATCAAGTGAAATTTTATAAACTTTGTAATGCGATTCCAAAAGTAAACCAATGGTAAGATGGGTAAAGATAGCCAAGCCCTTCAAATATGGTTAATCATCCAAACTTATTCGCGAGCGCCTTAAGCGCGCGCGTGAAGCAATCCATCGGCGCCCTTGCTAAGCCAATTCCTATGAGGCCGTGCCCCATCTCCTTGTGGGCTATTGCCGTGTTTATGTAAGGCACGATTCCAGTTTCCGCGACTTTTCTGATGTCTATGCCCATCGGCGTGCCAATAAAATTTAAGGCTGGCAGGGTGAAAAATTTGTTTTTTCCAAAAGTGATTTCGTACATATCCATAGTGTATTTGATTGCGCTTTGGTATGGGTCCTTGTGTCCCTTTAGTTGTGCGATCGCAGGAGCGGCGGCCATTGCCATACCACCTAAACCCGATGTTTCTACTATCGCGCTGTCCCCCATGTCCGGACTTGCGTCCTCCGGCCCAAATCCGGGGAAGAATATGCCATCTATGGAGGGCGATGGAGCCGTAAACCACTTGTCGCCTAGTCCCCCCACCCTTATGCCAAAATCTACCCCGTTTCTTGTCATAGCTGTAACGATAGTACTATTTTTTATCCCATGTGCGTTGTGCGTGATCGCTTTCGCCGCGCCCATGACTAAGCATAGGCCAAAATTTTGGTCCTCTTTAAGAAATGAAATTATTTGAGAGATAATTTCCCGATCCACATCCGCCTTGAGCAATCTGGGGATTAACTCATTTTCGAACAAAAGCGTGGTCGCGATGCACCTGCTGTGGCATTCGTCACCCATGTGCAACGCCCTGGCGATGAGATCCCTCAGATCGATTGGCCCTCCCTCCGCAAGGGCAGCGTTCATCGAAGGCCCAAAAATTTCTTCTGTCCATTTTAACCTATCTATCACGTCTTTTGAAAATGAGCCGAATCTCAGGTTTTTCCCCTCTCTGACGACTGAGTAATAAGATTTCCCGTTATTTTTGACGACAAAAACTTGCATAGAGGCAGAGATCACATTAGCCATGCCCCCGACAGCGTTGTGGTGGTGAGTGGGTGAAAAAGAGATTTCTCCCTTCCTCGCCAGTTTCTCGGCTTTTTCTGGGCTATCTGCTAGACCTTCATAAAGGAGGGCGCCTATCACTGCGCCCCTCATTGGTCCACACATTCTTTCCCAATCTATGGGCGGTCCCGGGTGGAGGATTATGTCCTCCTTCATCCCGGGTATGGCCTCGATCGCCGGTTTGACTTCAGTAAGTAAAGGAAGAGCGGATAACATCCTCTCTAGTGCCAAGCGGTTGGCTTCATCTATCTCTGGGATTTGAAGGCCATCCAACAAGCGGGCAAGCTCTGGATCGCCACCTGCCGGAGGGCGCCAATCCACGTGGACCGCGTCACCGCCTTGAGCCACGATTGACTCATAAAACGAGCGAGCCCCGACGTTTATCACTTTGAGCTTTTCGCCGATCAGCTTCATTTAATTCTCCTCCAGACTTTACCTCTAGTCGCGATGAGCGCCGCCATTCGCGCCGCCTGCGCGTTCGAAGGCATCAAAACCACGCCGACTTCCTCAAGTTTTTTCTCTTGCTCTACAAGGTTCTGAGGGTCGCCGCGGGTGCCACATACACTTGCGACTACGGAAAGATATCTACCGCCCCTCATAGCAATTTCCTTTGCTTGCTTGATCGCGGGGGCTATCTCTCCGGCCGGGTCTGGGTTGGCACCGTGGCCCAGCACAATATCGAGCAATATTACGGCAGTTTCCGGATCAGACGCTTCCTTCAAAAGCCTTTCTTTTCTGAACCTAAAGTCAATCATAGGGTGGGGTCTACCAGCTGTGAAAATTCCCGTGCCCATGTCTATGCATGTGTTTTCCCTGCTACTGTGTGCATCGGCCAACTCCAGCCTACGATCCAAAGGTATGTTTGAGTAAACTTTTCCTATGAGGTCGCGCAATATCAACATTGCCTCATAGCAAAATGTGCCGCCGGAGAAAAGTCCTCGAATATACCTCTGACAGCTTGAGAGGCTTTCCGTTTCTCGTTCAACGATCGCCCTTATTTTTCCCAGCTTTTGCGTAAACAACATTTCTTTTGGCTTCTCGCCCCTTGCCAGCGCCATCGCTTTGACTGCAGCTTCCTCAAGAGTAGCTGCCGGTGTGGCTCCAGCAAGTTCGATTTCCGCGGGAGGGTATCCTAAGAAGTTCACAACCAAGGGTTTTTTCATACTCGAGATGAGTTTGAGAACCTTTCTAGCTATTTTAGGGGCTGGCGGTTTGGAGATAACGACCACCACTCTGGTATCAGGGTCCTCGTCAAGAAGCCTGAGCCCCATGCAAGTGGTTATGGCTCCGACGGCCTCCGTGAGATCCCTGCTACCAGTTCCGATGGCTTGGGAAACTCCAACCTCATCCACTAAGCATGAAACTTGCTGCATGCCCGTACCAGAGGCGCCTACAATGCCTATTGGTCCCCTGCGAACCACATTGGAGAACCCAATGCCCACTCCATTTATTATTGCCGTTCCGCAGTCGGGGCCCATTACGAGAAGGTTCTTTTTCTCGGCGAACTTTTTCAATCTAACTTCTTCCTCTATCGGGACACCATTGCTGAATATGAAGACATGTTTCCCGCTGTTGAGCGCATTCATAGCTTCACGTGCTGCAAATGGCCCCGGAACGGATATGAGGACCAAGTTCGCATCTGGGGCAATGGCCGCCGCAGATTGAAAAGTCCTACAAACCAAGCCAGTCTCTTTCCATGGTTTTTCAGCGAGCATATTATCGAGTGCCGAGAATGCTTTCATAGCCAGTTCCTCCGTTTCAGCCTCCACAGCTATAACTAGATCGTTCGGCCCGGCCATCTTTATTTCGTTCGTTAGCAGGCCAGCGTCCTCTAAGAGCTTTTTGTTGTTATCTGTCGCCATAATCACGGAAGCCTTTTTAATGCCCTCCATACCCTCGAGTTGGGATGAAATGCGCATTAGGACGATCGAGTCGCGGTACTCGTTCTTGCGGATTAGACAGCTGATCACCAATCAGAATTCACCTTATTAAATGTAGAATTTCTTAAAGTTTTAAGTCCTTTGATTGGGGGTTAGCTAAATCAGCTACTCTTTAGCGGGCCCTAGAGCTGATTTGAGCTGCTTTACCAGCAGTACTTCGTAGAAAGTGACGGGGCTTGAGCTTTATGGTTAGTCGGTTTACTTCCAAGGAATTTTTCTGTCTCTCCGGCTATGGGATTTGCCCGCATTATCCTAGGTTTAAATTTACTCGAGAGAACTTACGGAACTGTTAAATTTACCCCGAGCTCAGGAAATCTGAGAAACAAACCCTTGTGAGTCGTGAAAAGGCGGCGTGGCCCTGATGAGCTCCGTCACCATCAGATCTGTGAGAGCGATATCCATAGGTCAAGGCGCTTTTGTGGCTCTAAGGAAAAAATGTAGAGGTGAAGTCCACAGCCTCTTCGAGCGCACGTTCAATATCCTAATTGATGGAAATCTTGTAGGCATCGCGCGCAGCGACATCTCGATGAGCCCCGTCGATGTGGTCACTGATATTCCCCCGCACGTGTCTATGCAGACCCTCGGCATCGAAAGGGGGATGGAAATCTTCATAAATGACGACAGATTGCGAGTTGGCGACGTGCTAGAGATATCGCTGAGCGACGCCAAACTATGGCGTCCGCCAACTTTCGTCGAGAGGCCCCTACCCCGAGAGGCCATCCTGAAAAACTTGGAGCGGGCAAAGCGAATTGCCGTCAAGAAAAGCGACTGGAGAGGACTGGGGCAATTGTTAGCCCACATTCGCAAAATTTCCGGTGGGGGGTTGCCTATGGTCCGCGGTCTGAATGGGGTGGCAGCAGTCGCACTGCCGCACATAGTGAGCCTGTTGCAGGCCGCAAAATCCGGCGACGACAACGGCATTTCCACGGCCGCAAAAAAGCTGATCGGCCTCGGCCCGGGGCTAACGCCGTCCGCCGATGACATGTTGATGGGCTTCATCTCCGCCTTGTGGTGGGCGTCACGATCCACTGGCGAAAACATAGATTGCACGGATAGGATCATCAGGGCAATAACCTCTCATGCGGGAGCGACAAACCTCCTGAGTCAGCAGCTTTTGCGGCATGCTTCCCGCGGTGAGGTAAACGAGCATTTGCACGAGTTGTTAAGATCGCTCTTGTCTGAAGCGGACCCTGATATCGACTTACTTGTCGCGAGGCTGATTAGAATTGGCGAGACCTCCGGAATAGATATGACCCTCGGGCTTCTTTTGGGGTTAGATCTAGCTTTTAAAAATCAAAGTCGAAAATAAATTTCAATTTTCCACTTTTTGTCCCCCAAAATAAAATCAGATGCTAAAGCCCCCTAGCCAAATTTTTAGCGCAAAAAGGCAATTTTAAATGATTTGCAAAATAGGCGGCGGGGGCGGAAAAGTGGGCGAGATAATTGACTTGATCATCAAAAATGCGAGGGTGATTGGGGGCGACGACCTCGTGGACATTGCAATAAAGGGGGACAAAATCGCAGTGGTCGATAAAAAAGTTAGTGCCGCCTCAAAGAAAGAAATAGATGCGAAGGGAAGGTTTGTCTCGCCCGGGTTTGTTGATGCACACACGCACCTCGACAATGCTTTCGTAGGCGGGGATGAGAAATGGTTTTGCCGGACACTGCGGGAGGCGTTAAATGTTATTGAAAAATACGGGTCTTCGCACGACATAAATGCAAGGGCGAAAAGGGCGGTTGAAATGGCTTTATGGCGGGGAACGACTTCTTTGAGAACGCACATTTCCGTGTCCCAGCCCGGTGATTTAAGCAAGCTAAGAGCAATCCTGGAATTAAAAAATGAACTCTCAGATTTGATGGACATACAGGTGGTCTCATTTATTACCAAAGCTGATTTCACCACCTCTGGGGCAGGGGAATCGCTTATAAGGCAGGCGATGCGCATTGGCGCAGATGTCGTTGGAGGGGCTCCAGACCGCGACCCAGACCCAGAAAAATATTTTGACATAATTTTTAAAGTCGCAGATGAGTTCAACGCGCCAATAGATCTTCACGTGGACGAGACGAACGACCCAAAAATTCTGACTTTGGAGACCCTAGCAGAAAAAGTGGTTGAGTACGGATACGAGGGTAAGGTGGCCGCAAGCCACTGTTGCTCCCTCTCCGCCCTAGAAGAAGGGAGGGCGAGGGCGGTTATAAAGAAGGTTGCCAAAGCGAGGATGAGCGTTATTGCAAATCCTTTAACTAACCTCTACCTATGGGGGGAGAATGGGAGGCCTGAGGGGGTGACCAGGGTTAAAGAGCTTCTTGAGGAAGGGGTCAACGTCGCGTACGGCACCGACAACACCCAAGACGCATTTAACCCCTTGGGAAACGCCGACATGCTCCTCGCTGCCTTGCTACTCGCTTACCAGAAAAAACTCGATGGAGAGGGGTCCCTCGTCAAGATACTCGAGATGGGAACGATCAATGCGGCGAAGACGACCGGCGTGACCCCGAACTATGGAATTAGGGAAGGGGGTCGGGCAGACATTGTGATTTTCGACGCCTTCAGCCCCCGGGAAGCGATAATAAGGCAGGCGAGGAGGCTATACGTGGTAAAGCGCGGGAGGGTTTTCTCGGTGGGGTAAATTTCGGCAGTCTTTATTGAACTTGTAGCTTTAACAGAGATAGACATGAGATGGGAGAAAAAATTAAGACACGCCAAATTAGCTTAGCACTTGTGAGCGGGAAACCCCACACCCTTTAGGGGTGTGATGAGGGCGGCTTTATATTGGATATCCACACATCTTAAGAACAGAAAGGTATGTAGAGATGCTCGCCTATAGGTTCAGGCTTTACCCTTCGAGGGAACAAGAAAAAGCACTGCTCGAGATACTCGAAGCGTGCAGGTTGTTTACAACAAAGTGCTTGAGTGGGTCAACGGGGGAGAATCAAACCTGTTCGAGCTGAAGCGGAGGCTCCCCAAGCTCAAGGAGGAGAACCTTGGCTGAGGAAGGCCTACTCACAGTCGCTTCAGAACGAGGTCTTCAGGGTCTTCAAGAACCTGCGTGTCCTCTCAGCCCTAAAGCGGAACGGGAGGAAGGTAGGCAGACTCCGGTTCAAGGGCGCTGGCTGGTTCAAATCCTTCGTCTACCCCCAATCTGGATTCAAGCTTGAGAACGGGAAGCTGATCCTCTCCAAGGTCGGGGGGATTCCTATCAGACTCCATAGGGAGATTGTGGGGAGAGTGAAGGGGGTAATAGTGAAGAGGGAGAGATCCGGGAGGTGGTTCGCTATCTTCCAGGTAGAGGATGAGGTGAACCCTAGGGGTACTTCGCAGAACGTTCCGGATGGGTTCGACCGCGACTACGTTGCAGCACGCCGAATCCTCTCCCTAGGGCTGGGACGGCCCGAAGTAACGCCTGTGGAGATGGGGCCTCCACGGGAACTCGTATCGGTTCCCGCGAGCACCGTCGTTGAATCAGGAAGCCCACACCCGTTTACGGTGGGTGGTTCACGGAGTAACTCGAAGGAAAAATGGAAGACCCTTGCGAGGGCGAGGGGGGAGGTCACAGCGTAGAAAGGGGCAAAGTTGGAGCGTCAAGCCCCTTCGATCGTCCTAATTATTTTTGAGTATTGCTCCGCCGAACACCTCCAGCCAGAGCTTATCATATCGTCCAACGCCAGCTTCGCCTTTTCCTTCGTGATCAACCCGCGGGCGATCAAGGTGGCGAGGATGAAGGCAGTGCCCCCATGCTCTATACCGTAAACCTTCGCCGTGTCCCTAGCAACTCTGTCGTCTACCACCGCTATCCCTCCGACTTCCTTTGCTAAAGCCAGAACCTCCGCGTCCGCGGGGTGGAGTTCGGGGATCTTGGAAAGCATGTGGAGGAGCCCCTCATTTTTGACCTTCCCAATTTTCAGCGTGCCATCTTGGAGAGCTCTCTCGATTATTAGGGCATCCTTTGCTACTTTTTCCTTCCCTTTGTCCACGACCTCCGTTTTAACGCCCTCGGTGATCAGCTTCTCACACTTGATATCCTTCAAGAGGGGGAGGAGGCCTGCCTTGGCCAGATATATCAGCGGGGTCGAGTTGAAGACAAGCCGCATGTGACCCTCATCACGGTACATTTTTCGCCAGCTTGAATTCGCGCTCTATCTCCTCCGGCGACAGATGCACCCATTCAATTTTTCGATCTCTCACCAACTCCAGCATCTCCCAGAGAGAAACGCCCGCCATCTCCGCAGCTCGCGTGAACGTTATTTTCCCTTTGCCGAGCAGTTCCAAAGCCCGCTCCTTTCTCCACTCCAAGATGCCGCGCTCGAGGATTTTTCTGACCGCAGTCGATTTGTCGACACCCTCCAGTTTCATGAATTCTGTAAGGTATTGCTCAATCTCTTCCGGAACTCGGGCGCAGAGAGGTTTGAATGCCATATCTCCACCACACCCCCTTTTGTTTACATTTGTATATAAATGTTTACTTAATCTTGCTATCCGAACTTAATCCGCGTTAGTTAGTGACCTTGATCCCATGTTTAGGTTCGGTTAACCGCGCTGATGGTTTCACCTGAAAATCCTGGCAAGCCTTTTCCGATCCCGTTGCCAAATAGTTGGTCATTACGCACCCATTTCGGCGACGGTTCCGGGTTTCGAAGGTGAAGCTGAAGCGGTAGCCCTGTACTGGCAGGAAAAAGCGGATTACCTCGCGACTGACGATGACAACGTGAGAAAAAAGAGCGTCCTACTGAACTTGAGGGTGATAGGCACGCCGGCCATAATTTTAAAACTTTTTCAAGAGGAGATGGTCGACGAGACGAAGTTTGAGGACGGTTTGGCTGAATCGAGGAAAATTGGATGGTTTAGCGAGGCCGTTATAGACAAGATTTTGATGGAGGGATTAAAATGGAAAAGGCAATTGGCGTAAGACTTCCGGAGGATTTGTTAAAGCAAATAGAGAAGCTCAGCGAGGAAGAAGTGACAGATCGAAGCACGACCATAAGGAAACTTGTAATGCTAGGCTACAAGGACTTGATGAAGAGGAGATCTGAGGAGGGATACCTCAGGGGCAGCATAACGTTTTCCGAAGCGGCCCACCGCGCAGGCCTAACCCTTTGGGAAATGGAAAAATATCTGGTTGAACAGGGTTTCAAATCAAGCTATTCAATAGAGGATCGCAAAAAGAGATAAAAATCATGCGGAAATAGTTATGCTAACGTTACACTTTACTTTTTCCCAGGGCTCTCTTGCCCCTGAATCACCAGGCCATCTCGCCAGAGAGTACGAGGTGACAAAAAAGTAGCAAAAATAACTATGGCAGCGTGGCTGGCGGAAAGGGCCTCCCGAACCTAAAGCCTTGGGATAGAACGAGGATAGAAGAAAACTGAGCCATTCAAGTGACCATCACGATTGTTTTTGCCGTTTCAAATATCAAGGTCCGACATCCATTCAAAATTTTCTGGATTTTCGGGTTCGCCCTCTCAAACACGTCCTTCAGCTATGATACACGTCCTCGGGGTGCTCCGCATGATTACCCCTAAGCATCCTCGGAAGATGGGGGCAATCCCGAAAGCCTAACAGTCCGAGTGAGTACTAGTACACTCTTAGCGTTTCCATCTCCTTCAGAGTTAGACCCAAGCCACCAAGGGCGGGATCAGCCTCCCTTTTTTCTTGACTTTTTCAAAACTAGTATTTGCGAACAACTATTCCAAGTCGTGAAGTCCGGGCTCAAAGCCGCATGAATTTCTCCTTTGTAAGCTTTTCTAACAGCTTAGATGTGGTGATTGAGTTCACCAGTTGTTTAACCTTTTTTGAAAGCAGTTCCCTATCGCCAGTGACTAGATAATCACATTTTTCATTTTTTGCTCCGAGCACGACTGGCAGATCTTTCCTGTCGTTGAGCAAACCATAATGTTTTCTAATTTCCTCCTTTGGCGGATTCTCGACGACGGAAATACACTCAAGCGTATATCTCACCAAATGTTGGCGTTCCTCATCTGTAAGGGAGAACTCTTCTCTTTTCAAGACCTGCTTTACTTCTTGCAACACGTATTCATTGGTCACTAACCGCAGAGCCCCCAATCTTCCGAGTTCGAGTAAAACAGATTCATTACCGACGAAGAGCAATCCACTCACGACGGTATTGGCATCAACGAACACTTTCATACATTTGTCTCCATGTGCCCCTCGATGTTTCCTCAAGAATTTCTGTCAGCCTTTCTTTCGTTATCCCACTCTTTTTCACCTTGGCCCTGATTTTTTTCAGAAGGGATTTTTCTTCCCAAGCCTTTTTTATGAAATAAGTTTTACCAACCTTCTCCAAAATGATAAAGTCCTCCCCACCAACATTCAACTCCTCCCTGACCTCTTTGGGCAGGGTTATCTGACCCACAGAAGTCACCTTGCAGACATAAGCTTCTGCCATTTCCACCACAAAATAACTTCGCATTTTTATTATTTAAGAATTTCTTAGTTGGGTTCCTCAAGATCATCGATTTACGCAACTGAGCCTCATTATCAAACATCGCCAGGCAAGGCTACATACGCAATACCTGCAATCGCCATCTCATCGAGGCGACGGCTTCGCGGAGATTATCCCGGGCCACGGCGTCCCCACAGCATGCAAGCGGTTCGGCCTGCGCGCTAACAACAACCGAGGCCGCTTCTAGGCATTCTTACTTGCCACCAATGCGTTCATAGCCGCAATCAAGGACCCAACGAGGCAAACGGACACCCTCCGGCTTTTACTCGAGCTCATCGAGGAGCCGAGCATAAGGTTGGTAGGAATGATCTGTTGCGGAAGAAACGCTTTTGCATGCCGATCTTTAAGCCCGAAACGGCGGTCATGCTGGTTTCGGCCCTCTTCGGTAAGATGGAACTTGTGGCAATTCCTAGGAGCTACAGGAAGATATGCATAGCTCAAGTCGTACACCGGAAGAAGCCGATCACTTCACGCTGCGGCATGCTTCTAAACTGGCTCTGTCCTGATGACGAACGATAAACGCTTCGAGTCGGAAAGGAGGGCCCGATCGAGGCTTGGAACGTCTGCGAGCCGTCAAAAGGCTGCTTGAGGATTAGAAGGCACCGAGCTCGAACCCAATTGGGCGCAAAAACATAGCGGTCTACCCGATTCTCTGGAGGGAGGAGGCCACATGGAGAAAGACTGAAGAGATCATCAGGCGGTTGTTCGGGTTCGGTCATTCGAGCTGATGGCTGACGTGGAACCCGGCCGAATATACAAGATATTAGGCATCATCTCCGTAGCTTGGGCAGTGACAGTATACAAAAACCGATTGACGCTTGACGAGAAGTTATTTAACCGCCCGTCGCCATAATCTCATCGGTGGTGGGATGGCAGAGATAGTCATCAAGATCCCCGAGGAGTTAGAGGAGCTGCCGGAAGATTGGTCGGCGGTTGCCTTGGACGCGATCAGGCTGAGGGCATTTGAATTGAAGCTGAAAAGGTCCAAGGCGTTCAGAAAAATCCTGCTAGATGCGCTTGATAAAATGTTGGAGCACAGCACGTTAACCAACGAGGACTGCTTGAGGCTGGGCAGGGAAGTCAACAGTGCCATGAAGTTGAGGATAGAACAGAAAATGTCAGAGACTCGATAGGCCGAACCATGAAATTGGTCGTAGATTCCAACGTCTTGTTCTCTTTCTTCAAGCGAGACTCTACAACTAGGAAACTCGTAATCGACCCGGAACTTGAATTCAATCTGGAATTGTTCACGCCAGCGGATGCCTTGGAAGAGTTGAAGGAGCACGGAGGCGAGATATGTTCCAAGTTCGGGATTTCACAGGGGGATTTCGATGCGATTCTGTCCTCACTGTCCATATTCGTGACCACAGTCCCCAAGTCTGTTTTCAAGTCATTTCTTTTGGAGGCGGAAAAGTTGTTGCCGGAGAACCCGGACGATGTTCCATACATCGCGTTAGGGTTAAAACTCGGCTGTCCCATCTGGTCGGAGGACGAAGATCTGAAAAGACAATCCAAGGTAAAGGTGTTTTCGACGCGAGAGCTGATCAAACTCTTATCTGGAACCAAGCCGTGATTCTCGCACCGGAAAGTCACAGGCGGTTAGATATTCGGTCGCCATCCCCTACGTTTATGATCGTCTTTTCGTGATTAACCCGAGACGACCAAAAGGGAAATGATCTACATGAACCCTGTGCAAGTCTCAAGATTTTACGAGGTTGACGAATTAAAGCCGATCGAGCTAAAGGGCCTCGCGTACGAGGCGATTTCTCCAATCCACCACAAAGTTAAATTTTTCTTCACGAACTTCATGTCTTTTCATAATACGTTAATTTTAATTAACACAAAACTTATAAATGTGTTAAAATAAATGAATCTATTGGCCCGAAAATGGCAGAGTTGGAAGAGCTTTTGGTGAGGCTCAATCCCTGGTGGCGCGGGAAGGCTGTGGAGGGCATCGCCGGGTTGAGGCCGAGGTTTCTTTATCAAAGACTGTTGGAGCAAATGAAAAACAAACAGATCATCGCGATCACAGGCCCGCGTAGAACGGGCAAAAGCACCCTGATGCGCCACCTCATCCAGCATTTGCTCAGCGAGGGCACAAAACCGACCGATATCATGTACTTCTCATTTGATGAGGTGCTGGCGAGGGATCCTGAGGTTATCGAGAAGGTTCTAATCACATACGAGCGATCTTTCCTGATGAGGGAATTGCGCGATGTGTTCATCTTTTTAGACGAAGTCCAGTACATCGAAAACTGGGCCGCAATCTTAAAGCGCTATTACGATTTGGATGTCGGGATAAAATTCGTGATAAGCGGTTCACAGAGCTTAGCCGTTAAGAAGGGCGGGGAGAGCCTCGCTGGCAGGATTTACGAGTTCCAGCTTCCACCGTTATCCTTCCGGGAATTTTTGTACCTGGCGGGCGAGGAAGAAAACAAAGTGTCGCTCGAGTTAGAAAGGCTGGAAGAAACCAAGAAAAGGCTTTTGCTTAAGAAGGGCCAAATCTTGGCGGCGCTATCCCGTTACTTGAGGCAGGGGAGCTTTCCGGAGCTGATACGTGAGGAAAACGTGGAAAACGCAAGACAGTACGTGGCTAGCCTCCTTAAAAAGGTGATTTTCGAGGACATCCCTATGGTCTTCCCGATTGAGAATCCGGCGCTGCTTAACGAGATGCTGAAACTGATAGCCAAACGCCCTGGGATGCTCTTAGAGTATCAATCGCTAGCTTCATCGCTCGGCATGACCCGCCAGACTGCCTCAAAGTATATTTCCATCTTGGAGGAGGCTTATCTGGTCAGAATCTTGGCAAACTATCGGAAGAGCGATTTGGCCGTTGCTAGGAAGGCAAAGAAGGCCTACCTCGTTGCCCACGCTTATGCCCTCCCCTTCATTGATTTGGAGGAGGTGCTCGCGCGCCCGAGCTGGTTGATCGAGAACGTCATCGCATGCCATCTGGATGCGAGATTTTTCTGGCGCAACTCCGGTGAAGTGGATTTTGTTGTGAATGGGGAGCCCATCGAAGTTAAAAGTGGGGAAGGAGAAAACCTGAAATGGGTAACCAAATTCATGAAAAAATTCTCGGCCGAGCGCGGGATCGTCGTCACCGAGGACACCCTCGAAAGAAAAATAGTCGATGCGGATGGGAAAAAGCTCGAAGTGTTGTTGGTCCCCTTGTGGCTCTTTTTGCTTTCCTTCTGAATTTCAAGAGTCCAGCGAGCTGCTCTCTGTCTAAGGCTTTTGTGCCTCGTACATCGTTTCCATAAGTTCGGCCATAGCGATAGCGTCAATATATCTGATCCTCAGGAGGAAGGAGGTCGCATGGAGAAAGACCGGAGAAATCATCGAGCAATAGCATTGTCTGCCCGGACCATGTGGATTGAGGGATTGAGTAGAGGTGGAAGCAGGGAAAAGCCAACGCAAAGCGCTCTACGAGCAGAGGCTTTAGCACTTGTGAGCGGGAAACCCCACACCCCTTTAGGGGTGTGATGAGGGCGGCTTTATATGGGATATCCACACATCTTAAGAACAGAAAGGTATGTAGAGATGCTCGCCTATAGGTTCAGGCTTTACCCTT
>Ga0209225_1002819_pt1 | contig 15157 bp, 26 predicted proteins | sample WasSprMetagenome_FD_184732 | JGI IMG/M metagenome (GOLD analysis project Ga0209225, IMG submission 184732) | Sulfidic aquatic microbial communities from Washburn Spring, Yellowstone National Park, USA - WS (SPAdes) (version 3) | ecosystem: Environmental > Aquatic > Thermal springs > Hot (42-90C)...
TTTCAACGCCTTCGCCGAACTCGTCTTTGACAAGCTGCTTAAACAAGACTGTTTCAAGCGTGTCGCCGATAATCTCCTGCATCATCCTTAAACGCGTCACATATTCCTGCATCACTACTTCCGCTGTAGCCCTGTTGGTTCCCTCTGAGTAACCTAGGAAAATTTTTGGCACGCCTAAAACGGCTTCACGTTGCCGTAGCAAATAGTCAAGCCAAAACGTTACGTTGACATCTTTGGTTAGGCTTGGAACAACATCAACTTCAACGTCTCCACGCACGAAAACATCTGTTGCTGGCTTACGGTCCCGGAAGGCTTCAACAAGCTGTTGGAGTTGCGTATCCGTCCAAGGTCTTTCAGGCGTTCCAGCCTTAACCACAAGCATGGGCTTAGCATATGTATGCACGATTACAGCCATGTCGTCTTCAAGCTGGTCGATTAAAGCCTGAATCTTCAATAATGGTCGGAGAAGGCTTGTCCCGTATGCCGATTCATACCACCATGACTTGGCTCCCCACTTGAAATGGCATATTTCATCGCTTGCGAAGACGACTGGTGGAAAAGTGAGGAGCTGAATGTAGCCTAAAACCTGTCCGTAAGCGTCTCGGCGGATCCTCATGTGGACGGGGTCAAGGGGCTTAAGCCACTCGATTTTGCCCGTGTCCTCGTTTCTGCACATTTCAAGGTAGGCGTTTCCAAAAACAAGCATGTCCGTCGCGACTATGCGGAGCGTCTCCAGAATATTTTGCTCGTCAAGCCAGTTTGAAAGCCACTCTCGAACTTGGTCTTCTCCGCCTTCAAGCTCGAAACCGTTTGAAATCGCGAGGTTAACAGTCACATCAATACTTGCCTTAATGTAGGGCGTGAAAGTGTAAAGGTCTTTGTATTTGGGCAGATCCTCGATTGGAACGGTTCCCCAGAGCCTTTCCCAGTAGGCGGTGTAGGGCGGGGTTACGAAGCCTGCGCCTGAACCTTTCAACATGTATTTGGTAACGTAGCCCCATAGGACGTTGTCGGCTTTCCAGCTTACGGGCACTTCTTCCTCGATCTGGCGCCTGCTTATTTCGGGCGGGTAAAGCCTCTGAGCTGCAAAGGGCTTTTTAACCGCTTCCACAACGGCTTTCAAGCCTTTACGAATTCGGTCCGCGACAAAACTCATGCGAAATCACCTTAATGGGGCAATAAAACGGCGCCTTTTCCTGGAAGGGGCGACTGGACAGCTGCATAAACGGCTAGAGCCGTCGCCCAGAACACGTCATCGTGGCTTCCCTCCGGATGGCTGAACCGTATGTGGCCGGTTTTCATAAGCTCGTATTTTTCAACGTTAAGCTCGGCGCACAGGTCAATGTCTTGGCGTCTCCGAACAGGCTCATAGGGAATCAGAAACTCCTTCTGCCTCATTTTCTCGCGGAGAACCGTCGCCATATCTTCTTTGGTTTGGACTGTGAAGGTTACGCCCTGCACGTTTTGGATTCCGCTGTGCGCCATGTCCTCCACGATATAGTTGCCGACGCCTGTAATGTCGGCGTAAACGGCGCGAACAGTTTTCCAACGATCCTGGAGGCTTTTAACATATCCTATCACGCTTGCATACTCCGTGTTAAGCGGGAAACGGTGGACGTGGACAAGCTTCAATATGTTGTTTGGAAACCGTTCGACAACCACGACAACGCTATAATCTTGCTGTTTTCCGAAGTCAACGCCGATGTAGAAGTCTCCTTGAGGCTGGTCGTGGAAGTCGTAGGGCTGAAGCTCAGCGTCAATGCATGAAGTTATCAGGCTTTGGGGCAGCCAAGCGTCAATGTCCTCGACAAACCGGCTTTCAAACTCCCTTTGGAAACGCTCCTCGGGGATACTTGCGCGCATTTCCTCGATGAACTCGCGCTTAACTAAGCCGGCTTTGACAACGTCCTCCCACGTGACGACGTGCTGGCTGTATTCTGGGTTCATGCACATTTTGTAGAAGACGCTGTCGGTGCTCCAAGGCGTGCTTGAAACGATAAGCGTGCCGTCCGTCGTGCTTAGCATGGGCATGAGCACGTTGTAGAACACAAGCTCGTCGTCTCGGAAGAAGGCAGCCTCGTCGCATATAACTTGGTGGGCGGTGTAGCCCCTCAAGAGGTTTGGGCTGTTTGGCAGCGCAACGATTCTTGAAGCGTTTTTGAAGCGAATGACTGTTCGCTGAAGTTTATCAATGATCGCTTTCCGCGAACTCGGCGGCAGGCCAGTTAAGAAGTCTTGAAGCTTATCCGCCAAAATCATGCTTTGCCTAAGCGAAGGAGCCACTATAAGCGTCAACGTTTTCGGGTGTCTGAGGGCGAACCATATGGCCCTCAAGGCGAGAGTTGTGGTTTTGCCTGCTTGCCGGCTCCACCTGACAACTATTCGCTTGCTTCTGTCGCGTAAAAGTTTGGCCTGATATTCCGTTGGTGTGAAGTTAAACCATTTTTGGCAGAAGTCAACGGGGTCTTCGGGCACTTGGACTGGTTCTTTCTTTTTAAGTCTCCTCAGCTCCTCCAGCACATCTTTCAGTTTCTCTTTTTGCTTCTGCAATCAGCTTTTCAGCCTCCGCGAGAATCTCGTTTATTTCCCGTTCATCAAGGTCTTTTGCTATTTTCTCCATGGCGCCTGCGAGGTAGGCTGCTGTTTGAGCCCACTTCTGCCTTGCTTTAAGGCTTACCTTAACCTGTTTTCCGTCCACTATCTGTGTTTTTGTTTTCCCTCGGGCTATGTCGCTTGCCATTTGGAAAAGTGCTTCAAGCTCATTGAGTAGGTGTTCTCGGAGCTTTTGGGTGTCGAGTTTTATTTTGGTTTTTAGGGCAATAAAACGCTGAAGAATGTTGTTTTTAACAGGCTTTTTGGGCAATAAAACAACACGCACCCTAATTTTTCTGATAATATTGGAGGGTGAATGTGTATGTTGTGGCTGGTAGTCCCATGTATAGCTTGATCCGCTTCAGCTTCATGTTTCTATATGGGACGAGAATCCTTTTCTCTGGGACGTCAACGTGGATTCCGAGGATTCGCATGACGTCTAAGCCGAGTATAGGCGTGAAGCCTTTATCGTAAACAGCCCATGTGTAGAGCTTTCGACCTGCCAGCTCAATTAGGATGTAGGCTGCTTTAACATGCTTTGAGCTTCCATCAGCTAAGCCAACATCAACTGTTCCGCTTGCCTCTAAGTTAAGTTTCTCAGCCAGGTCAGAGCTTATAGCGCAGCCTGTGGCTCCGGTGTCGACGAGAAACTCGACTTTTTCGGCTTTCTTTGGGTCAAGTGGGTTTGCTATTTTGGCTTCAACAAATATGTAGTCTTTGTCCTCAACCTGCCTAACATGCCACTTCCTTAAACGGAACACCATAGAAATCACTTTAACAGGTTGTGGATGAAGTAGGCTGCAGCGGATATGGCTCCGCTTAAAATTGCCACGCTGAGGGCTTGGGTCGCCTGTAAGCCAGCCACGTAGCCTGAAACAAAGCCTATTGAAGCGTATGCCAAAGCCTTTTTTAGGCTTCTCTTCGCATAAAGCCCAAAGAACCTTCTACGCCTGGCGAGGCGAATGTATAGCCTTCTGAAAGCTTCCTCCGCCTCGGCTGTCAACGAGAACCTCACCCCTCTCAACGTCCGGGACAAGCGAGACGCTGAAGCCGTCAAAGTTCAGCAAGCCCAAAACGTCTCGGCGACTAAGCGTCGAGACAACCTCACCCCTAAGCCTGTCATAGTATGCGTGGCTGAAAATCACCCCCCGAACAATTCTCCTCTGAAGATTCAGCATGCTCCTTTTATGAGGCATAAATAGAACCCTCTAACGCCACTCGAAGGCGGCGGACTAGGCGAAACGTTAAAATCTAAGGCAAAAACCAAAAATAAATCGTATTATACAATCGGATGGTCAAAAGGTGGCCTCAGAGTCTATTTCACATAAATTCAAGTTGGCTGCAACTCTATCTTTGGTTGCTGGAGTTCTAATACTTTGCGTAGGCTTGATTGCCATTCCAGTTTGGTGGGATGCGGCATACTGGCCTCATGGCTCATCCACATGGCTTAGCAGCTTTTCAGTTAGCCTCATTATAGTTTGTGGCGCATTGATAACCGTTTCAGCTGTCTTCCTCTATAGGAATCCCCAACATAACCAGACATTCGGATTAATCATCTTTTTCGCCTCACCGCTAAGCCTGCTCGCCTTAGGCATATTATCCCCACAACCGGGTGGCATCATAGCAATCATGACGATTTTAATGTTCATAGGAATGATTGGCGGAGCCTTAAGCATAACATGTAAAGAAAAATAAGGCAAAGAAAAATAAGGCAACTTAAGGTGAACAAAATGCCAAGAAAACACATCATAAGGGTTGTATTAAGCCCACAACAGAAAGAACTTCTTGACAAGATATGCCAGAAGCTGGGACAAAGTGAAAGCGAAACCCTACGCATAGCATTCCTACAATACGCAGAAAAACTAAGCCTAATAACGGAGAAGGTTCACAGTTAGATATTGAGAGGATTTCTTTGAGTGAGGTTAAAAAGTGTCCTAAATGTGGCGGTGAGATGGAAGAAGGCTTTCTTCCTGGAGCGCCACATTGGAAGCCTGGAAGGAGCATTTTTGGATTGAGAGGCTATAGGATTTTCGGTTATAGATGTAAAAACTGTGGTTTTGTCGAGTTCTATGCGAAAGGATGATTGATAATGTGGTAATAACGAAATCTAAAGGCATGCTTTCTTTAAATGTTATTCCCTATAGTAAAATTTTTGTTTTGTTAGGGTTGTTATTGGAGGTTGGTGTGCTTATTGTCTATAACTCATAGAGTTACTTCGACTGAGAAAAAATATGGGTTTATATATTTTTCAAGAAGGCTTCAGCATGAATTCCTTCCTAAGGGCGAGTTTACTGTTATTGCTTTTGGTGAACGTCTGGAAAAGGTGAGTTTAGATGGATATGGACGAATGTTTATTGGTAAACCCTTGAAAAACAATCCAAGCATTACTGAAGGAACAATAGTAGTCATTAGCAAGATTTCTGAGAAAGAGCTTCATCTAGATGTGGCAGCGGCGCCGGAACAGCCAAGCATACCAGTAGTCAAATCCCTTCACGAGAAAATTGTAGATAAGTGGTGCGAAGAGCAGAGGGCGAAGTTTGGTCAATTTGAGCCGAAAATAAGGAGAAACGTTAACATTAACGAGATTTTACCCCCATCAATAAGTTTGAAAGAGAATGTCAAAACCGTTGATGGCTACGCTGTCTTAGAGATTGGAGGGGTTCCAATACACACGTCAGTTCTCGAAGTCCAATACAAGGGCGTTAGAGAGGACACCGTGGTAAGGGTTAGCCTCATACTACCATTCGTAGGCCACGTTGACATAATAGCTGAAGACATCGACGATTTAGCCAAAATAAAAGAGCTTCTAGAAAGACTAAACGACCCAAACATTATAAAAGCAAAAGTAACATTCCAAACATTCAAAGAATACCTGCTTAAAAAATAAGTCAATGTGTTTGGCGCCCGTCCGACCACCTCGGAATGAGTTGTCCAGTAATGAAGTAGGTGTCTGTGATTGTAGGCATCCAGAAAACGTTAAATGTTCCATCAGCTGAAGGATAAACGTTGAAATTTCGTTAGGCACCCCCTCTGCTACTCCAGGACTTTCAGATCTTGTCGCCGGCATTGCTTTCGGTGGTGGTAAAGCTCCACATAAAGATAGGCAAAAGGACAGTAAATCTGCATATCAAAAAAGTTAAGTTTGTTCAAACTGAAATCAAATATTATGAAAGAAGCCTCGCTTTATCCTTACGTTGAAGATTTTTTGCGAAGTGAGGCTTTTGGATGTTTCAGAACAGCCACGAGAGTCGGGACATCTTTCGTTGGTATTGCTGATGTCGTTGGGGTGAGAGATGTTGGAGGAGATGTGCGTGGAGATGTTGAAATCATAGCCGTAGAAGTAAAAAAATCCACAAACAACTTTGGCAAGATTCTTGGTCAAGCCCTTGGTTATTCGCTTTTTGCACATAAATGTTACTTAGCTGTTGCCTTTTCTAATAATAACGCATTTTCCCTTGAACAAAAGGAGCTGGCTACAAGACTTGGTGTTGGGCTAATTGAAATAAGAGAGTCGCACGGAGTTTGGCGTTGTAGCGAAGTTTTGACTTCAGCTAACCATAATCCGCATGGTCATCAAATGGAAACATTGCTAAGACGCGGATTAGGGCTTGTCAGATGCAGTTTATGTGGAGTATTCGTTGACTATACTAATTTTTCTGAATCTTGGAAGGAAGCATTAAAGAAAGATAAAGTTTATTTGGTATGGCGGAAACCTGATCGAAAACTGCTGTTTTCAAAAAGGAAAAAAGGAGATTTGCGACGGCTTTATATTTGCAAAGATTGCGTAAAGGAACTCTGGGAAGGTTTAGCCCTTGAGAAAGAATAAGTCTAAACTTTACGGTTCGTCGCGTTATAAGACCATACGGGAGAAAGCTTTGTTAATAGACAAGTGTTTGTGGAATTTTACATAAAAACCAGAAAAAGAAAACGATTTCCTCACAAAGAAATAGGTCGGATTATTAAACTTCTTTTTCCAAATTCCAAGAAAATTGGAAGAGGTTCGTTCAAAACCGTTTATCAAATTTCTTCGCGCTCTCGGGATTTAGCTCTTAAAATTAGTAGGGAAGAGAATATTAGAAAAGACATAGAAGTCTACAACAAGCTTCCTAAGGGGATCAGAAACAGATATTTTGCTAAAATATACTGGAGCACACAATATTGTTTGCTTCAAAAATATGGGAAAGCAACTAATGTTCCACAAGAAACTATTGAGCATTTAAAGAATAAGCTAAAACCCTACAATTTAAGCGATATAAGACCAGCTAACATAAGAAAAGTTGATGGTAAATTTAAGATTGTGGATGCATCTGCAAAATAGCCGTCCTACCAGACTTCAGCATTATCATCTCGTTTTTGTGTGCGTGTGTGCGTGCGCGCCTTGCGCCTACTAAATGCCTCTCTGTTTCTATAATGAATTAGCCTTCTTCTAAAGATGAAATAATAGCCTCTCAGCTAAACAACCCTTTGTTATTTCATCCCTTTGCCCTTTACGTGAGCGTGTTTTAGTCTCTCTGCCTGCCTCCCTGCACACGCACACACAAATTTTCTAAAACCCTTCAATGATGGGCTTTCATTAAGCCCTGTTTCCAACTTCCCTTTCGTGTGCATGTGCGGGTTTCATCAGCCTCCTTGAATGTTCACCCCCTTCACTTCTTCATCCTGTTTCAGCCTTATGTCGCTCAGCCTCAGCTGTTTCAGCTTCTCCTTCAAGTGTTGGCTGATAAACTGCTCAATGGCTGGGACGTCTATCCTATAGACAACTGTTCCAAAAGGATTCTTTGCAGCGATCTTTAGAAACCCTAAATCTTCCGTTAGCATCTTAATATATTTTTGAACTGTGCGTTTATCTGCTCCTATGCCTATCTTTATTAGCCTTTCAACTTCTGTTTGGCTTATTTGAAGCTTGAATCCTTTGCTAAGCATTTCTTCGACGAGTTCAACGCATTTTCGGAAAGCCTTGCTTACCATTTCTTGTTTCACCTTTTTGGCTTGTAGAGCCCGCATTTCTCCGCGAAGTGTGGTGGGAGCCATTCCGGCAGAACCGTGTTGCGGGGGCACCTAAATTTTTCCACAATTTTCCCGTTTGAAACGTTCTCGACGACAACCTTTTCCAGTAGTTTGCAGCTCCAGCATCTGGTTTGGCTTATATGCGCCATGACAGCCCTTTTTCTGCCCATTTCTTCACCCTTCCGCGTCGAAAAGGATTTCCGGGGCTTCGGCGGGCTTCTCTTTATGCTCATAGTCTGAGAGGTGTTCGTCTAAAACTTCGTAGGCAGCTTCCTTTGCAACCTGCCTAATGAGGTTTAAACGCTTCTTCCTCAGGGCTATGTAGTCCATTATGGCTTCCCTGCAAATCTTAGGCCAATTAACCTCTGGAAACTTGGCCATCTCCCTGGCGAGACTTTCCGGAACATTTATCGTCACTCTTTTAGCCAACATGAAGCCTCCAGCAAGCTTTTAACGGGTTCAAGAAGCCAAAACGTGTAGGGTGTCTGTTTTGGAAGCCCAATTATTTGGCTTGCATTAAACCCTAAAAGGTTCAAGTCCTGCAGGCACCACCTGCAGACGTTCAGTTGGCGGTCATCCCTCCCATATACGACGAGGAACTCCGCCACGTTGTGGGTGAAGGCGTAACATAGCATGCATCGGCTCAAGAACCACGCCTCCCAGCTGCCTTTTCCAGGTGCGGCTTAACATGGTGGCGTGAATACGCGTATTGGATTAGAAGCCTCCAAAGCAGTTTGCTCTTAGCCTCAATGCGCCTGGCAAGTTTGGGGCCGAAGGTTGGGCTTACATCCAACATTTTATCCACAACCTCAACTATCTCCTCGTCCCTTGGACACCAGTCAGCCTCAAACATGCTTCGAATTCGGAAGTTGCCGTCTCTGGGCAGTTTAAACTCGATTCTAAGCGTGGGATAGTTTGGGTTAACCCTATGCGAGTCAACATGCCTTGTCACCCTCAAACGCATAAGCCATTATCAGCCCTGCTGGACTATGCGGACAAAGCCCTGAAACTCGTCAACCTCGACGCTTTCAACCCTGTGGCCTTCAGCCTTCACCCGTTTAGCTAAAGCCTCGTCAACCTTGCCAACAAACTCCACAACGCGGGAGCTGCTGAAATAAACAACCTTTGTAATGTTGCCATCCCCGTCAGCCTGATAGAAGACTGTTCCAAGCTCATGCATGCATTCACGCAACAAATCAGCGTCGGTTATTTTGGCTAAAAGCTGAAGCCTCACTCCATACACCTTCCGGCAAGCGCCTTCTCAACAACCCTCGATTCTAAGCCAAGCCTCTCCTCAAGCTGCTTAATCCTACGCTCATGGTCAGCCAAAACGTCAAGGGCGTCCCTTAACGCGTAGGCCAAACCCTCAGCGGACTTGACGAGAAGCCTTAAATCACTTTTATGGCTCATTTTAAGCCTCCTTCACTTTTCTGTGCTTTCCTCCTCACGCTTGAGGTTGAATTGTCCACTTTTGCAGGCTTCAAGCCCAATCCTGAGAAGGTGCTCGACGAAGGGGCTGCGTTTCTCCATTCCGCGAAGCTTGTCGATTTCCCTCATGACTTCAGAGTCTATTGTTACATCCAACTTAACCCTTCGCATGCATCATACATCTCGCATAAATCTTATACAATAGATAGGTTATGCAAAAAGTTTAAAAAGTTTATCATACAAATATCATTTATACCATAACAGAGGGATTAGGAAAAATGAAAACCCTGAGAATTTCAGACAGCGCCCATGAAAAGCTCACCCAACTCCTCGGAGACCTAACAGCCCAAACAAAAACCCTCCAAACATACACAGACGCCATAGAAAGCCTCCTATCAAACTCCGTCATCCTACCCCCGGAACTGTTGGCTGAAGTTGAAAACTTCATAAACAAAAACAAGCAGAGGGGCTACACAACAAGAGAGGAATTCATAAGAGAAGCCATACGCTTCCAACTTGACTGGCTAAACGACGAATACGAATACTTCGAAGTTCCAAAAGAAACAATTGAAAAAATGGACGCCATAATAGACTACTTGGCAGCAGACAGCTTCAACGCACCACCCAACGCAAAAGAGTGCATAAGACAAGCAATCGACAACGCCATAGAAAGAGTATTCCAAGCCTACAAAGAAAGAAAAGAACACGGATGGGACAAACAAACAGTAAAAGAAGTTGAACAACGCCTAAAAGAAATAGAAGAATACTGGAAAGACATAAGAAGAAGGAGAAAAACATGAGCAAGAGCAGACAACTCGCCACATACAATACGCCCTAACAATACAAAAATAAGAGAAATGATATGAAAAACGAGAAGAAGGATGGAAACTACCAAAACCACCAGAAATCTAAGCCGTGAAAAGGTGGTTCATACACAACAACTGCAACAGCAGCAACAAATGCGAAGATCCATGTTGTCTTGTGAGGCGATTGAAAGAAAATTTAAACTTATTTGAAATTAAAAGTATACCACGACATGAAAACGAAAGAAAAATGCAAAAAATGCGGGAAAGCTGTCTCATATTGGGAGTTATTGCGTTACAACGGCGTTTGTTCAATATGCTTTGCTAATGAAATCAATCGTAAGAAACGTAAACCTTTGTTATGAAGTTAATGTTAATGATTCAAAAGAATTTTGTAATATTAAGTAAACACCGAGGTTTGCACCGGCGCAAAACCATAAATACCGCATTTCTCTTTAATAAAAGAGGCTTAATATGGTTGAATCAGATTTATCAAGCAAAATAATCAAATTATTAAAAAATAATCCAGGTCAAACTATAAAAGAAATTGCTGCTCAACTTAATGTCAACAGAACTTTTCTATCAGGTTATCTTAAAGCGCTCGAGGATAAGGGGTTCGTTAGGTCAAAGGAAATAGGATCGGCGAAAGTCTACTTTGTAAGGGATTAAGATGGCGCTGAAATACGACCCCTTACTATGCATCTGTAAGCTAAAACACGACATCAGAGTTGAGAGTAAAGTAGATATTGCAAAAGAGGAAATAAAAACGTGTATTGGAGCAGAACCTGAAATTATCCCTTCACTTCCACTCTTAATAAAAAAAGAACCCCTCATTTCCAGACTTCACGACAAAATCCTACATAGAATGATGAGGTTACTCTATCTTGGTAAAGCTCAGGGATTTGTGGTTAGAACCTTTGCTATCAAAGATTTGAAAAAATTGGCAAACCGTGCAACCTATTTACGTGAATTTTATGGAATATTGCAAATCCCCAAACACGAAATGGCGCAATTAATCAATGAGCTCGGTTACAAAGGTAATACCATAGAGTTACAGAAAACTGAAGATTTCATAGAAATATCACCAAACATTCAAATTTTCAATCAAGAATCAAACGAAAATTATTATCTTTCAACTCTAACATTCATTCCCTGTCAAACAATTCTCGAATATTGCTCAGAAGTTCTTAAGTTACCATATGTAACTTTTACGAGACAGTTTACGAATATTCACGAAAGAATTAATGTGATGGAAAAAGGGGTTATAAAAGGGCTAAATGAACTTTTCAATCACTTAAACCATGAATTTTATAGAATGCCATGGCTTGGACTCTTCAAGGAACATATCGGAGATTACGTTGATTGGGCATTTTCTGACTTTAGAACGTGGGGATTGCACTTTATTCATAAGCATGAAGGAAAAGCTGATCCATGGTTAGCACGATCAGCACTAAATCTGTTGGGAGTCGATGAAGGTTGCACGGTTTTAGATCCTTTTTGCGGATCTGGTAGTTTTATTGCAGATGCCCCGCTTATGAACATTAACGCTTACGGGATTGATATAAATCCGCTCTCGACATTAATCGCGCGGGTGAAATGTAGCCTCTACGAGCTTCCTCTCAAGGAGTTGAAGGAAACTGCGTTAAAAATTTATGATAAAATCTTAGGAGCTGCACTCCCGATGGCCGAAATAAAACTTCAACAATTAATGAAAGACTTGAACGTAAAAGATAAAGCTACGTTTAATCGCAAAATAAAAGCATTTGAAAAAATACTACTAATCAAAGATATGATAGATGCTTATGCAAAAAATGACTTAGTCAGGAATTTTCTTTACACAATTTTAAGCCGGTCTATAGTTGAGATTGTCGAAAGGAAGAAAACTAATAATCCACTGGAAAATTTCCTTTCAGATTTTATTGACTTCTATCTTCTTGCTTATGCTACCCAACAGGCTTTGCAAAAATTGAATCTTGAAATTAAAGGCAAGTGTAACATAATAACTGGTGACTCACATAATGCCCGAGAGTTATTAAAATATGAAAAAGTAGATGGAATCGTATGTTCGCCGCCCTACTTCGATGCGTTAGATTATGTAGGTTTTTCTATGATACCAATCTCTCTGCTCGGGTTACATGATGACGTTAAAAAACTATATGAAGATACAATAGGGTCAAAAGGAAGAGTTGCAAGCTTAGATAAAGAAAGCATATCAACGTTGCCTAAGTCGAGTCAACTTTTGATAGAAGAGCTCTTGAAACATGGTAGAGAAAGAAAGGCGCAAGTTGTGCTTAAATATCTGCTTGACATGAGGGACTGCTTAAATGAATTCTTTAATGTTGTTAGGCAAGGATCACGTATCATATTTGTAGTTGGGAAATATCATCATTGGAAGTTTGGTGTGCACGACATGCAAGTAGATGGGGCTCAAGTGTTAATCGACCTTGGCGAGAGTGTTGGATTAGTGCTAGAAAACGAACTATCTCATAACATATCAAAAATAGAGGCGGGAAAAAGAATCAAGGAAGAATCAATTATTGTTTGGAAAAAAGACAATATTCCGAGTAAAAGGAATCCTGAACGCTCCTTAAATATCATTAAGTTTCATCGAGAAGAAGGCAAAATTAAAGGATTAGATGCATGGATATGGGACTTAGCTTCTTAAGACAAGCCTTCAACGAGTGTTGATAAGCCTTCTACAATTGGGTATAAAGGGACAATCTTTTCAATTTCATCATTCGGGATCTCATTCTTATAAAGACATTTTAAATGCACAATCTTTCTATTAGCCCTATTGCTACTATAGTTTTTAATTTTAGCAGCAATTACGGCGTCAGGACATTTTCTCATTTCATTTTCTCCGCAAATATTAATGCAAGTTAGCTCCTTTGGCTGCATTTTTTCAAACGGCGAATTACCTTCAATTTCTCGTTCAATAAACTCTTTACACATGATATAGCTTCTATAACATCGATTGCATTTAAAACCGAAATCAAACCATTTGTCAATCATCAAATTTCCAATTCTTACATTTACTTGAGTTGTTGGAATGGCACATGCACCAGAAAAACTTGTCACAAGTTCTGCTTTACGAGTTCTAAAAAATGGCCTCTCACGTCCGACCTCAACTCCCATAACTCTGCCGCCTTTTATGATTAAAAAGTCTGGCACTGTAACCATTATAATCCCGTCGCCTTTTGAAAGAAAAACGCTTAAGCCTTTAAAAATCCGTTGATATAACAATGTAGGAACTACAAAACCAACATTTTGGAATACTAACTTTTGCCAAACAAAAAGCTCTTTCGCTAAACCAGTGTTCTTTATCAAGAATGGAGGGGTTTTTTCTGGTAGGAAAATTTCCTTCAGCTTGTAGCTTAAAGCTTCGGAGGATGATATCTTATGTCCCAAAACTTGCTCAATTTTATTTTTTAAGATAGAATTATTGAAAATCAAATTTGCGTAATGAGTAGCAATAACTGATCTCATCTTATCTTGCGCGTCTTTATAGGTTCTGGGAAAGTTTACTCTTTCGGGATGAAATGATTCATGGTCTTTATGCGGTTCACTTGGAGGATGTATATTCGTTAACAAAAGATAATTTATAAAGTATAAGAGATATTTCTGTGCTTGTTTTATGCCTTCTATATCATCCTCATCAATGCATTTCGCAATATACATGGTCAAGCGAGAAGTCAAAAGAAATTCGAGAATATCAGCCACATTCCAAACACCTATACTTTCCCAGTCACAAAAAGTTCTTTTAATTTTATCACGTTTATCCAGCTTAGAAAATAATCTTTCGAGCTCTTCAATTCTATCCTTTGAAGCGAGTGGGAAAATATCCTTCATAGCATCTGATTTCCATACTTTGTCGAACTCCCTTAAAAAAAGTAGAACGTCTTCCAACGATTCACACAAATCGCTGATCACATTATTCCCTTCTTTCGATACTCCTTAAAAATCAGATAAAAGTTTTGCTAGTGTATATAGAAATTAATTTAAAACGCGGAAAAAATAAAAACAGACATTGCAATATTTTACGTTTGTGAAATGTGATGATTGAAAAAAATACGGTGGAAAAATTACGTGAATATAGAGAGATCATTGGACGAGTATTGGATGCTTTTAGGGGAGTTTCATTTCCAATAATAGTTGAAGTTGCGACTAACACCAAAGTGGAACCATTTAACTTAAAAGATGAGAAAGACGCAAAACTTGTTCAAGAACTATCAATGCTGGCAGATATAATAATAAGAAGATTCTATGAAAAGCCCATTCAAATCAAAAGAATAAACGAAGTAAGTAATTTCTTAGAGAAAGAATTACCGAAAATATTCACAGAAAATAGCGGTCAATTTAAAGTGATAAAAACGATTAAGCATCTTGGCGGAGTCGGATATCCCGATGAGGAGGTTCTGGATATTTATGGTAGAGTGACCTACATCGAAGTAAAGGGGACGACGAGACCGGAGACCGGTTCAGCAAGGGACTTTTATTTTACTCCTGGTGCCGAAAGCAAGAAAAAGATTAGAGTAGATGCAAGGCATGCGTTATCAAGTTTTATAATCAAAGGAAGCCCAAACGCATTCAAAACCATCGGTTGGAAACTTGTTGATTTATCAAAGATTGTGGTCGGTATGAAGCCTGAATTTAACGCTGACAACACTGAGCTTTACAGGAAAGAGACCATTATAGCAGAAAGATACATATCGGAAATTTAACTCGTGCATTAACAAAAATGCCTAAGGAAACATGAAATCGATAAACAATATATACGAAATCTAAACGTTTTTCGTAATGCACTTATATCTTATATAATTTGATACGGTCACTAAGTTTTTAAGCCAAGGAACGTTAACAATATTTTTGATCCTTATGGTTCAATGTCCTCAATGTAAAAATGAGTTAAAAAAGCCTTATAAAACTTGGAAATACGGACGATTCGATGCTGAGGGCTACATATGCAATAATTGCGGCGCAAAATTCAGGATATATACAAAAAACGGAAAACATAGTTTTACATTGATGTTAAAAAATGGTAAATATCGGAAAGTGGCTTAGCGCTCAAATGCAGGCGGTAAAATGTTCAGAAGCTTAAAAATGCCAAACAAGTATGTGTGTAGGGCGTGCGCCATAATGGAACATGAAGAGTTGAAAAGGGAGAGGAAAACCGCCCATGCATAAGCGACATTAATGCGGCTTCATAGACTACTTCTCAATGGAGAAAAAATACTGGTGCCACCAAAAGAAGGGCTATGTAAACCCAGAAGAAAATGCATGCGAAAACTTCAAACCGAAAATAAAGGGTCCACTTGAGTGATAGCCTA
>Ga0209225_1002822_pt1 | contig 15149 bp, 13 predicted proteins | sample WasSprMetagenome_FD_184732 | JGI IMG/M metagenome (GOLD analysis project Ga0209225, IMG submission 184732) | Sulfidic aquatic microbial communities from Washburn Spring, Yellowstone National Park, USA - WS (SPAdes) (version 3) | ecosystem: Environmental > Aquatic > Thermal springs > Hot (42-90C)...
GGCTTTTGGGCAGGGGAAAAAGTTTATAATATTTATGTACCTCAAAAAGTAAAAGAAAACTTCACTCAAGAGAATGTTTATGCTTTCCTTTCTGGTTTGATGGATTCTGATGGAAGTATAAACAAAAGAGATGGAGATTTTGAATATGAGACAGTTTCTTTTCAATTGGCTGAAGACCTTTTAGAAATTTTTACAAAAGCTGGGATAATGGTGAGTAAAATATTAAAGAAAGTAAAGAGGAAAAACGAAAAGAATATCTGGAGAATAAGAATTCCACAATATGAATTAACTAAGATAAAAGAAAAATTGTGTATTACTGTAAATCTAGAAAGAATCAAATCAACCCTTTCCAATAGAAAAAAGCGACAATTACCAGTAGTAAGAGTGAAAGAAGTTTCTAAAGTTGATATTGAAGACAATCAATTTTACGATTTAATGACAAAGAAAAATCACAATTATTTAGCGGGAAAAGATTGTTTAGTTTTTGTTCACAACACAGTTTTGCATATTTTCTTGGGAGAAAGAATGCAAAATGGAGAAGGAGTGAAAAAATTGGTTAAAAAAATTTTCGAAAATTTCAAACTGCCTTATATCACAATAACGCCAACCTTCTCAATTTGCCCAGTCCACGGTTATATTCCAGGCGAACACTTTTTCTGCCCAAAATGCACAATAAAACAACCTTGCGAAGTTTATTCAAGAATTGTTGGATATTATAGGCCCGTTCAGCAATGGAATTTGGGTAAGCAGCAAGAATTCAAGCAAAGAAAAGAATTCAAAATCAAGCCAACCGAGCAAGCCAAAGGTTAACTTATTTTTATTCAATTATTTATGAAAATAAAAAAAATTTTCTCTTTAATTTTTATTATTCTTTTATTTTTTCCTCTTTTTATTTTTGCTGATGGTGTAATTATAAGGCCATTTCCTGAAGGAATCTGGGATTGGGTTGATCAAAATAGCCAGGAAGCATTTATTAGTTATCAAAATGGAACAGAAAAATTGATTATTGGCGTTGATCTTCAAAAAGAATTTTCAGAAGCATTTTGGATAATTCCAATTCCCAGCAAACCAGAAGATGTAAAAATCGATATTGTTTCTTCTTTACCTCGTTTTTATGGCTGGGAAGTAACTAAAAAGGCTCGATGGACTTTGGACGAACCCATTTCTGCTCTTCCGTATCCGATAATACTACCGGCTTTTTTTCTGGCTTCTCTCAGCGGAGCCAGAGGTGGAGCTGGAAAAGGAATTGAAGGAAGCGATGTGGCAATTGTCACTCATTTAGAAAAAGCCGGAATGGTCGCTGAAGTTTTAACTGCCAAAACTGATCAGGCATTATATGATTATCTTTCTGAGAAAGGATTAAAAATAGAAAGAGGAGCTATTTCTATTTGCAACCAATACATTGGAAAGGACTATTCTTTTGTCGTTTCCTGGATTTCTTCTGAAAAACCCGAAGAGCTTACTGGTGGAAAGAGGGGAATTTATATTACTTTCCCTACTTCTAAAATTTATTATCCCCTCATCCCAACCAGTGCTTATGGGAGAAAAGAAATTCCTATCACCATTCGAATTCTAGGTTATGTTAAGCCAGAAATTTATTCAGAAATAAAAGGTTATTTAAAAACTGAATATTATACAAAAATGGAAGGATATTTTGGAGACGCTAGTTTCGCTCGCTGTCGATCTGATCTTCATGAATTGAGTATTCTTCTTGAGGTTTACATATTAAGTTTCGGTGCATATCCTATTTCCCTTGATGAATTAATAAAAAAAGCGGGAAAAGGAACAGAAGCAATTCTAGAGCATATGAAAAAATATTGTCCCTCCGCCCCTTTATATCAAGTTAGCGCTAATAGGGATAATTATACTTTAAGTATGCTTTTAGGAGAGGGGAGAGAATATTTCATTTCTCCAAGGGGATCTGGAGAAAGGGATGTACCATCCCCCCAAGAGTTAAGAGATTTTTACGGCGATGAAGAAGTTTGGAAAGGAAATTCCCAATATACAAAAATTACGATCAACGCCCCTTCTGAAAAATTCGCAAAAGATTTATGGATAAAACCAGGCACTCCTTTAAGAGTTCTTCTTACTTCCAGAATTGCAGATTTTGCTGCTAAATACCCAATGCAGACAACTCTCTTTTTGGTTGCTCTTCTTTCATTTTTGGTAGGAGGAATTGCTGGCAAGATTTGTTTTGGAAAATTCAAAAAGTATGCTTTAGTAGGTCTTTCTAATCTTTTAACAATCATTGGTTTAATCATAGTTACAGCTCTATTAAAGAAGGAAGAAAATCCGAAATTTTCAAAACCTGCCTTTATCGGCTTATTTTTTGTTATCTATTTCATTTCTTCTATTTTTTTGTTTCCTATTTTCTTATATTTTCTCTTAGCGCTATTTTTGTAAATTTTATTCAACAAATATGCAAATTGGGGGACTTCAAAAAACTCACCGCGTAGGCTATTTTCTTTAATTTGATTTTATTGATACTATCTTTTTCTTGTTTTTTTGGCGGCGATTCGATAAAATAAATGAAAATAGATGTACTTAGATAAGTATCTTCTTACATTTATTTTCATTTCAATTTTAATTGCAATTGGAATTAAAATTTGGGCAGATTCTTTTATACACAGAATAGAGAATTCTTTTTCAAAATCTTTAGAAATCCAGCAAAGCTTAATAGAAGAGATACAAGAAAAGAAAGTATTAGTGGAGATTTATGTTAATGGGGAGCTAAACGAGAAATTTTATTATGTTTTGCGAAAAGATGAAAATTTTTCTAATTTTCTTGATGGCATAAATTATCAAAAAAAACTTGAGATAAGGTATAACTCAAATGAAATTTTAGAAATCAGGGGCGTGTCAAAAAAAGAAGGTTTTAGATGGCTTGCCTATTTAAACGATAACCAAATTAAGGATTCATTTAATCAAACGATTATTTCTCCTGGAGATAAATTAATTTTAAGGTATCAAAGCGAGCTTTAGTCAAAAAACCAAAATAAATTATGAGAACAGGAATCGCCACCGTTCCTCTAGATACTGGTAAGTGTCCCAAATGGCTTTTTGAAAGAATGAAGAGACTTTCAAGGGCAATTATATTTGCTATTGTTCAGGAATTTGGCGCTGAAGAGGTTTTGAAAAGACTTGCCGACCCAGTTTGGTTTCAAAGTTTAGCTTGTGTCATTGGTTTTGATTGGAATAGTAGTGGAGCTACTACAACAACTTTGGGAGCTTTAAAAGAAGGAATTAGAGGCCAAGAAGATGAGCTTGGAATTTACATTTGCGGAGGCAAAGGGAAAACTTCAAGAAAAACTCCAGAGGAAATAAAAATGTTTGGGATAACTAGAGGATTCGATTTTTATGAGAAATTAATCTATGCCTCAAAAATTACTGCAAAAGTTGATTCTTGCTTAATTCAGGCAGGATTTCAGATTTATCATCATAACTTTATTTTCACCAAGGATGGAAAATTTGCTGTGGTTCAGCAGGGGATGAATCCAGAACTTCAAAAGGCAAGAAGATATCATTGGCTCTCTCTCAAAATTCAAGACTTTACCCAAGAACCTCATACGGCAATTGTTTCGGATATAAGGTTAAAACCGCTAAATTTAGTGGCCAAAGAAAGCAAAGAGAATAAAATGATCTCCCTTGAGCTAGTGAAAGAAAGTCCAAAAACTTTCTTAAATGATTTTAAAAAAATAGCAGAAAAGTCTACTTCAATAAATAAACTATCTCTCGATTTTGGCGAGGAAGAAACTTCATTGCTTTATCAAAAAAGACTTCCAGGATTTTGCCAGATGGAGCTAAAGGATGTTGAGTTTTATTGGCATCCAGTTTTAAAAGAAAAGTTTGATCTAAAAAGATTAAAAAAAATAATCGAAAAAGCTCATTTTTTGGAACCAAGAAACTTTGAAGAATTTTTAATGGTCGAAGGAGTTGGACCAAAAACAATTAGAGCACTTAGTCTTGTGGCCGAAATAATTTATGGGGCAAAGCCAAGCTACAAAGATCCTGCAAGATACTCCTTTGCCCATGGAGGAAAAGATGGAACTCCATATTATGTCGAAAGAGAGGTTTATGACAAAACTATTGAGGTAATAGAAAAAGCAATCAAAAAAGCAAATGTTTCGCTATCCGAAAAAGATAAAGCGCTCAAGCGGTTTCAAGATACATTTTTGGGTATTGCCAAATCTCCTAAAATAGGATAAATTATTTTTCTTAGTTTTTCGCTCAAAAATACTATGAAGCTTCCAAAAAGCATAAGAAAATTTATTAGAAAAGAAAAAGCAAGAATTAGGCGGGAAATTGTTGATGACGAAAAACAAAAAGAAGCTATTAAAAAGCTTTACGAGGAAGTCATTTCAAAATTAAAAAAGAAAAAATTACCGCTCAAAGAAGAGAAAAAAGAAGAAGCTTTGTTAGTAAAAGATTTAGCAAAAACATGAAGATAAAAGAAATTTTTAATTTAGCAATTAAAATGGGAGTTGATGCTGATTTCCGACCAAGAGAAATGATCGAAAAACTTCTTACAAGAAAAAAAGAGAAGTATCAAAAGCTTCTTTTAAAAAAAGAGATCGATCCTGAGATTCTTTCAAATCCTTATCCAGATACCCAAATTCATAATATTGCTCAAGATAAGGAAATTAAAAAAGTACTTGTGGGGATTGATATTGAAGTGAGCGAGATTATTTTGGCAAAAATTTTGGGAGACATTGATCTGGTAATTGCCCACCATCCAATTGGAAAAGGACTTGCCTATTTGAACGAAGTAATGGAAATGCAGATTCAAATTTATCACCTTTATGGAGTTCCGATTAATATTGCCCAAAGGCTTATTAAAGAAAAAATTAGTGAAGTTGCCCGTGGAATAAATCGCTTAAATCATTTTCGAACTGTTGATGCCGCAAGACTTCTTGGGGTGAATTTAATAAATATTCATACTCCATCTGATAATTTAGCCGGATCATTCCTGGAAAAATTGATCAAAAAGAAAAACCCCGAGAGGATAGAGGATTTACTTTCTTTGCTAGAAGAAATTCCAGAGTATAGAGAAGCAAAAAGAAAAGGAATTGGTCCCAAAATTTTCGTGGGAGATAAAGAAAATTATTGTGGTAAGATTGCCCTAACTGAAATTACTGGAGGAACCGAGGGGTCGCCAAAATTATATGAAAAAATGGCAATTGCTGGTATTGGCACAGTGGTTTCAATGCACCAAAGTGAGGAACATCGAAAAGAGGCAGAGAAAGCAAATATTAATGTTATAGTTGCTGGACATATTCCCTCAGATTCTTTAGGAATGAACTTATTTTTAGATGAACTTGAAAAAAGGGGAATTGAAATTGTTCCTTGCTCAGGCCTCATTCGAGTTTCGCGTACAAAAAAATGAAACATTTTAAAAATAACTTTCTTTTTTTTGAAATTCTTTTATTTCTTTTCTGTCAAATTCTTGGAATTTTGATTGCTCGAAAATTTCAAATTTCAGGAACTGCCCCTCAAGTTTTTCCTGAAGATTCTTTTCTTTCTTTTATGTTTTTCATCTTCATTTTTGGACTTTCAACAGTCATCTTCTTTTTCCTGATACTTTTTTTACGCCGTCCCAAAATTTTCTTAAAAGTAATTTTTTCGTTAACCGCTTTCCTGGGTACTCAAATTAGTCTTGGCGCTTTTTTGCCAAACTTTTTGGTATATCCTTTAACAATTTTATTTGTCCTTTTTTGGTATATTTTTTCAAATGTTTTTTGGCACAACTTTTTGATTATTTTGACTACTTCAGGAATTGGAAGTTTTTTGGGAGTTTCTTTAAAACCAGAAACTGTCCTTTTAATCTTTATTTTTCTTTCAATTTATGATATTATTGCAGTTTATAAGACAAAACATATGGTTAGGGCAATAAAACCGATGATAGATTCAAAAGTTGTCTTTGGGATTATCGTACCTCAGAAAGCAAAAAATTTTCTTTTCCCACTTAAAGATATAAAAATTGGCGACCCAAAAGAAAAGTTTTTTCTCCTGGGTTCTGGAGATCTTATTTTGCCTACAATGCTTTCAGCTTCCTTTGCTTCTACAAATCTTTTAAAAAGCGTTGTGATTATTTTTTTCACTCTTCTTGGCTTAACTATGGGCTTTTTTGTTTTTTTAAAGCTTGAAAAGAGGTCAATGCCCGCTCTCCCTCCGTTAGCTCTTGGAGGAGTTTTGGGATATTTATTTGCCAAATTTTTATGAGAAGATTCATTACCGCTGAATCAGTAACCAAAGGCCACCCTGACAAAGTAGCTGATATTATTGCGGATACTATTTTGGATGAAATTCTAAAGCAAGATAAGTATGCAAGAGTCGCTTGCGAAGTTTACGTTTCAAAAGGATATGTTATTGTTGGAGGAGAGATTACTACTCAGGCTCGGATTGATATTAATTCTTTGGTAAGAGAAGTAGTTAGAGAAATTGGTTATACAAAACCAGAGTATGGATTTGATTGGAGAACGGTGGCCGTTTTGAATACTATTTCCAAGCAATCACCAGATATTGCTCGGGGAGTAAGAAAAACCGGTACCAAAAGGCAAGGAGCGGGGGACCAAGGAATAATGATCGGGTATGCTACTGACGAAACTCCAGAGTTTATGCCTCTTTCAATAGTTCTGGCCCACAAGCTTGCAATGAAACTTAACGAAGCTCATGAGAAAAAAATTTTGCCCTATTTAAGACCCGACGGGAAAGCTCAAGTTACCCTGGAATATCAAAATGGCCTTCCTAAGAAATTAAGTAGTGTCGTAGTCGCCGCAAGCCATGATGACAATGTATCAACAAAAAAAATTAGAAATGATATTTTTGAAACAGTAATTAAGCCGGTTTGTCAAAAGTTCTTAACAAAAGATACAGAAATTTTTATAAATAATACCGGGCGATTTGTAGTCTGCGGACCAGTTTCAGATACCGGTGCTACCGGGAGAAAAAACGTGGTTGATGCCTATGGCCCTGAAATTCCAATCGGAGGAGGGAGTTTTTCTGGAAAAGACCCAACAAAATTGGATAGATCAGGAGCATATATGGCAAGATATGTGGCTAAAAATATTGTTTTTGCGAAACTGGCCAAAAAATGTCTTGTAAGACTAGCCTATGTTATTGGCGGTACAAAACCCCTTGAGGTTTCTGTTGAGACATTTAATACAGGTAAAATAAGCGATGAAAAATTATCAAAGTTGGTAAAGAAAGTTTTTGACCTCTCTCCCGGAGGAATTATTCGCCAGCTCAATCTTTTGAGGCCTATCTATAAAAAGACAAGTGCTTTTGGACATTTTGGAAGAAATGAATTTCCTTGGGAAAAGGTCGACAAAGCAAAGGCTATTTTAAAGGAGCTTAAAAATTTATGAAAATTGAGATATTTAAAGCTTACGATATAAGAGGAATTTATCCAAAAGAAATTAATGAAGAGGCAGCATTTAAAATTGGTCAGGCCTTTTATCATTTTCTCTTGCAAACTCTCAAAAAAAAGCCCTCAAAAATTCTTCTCGCAAGAGACAATCGTCTTTCTTCTCCTTCCTTGGCAAAAAGTTTTTCAATGGGGGTAAGATCTCAAGGGGGGAAAATAATAAACTTAGGAATCATTCCTACTCCAACATTTTATTTTGCCAGTTGGTATTTGAAGGCAGATGGTGGTGCAATGATTACTGCCTCCCACAACCCTCCAGAATTTAATGGGATAAAACTTGTAGGAAAAAATGCAAAACCTATTGCTAAAGGCGCCGGAATGGAAAAAATAAAAAGTTTAGTTAAAAAATTGCCAAAAATTAGCAAAATAAAAAAAGGAAAAGAGGAGAAAAAATCAATCTTAAATGAATATTTAAAATTTAGCTTTAAATTTTTAGACAAAAGGAAAGTTTTGCCACTTAAAATAGTGATTGACACGGCAAATGCAGTGGCGGGTCTTTGGATACCGTTTTTAAAAAGAAACCTTAAGCAAATTACCTTTTATCACCTGTTTGAAAAATTGGACGGCCGCTTTCCAAATCATCTTCCTGATCCTCTAAAAAAAGAAAATCTAAAATTTTTAAGCGAAAAAGTAAAAGAAGTAAAAGCAGATTTTGGAGTAGCTTTCGATGGCGATGGTGATAGAATTATTTTTGTTGACGAAAATGGTAATCCGGTTTCTGGAGATATAATCACTGCACTTTTAAGCAAGATTATTTTGGAAAAAAATCCTGGCCAAAAAATCCTTTATGATATTCGTTCAAGCAAAATTGTAAAGGAGACAATTGAAGAAAACGGAGGCAAAGCTTATCTTTGCAAAACCGGCCACTCTTTTATAAAACTTAAAATGGCAAAATATAATATCTATTTTGGAGGAGAAGTTTCCGGGCACTACTATCTAAAAGATAATCATTTTATGGAAATGCCACTTTTTGTTCTATTTAAAGTGATTGAGAAACTAAGCGAAGAAAGAAAACCCTTTTCACAAGTTTTAAAACCTTTTCAAAAATATTTTAGCTCAGGAGAAATCAACTTTGAGATGGAGGAAAGAAGAGAGGTTGTTGAAGCTCTCAAAAAATATTTTAAAAAACTTCCTTGTAAAATTTCTACATTAGATGGCGTTAAAGCAGAATTTGATGATTTTTGGGTTCTGGTAAGACCTTCAAATACTGAACCTCTTTTAAGATTAATGGTTGAAGCAAAAAGCAAAGAAATTTTAGACAAAAAAACTAAAGAGATGAAAGCGCTTATTTTAAAAACTCAAAAGGAGGTGATCCAAAGTGGCCAGGACTAAAATTGGGGTCGGAAGCTACGTAAGGGTAAGGATCGGGGGCAAACTTCTCTATGGCACTGTCCTTGGAATAGACAGAGAAAAGAAAGAAGCAATTATCGATATTGAACCAACCTCTCTTGATACCGAAGGCAAAGAGCTTAAATATGGCATTGAGCGCGTTCCTTTGGAAGCGGTCGAATCAGTCTTTGAAGTTGGGGTAGGCGCTTAGGGTGCCTACCCTTTTTTTATTTTTAAAAAATCCTTTATCAGTTTTTCAGCTTCTTTGAAGCTTTGAGTCCAAATTGTTTCAGGAAAGTATTTTTTAAAATATGTCATTTGCTTTTTGGCAAATTTTTCAATGTCTTTTTGTAAGTTTTTTACCATTTCTTTGTAGCTAATCTTTCCTTGTAAATATTTTGAAATCCATTCATATTCAAGCCCAAACTCTTCAAGTCTTTTCCAGGAAATTCCAGATTTTCTTAGCTTTTTTACTTCTTCAATCATTCCTTCTTTTAATCTTTTTAAAAGCCTTCTTTTAATTAATTTTTTAAGTTCTTCTTTTGATTTTTTAATTCCTAAAAACAAAATCGGATAGGGGAGAGGTTTTGTTTTGAGTGGTGGCACCTTTCCAAGTTTTTTTGCAATTTCAATTGCTCGAATTAATCTTCTTTTATTATCCTTTTCAATTGTTTTTGCCCTTTCAGGATCCAATTTTTTTAAAATTTCAAAAAGCTCTTTTGCTGATTTTTTTTCAAGTTTTTTTCTTAGTGTCCAGTCAGGCCTTACTTTCGGAAGTAAAACTTCTCTTGTTAAAACCCAAAGATAAAATCCTGTCCCTCCACACAAAATTGGGATTTTTCCCTTTTTAAAAATTTTCTCAATTGCTTTTTTTGCCAATTTTTGAAACTTTGCAACTGTAAATTTTCTTTTTGGCGAAGCAACATCCAAAAGATAATGAGGAATCTCTTGATGCAAATAAAGTTTTGACTTTTGACTTTTGAGTTTTGAATTGTCTCTTTTTACCTTCCCTGTCCCAATATCCATTCCTTTGTAAACTTGTCTTGAATCAACAGAAATTATCTCACCCCCAAATTTTTTTGCAATTTTTACTGCAAAGGCAGATTTTCCTGAAGCAGTTGGTCCCAAAATTGCAATTAATTTCTTTTCCCTTGACATCATATTATATTTTAATAAAATCATAAACGTCAGGAGGTGAAAAGTGCTAGTGAGATTTCAGGTGCTTTATAGGATGAACAATGGAGATGTTGTTCTTCAGGAGGGAATTGCGAGGTTGGGATGGTGGCGATATCTATGGGGTCGGCTCCTTGGAATACCCATCCTCTACGGAAAGGGAAGACTAGGAGATCTCTGGAGTGGGGATCAACCGCTTTATTTAATTCGCTGCAAAGAACACGGGTGGGTAATGACATACCGGATGGGATACAAGGAACTTTTGTTGTGTCCATTGTGTCTTTTATTCTCTCGTGAGTCTTAAAGGCATTTCCCAATTGGAAAGGGGCCATTTTGGCCCCTTTTATTTTATTAATTTTCCAAAAAGCCCAAAAGGCTCAACTTTTAAAATTTTTACTTTGACAAAATTTCCAACCAAACTTTTATCTCCTTCAAATTTTATGGTTTTGAAATGGCGCGATTTTCCAGAGAGGATGCCTTCATTTTCTTTTTCGACCAAGACATCAACCACTTTGTTTAAAAATTTTTCGTTTTCCTTTTTGGCAATTTTTTTTAAAAGATTAGTCAAAATTTTGTAGCGCCTTTCTTTTTCTTTCTGTGGTACATTATCTCCAATTTTTTCTGCAACAGTTCCTGGCCGAGGGGAGAATTTAGCAATATAAGCCATATCAAATTTTATTTTTTTGAAGAATTTTACTGTATTTTCAAATTGTTTTTTTGTTTCACCTGGAAAGCCGACAATAATATCTGTTGAAATTGCCACTTCTTTTTCAATTCCTTTTCTATACTTTTTAAATGCCTGGCGAATTTTTTTAACTAAGTTTTCATAATCTTTTGTCGTATAATTTCTATTCATTCTTTTTAAAACCTCATCATCTCCAGATTGCAAAGGCAAATTCAAATAAGGAGTAACTTTTTGACATTTTGCCATAGTTTCAATCAATTCATCTGAAAAATTGCTTGGATGGGGACTGGTAAAGCGAATCCAAAAATCTCCCGGAATATCATTCACCATTTTCAATAATTTCGCAAAATTTATAGTTTTGACTTTTGAGTTTTGAGATTTGAGTTTTGACTTATAATCATTGACATTTTGTCCCAAAAACCAAATTTCTTTTGCTCCGTTTTTTATTGCTTCATTTGCCTCTTTTAAAATCTCACTTGCTTCTCGACAAATTAGAGGTCCTCTAACAAATGGAACAATGCAAAAAGAGCAAAAATTGTCGCAACCTGTTGAGATCGGAATAAAAACTGAAAAACTTTTTTCATATTTTGGTTTTAATTTCAAATAATCGCATTTCAATTTTTTGACAAAATCTTTCTCTCTTTGATCTGGCAAAAAATGAAATCTTTTCTTCTTTAAAAATTCTGGCCACTTTTTAAGAGTTTTAATTGGCAAAATAAAATCAAAAAAATTTTTGAATTTTAAAAAATCTTTTTTTGAAACACACCCCGTTAATAAAGTTTTGAGTTTTGAGTTTTGAGTTTTGAATTTTGAGATTTTTTTTGCCATTCCATAAACCCTATCTACAGCAGATTGCCTTACAGAGCACATATTGACAACTAGCAAGTCAGCCTCCTTTTCTTTTGAAGCTCTTTTGTATCCGATGCTCTCTAGAACCTGAGCAATTCTTTCTGAATCGGATTTATTCATCTGGCAACCAAAGGTCACGATTTTGTATTTCATAGTTAAATCTATTCAATCACAAAAAATGATTTTTTTCAATAACGAGAAGGAAATTAAAAAAGAGATCCCTGGGATCCCTCCGCCGTTTTTTGGATCCAATCTCCTTTTGAGTTTGAAAAAAATTAAATGTCCGTTTTGAGAACTTCTCCTACCTTTTTAGTAAATTTTATTGGAGTTATATAAAGGTGGTTAAGGAGTAGGCCATTGGATAGGGAGACCTAACTTAACTGCGACAACGTCCTGGTAACAACGAATGCGGGATAGTGACTGGGGTGATACCTTTTCACAAAAGGTGGGATTCCCAGTATTTGCAGCAATACCCCAATAGCAGTTATCTTTTGCCCATTTGGTGCCTATTTTTTCACATACTGATATATCTTTTTTAGCTCCCCCAACTCTGGAATAACACAAATCTACAGACTCTGCGGGCACCTTTTCTCTATCATCACAAATAGCCAAATCCTGGGTAATCTCGGCAAGATACTCATAATAAGACCCATAACAACCCTTTTTACTCCATCCTGGGCTCTCAATTATATTTTCGCAGATAGATGGATCTTTTTTGATCTGAGCAAGTTTTGTATAGCAGGTTGCTTGGAGCCCTTCAGCTTTTTCACACAGAGATGGATCCCGTTTATCTATAGCTAAATCATTGTAGCAAAGGGATTTTGCGTCCCATCCTTGTTCGATTTTTTCACAAATTGATACATCATGTTTGGCTTTAGCGACTTTCCAATAACAATACCACTTTGCTCGTGGATGTTCTATCCGTTCGCAAATTGATAAATCTTGTTTCGCTTCAGCTACCGCTCCATAGCAACTACCTTTTGCTTGTTTACGCCAGCCTTCGTCAATTTTAATTTTTTGTTTTTTAGCTAATTCATCTATTTTTTCACAAATAGACAAATCTTGGTTAGCTGCAGCTATTTCTGAATAACAAGCAGGTGTTACGTTGAAATTTTCATCCATATCACAAATGGAAATGTCTTTAGTAGCTTTAGCAACTAGGTTGTGGCAAGAGCATCTTTCATCATCATCTATTGTTATTTTATCATCACAGAACTTTAAGAGCTCTTCCGCTTCAGGCTTTCTCTTAGGAGCAGCTGAGGCGGGTATTGAGGTCGCAGGTTTTTCTAGTTTTTTAGGAGCTGGAGTAGGCGAAACCGGCGGTTGAGGTAATTTCTTCTCTTTTTTGCAAACTCCTTTATAATCTACTTCAACTCCAGCTAATCTTGCCATGCATTCGTTTGAATAAGTTTTTCCATCCTTTCCACAAACCGGATCCCAAACCATTGGACAAAAAAACTTTCCAGGAATTTCTTGTTTTTCAGGTTTTTCCACCAAAACACATTTGAAAATTGGACAACCATTTTCATCCTTTTCAAAATGCAAAACTTCATTTTCGCCACACTTTTTCATTAAAGGAATTTTGCATTTTGAGATATCCTGAGGCAGTTCCGAGCCAGGATAAAGTTTTTCAATTATCCTTTGCATTTTTTCAGGAGACTTTTTAATCTCTTCAGCTTTTTTAGCAATCTCTTCAGCATTTAACGCCTCTTGATAGGCTACTACTCCAAGCCCAAAAGCTCTTCCATATTTCTTTTGGTCAAAAGCTTTTTTTGCTTCTTCTAAATGTTTTTTTGCCAGATTTAGCAATCTTTTGCTTGCTCTTCCTCCGTATTCATCTTCTGATAAATTTTTAACTGCTTCTTCTGCTTTTTTAATCTGGTCCTCCGCATTTTTAATTTGAGAAGAGGCTTTATCTGCGGTCACTGTTTCTTTTCCAATTTCTTCAATTTTCCTTTCTTTTGAACTTTCTAAAATCTCTCTCAGTTTATCTGAAATCTCTTCGCTTTCTAAACTTGAGATAATCTCAGCATGCTTTAATTTATTTCCAGAAATTTGATCCAAATAAGTTTTGAATCTTTCTTTTTCACTCTCTGGCAATTTCTCTAAATTTTCTCTTAGTTTTTCAATTTTTTCCGCCTTCTTTGCTTCAATTTGTTTTTTAATTTCTTCTGGCATTTTCTCTCCAAGCTCAGCCAAGGTTTCTATATCCTTAAATTCTTTAAATTTCGATCCTTTTATTTTGCCAAGCTCATTTTCCAATCTTTCAGCAATTTTTTCTTTCGCTTCTATTTTTTGAATCACTTTTGCAAATTTTTCAAGATGCCTTTCTCGATGATTTTTTATTTTTTCGTAAACTTCTGGCGGAACATGTTTTTCCAGCGCTTCTAAGATTTTTTGATGTAAGATCTGTTGATGCAAAAGTTTTTCCGAAAATTGTTTCAAATTTTCTCCGCTTTCTTCTGAAATCTTTCCAATTTCATTTTGAAAATCTGTCAAGGTTTTTTCTAAAACCTTTGGATCCTTTTTAAGTCCAGCAAGCTTTTTTGCTTCAACCAACTTTTCATTGGCTATTTTTAATCTTAATTCAGCTTTTTTTGCAGGGCTGAAAGCGAAAAATAATCTTATTCCTCTTGCCCAATCTTTGAGGAAATAAAAAGGACTATCTGGTAAAATTTTTGGCTCTGCCACTTCAAGTTCTTGGGGCAAAACTTCTTCGTCCTGGCTCACTTCTGGCATCTCCTGCGCTAAGGTAGCATTTCCCAAAATAAAAATTAAAACCAAGCTAAATGCTAATGTTTTTAAGATTTTCATACCTTTATTTTTGAAATTTTTTGACCTTTTTTAAATTTTACCACGGGTCAGACCCGTGCAAACAGTAATTTATGACCTTTATTTCTAAATTTTAATTTCTTTTTGCATTTTTTCAACAAATTTTTCAATTTTCATTTCGCCAATGTCTCCTTTTCCTCTTTCTCTTACTCTGACTGATTTTGATTTTTCTTCTTTGTCGCCGACAACTAAAATGTAAGGAATTTTTTGAATCTCACCGTCTCTAACTTTTTTTGCAACTGTCTCGTTTTCATCTTTTAATTTCACTCGAAAATCATACTTTATAAGTTCATTTAAAATTTCTTTTGCGAATTTAACATGCCTTTTGCCAACTGGAATTATCCAAATTTGTTCAGGGGCTAGCCACAAAGGAAAAGCTCCTCCATAATGCTCAATTAAAACTCCAACAAATCTCTCAATTGATCCCAAGAGCGCTCGGTGAATCATTATCACTCTTTGTTTTCTTCCTTTTTTGTCGATAAAATTCAAATCAAATCTTTCAGGCAAATTAAAATCAACTTGAATGGTAGTGCATTGCCACTCTCTTTCCAAGCAATCTTTAATTTTAATATCAATTTTCGGTCCATAGAAAACTCCGCCACCAGGATCAATTTGATAATTTAGTTTTTGCTTTTTCAAAACATACTTTAAAACATTCATTGCTTTCTTCCACATTTTTTCGGTTCCAGCAAATTTTTCAGGTCTTGTGGCTAAATAAACATTAAAGTCTTTAAAGCCAAAGGTTTTTAAAATTTTTATTCCGTGCTTTAGAAGCTTTTCAACTTCAGTTGTTAGCTGATCTGGAGTACAAAATATATGAGCATCATCTTGAGTGAAACCTCTCACTCTTGTTAATCC
>Ga0209225_1002826_pt1 | contig 15134 bp, 15 predicted proteins | sample WasSprMetagenome_FD_184732 | JGI IMG/M metagenome (GOLD analysis project Ga0209225, IMG submission 184732) | Sulfidic aquatic microbial communities from Washburn Spring, Yellowstone National Park, USA - WS (SPAdes) (version 3) | ecosystem: Environmental > Aquatic > Thermal springs > Hot (42-90C)...
CTAGTGTCAAGCGAATTTCAAAAATTGCGGGCCAAAAACCCGTATTTGGCGGGCAAAATTAGAGGTTCAAAACTTCAACCAATTGTTTAATAAAGGAAACGACGACTGGTTGGGGCAAAAGGGAATAGGAATCGATCCCCTCATCATCTTTGAAAACCCAAGGTCTTTCTTTTATGATCACTTTTCCATCTTTTAATTCGTAATAATACTCTGGAGTTATTTCGTAATCATCGACATAATCTTTCGCCATCGAAACTGGAATTGAATTGCGCAATAAAATTTTTGGAATTCCGTAAAGTTGTAATGCTTTTTCCATTAAATATCCTTCTTTTTTTAATCTCTCTCTTATTGGCTCAATTCCAAATTCGTCCCCTTCTTTCTTTACCATTTTGACTTTGCAATTGTCGCAAATTAAATGAAATTCCCCGTTTTCAAAAATTACTTCTTTTGTCGGTAAAAGTTTTAAATTCTTGGGAGTGTTGCATTTTGGACAAACTCTTCTCCATTTTATCCTTTCATCGATTACTTTTTCTGGAACGTCAATCAAAACGAAAACGTCGGGATCTTCACGATGGCCGATTAGATCTCTAAAAAACAAAGAAAGACCAACTTGGTCTAATTCTCTCGGAAACCCATCGACAAAAACTGTCTTTTTCTCTCTTTTCTCCATTTCCCTTTTGACTAAAGCTAAAATCAATTCTGTTGGCAAAAGTTCTTTTGTGCTCCTGTGTTCTAGTGCATAAATTATTTCTTCTAAGGAATGAGGGCCGCGATAATTTTTTTCCAAATAAGAAATCAGTTCCTTCCTTTTTTCTTTATCGATTAACTCTTGGTCCACTCCCCTGACCATATCACCGATTGAAAAATGATCTATTCTTTCTGGCAAAACAACATCGGCAAACATTTTTGAATAAGTTCCCTTTCCAGAATTTTTCTTTCCTAAAAAATAAGCAACGAAAGTATTTTCTTTCAAATATTCCCTCAATTTCTCAATTTCCTTTCCCGCCTTCAATTGAAAATACTCTTTTGTCTGCTCTGGATCTTTCAAATCAAATTTTTTTGTTACTCCTTTAACTTTTGTTTTAAAAATTGGAAATTTCATATTTTTTGCTATCTGAAATTATTTTTATATCACCTTCTCTATCTGTTCTTAAAACTCTTATACCATACTTTTCCAAAATTTCCAAAACTTCTTTGTTTGGATGATCGTATTTGTTTTCTCCAACAGAAATTACAGCAATCTCTGGCAAAACTCTTTCCAAAAAATTTTCAGAGCTTGAGGTTTTTGAACCATGATGGGCAACTTTTAAAACGTTTGAATTTAAATCAAAAGGGGTTAAGGTCAAACTTTCTTCCACGTCTTTATAAATATCTCCAGTGAATAAAAAAGAAGAATTTCCAAAAATCAATTTGCTAACAATTGAAGTATCGTTTGAATTTTCAAATTCTTTCCCTTCCAAACTTTCAAAAGGATAAAAAACTTCAATTTTCCATTGGCAATTTTTACAAGAAATTTTTTGCCCTGCTTTTGCAATTTTTACATTGGCTTTTTCTTTTTCTATTAAATTCAGCCATTCTCTATACTCTGGAATATCCCTGACAATTCCAGTCCACAAAACATTTTCAACTTTGTATCTTTTCAAAACTTCTAAAAGCCCTGTTATATGATCCTTTTCTGGATGGGTCAAAATTATTAGATCTATCGATCTATCCCAAAATGGAATTTCTCTTGCCAATTTTTCAATGATTTTTGGAGAAGGACCCCCATCGATTAAAATTTGATGCCTCGTTGGAGTTTCAACAAAAATTGCATCTCCTTGACCTACATCAAAAAAATTAACTTCTAAAAATTTGTGGCTTCTTAAATCAAAAACTATCGTCCAAGCAAAAAAATTTGTCAAAAACAAAAATCCCAAAATAAAAAGAACAAATTTTTTATTTTCCTTTCCCATTTTTTGAGTATAAATTTTTCTAAAAAATTGGACAAATGAGAGGTGGGCCTTGATAAACATTTTTGATTTTGCTATCCTAGAAGTGGTGGAATGGTGACGGAGAAAGAGTGGACGAGGAAACTAAGAAGGGTAGCAAAAATGAATCCAGAAGTCGGAGAAAGGCTAAAGGAGATAGACGAAATAGCAGTGTATGAAGTCTGGATAATAGATAAACGTTCGAAAGTAGTGTGGTGGCTAGGACTTTTAATGGGATACGAAGTGCTATACCTGGTGGTGACAACTTATCTCAATTCAAATCCAGAGTTAAAAGTCGAAGTGGTATGGGAACCTTTGTAGCTCTTTCCGATGAAGTACTTTTTCAAATTTTTCCATTCTTCCTTTTTCCAGCTCATAAATCTTTTATGGTCTGGAAAAAGCCAAAAACGCCAAGAAATTGGCGTTTTTGGTTTGAGGGTTTTCAAATTTATTTCAATTTATTCACTTTCGCTTCTAACAAACTCACTCTTTTTTCTAAGGCAGCGAATTCATCTCGGCTTACTTTTTGTTTGAGTTCATTTTTAATGAATTCAATATCCAGCTTTATAACTTCTAATGTATCCTCAATTTTATCAAATCTTTTATCGTGCTCTTTTAGTTTTTGATCGTGTTCTTTTAATTTTTCTAAAATGTTCTCAAATTTCAAATCGTGCTCCTTCAGTTTTTCTGAAATACTATCCAATTTCAAATCGTGCTCCTTTAATTTTTCGGTGTTAGCTGCTACTTGTTCAGCTACTAAGGCAATTTTATCTTCAATTTTTTCAGCAACAACATCAAAATGTCTTTTCGTTTCTTTTTTATACTCTTCTAAAATTCTTTTAATCTTTTTTTCCTCCATAAATTCATTCTATCAATCCCAAAAGGAAGGTCAATTTCTCAATTTAAAATTTGCAATCTTCAATTTTCAATCTTTTATGCCTTCCCCAAAATCTTGAACATCTTCGTTCCGCAAACAGGACAAACTCCCTGAACTGCCTTTCTTACTGTCCCTCCTTTTCCCTTTATCTCAACAACTTTTTCATCCTTCATTTCCCTCTTTTGCTTGCATTTTACGCAATAGGCCTCAGTTGCCATGTTAAAAATGAATTAAATTAGACGACCTTTAAAATAAAATTAATTCAATTGGCAATCTACCATCTAAAATCTTCAATCTTTATCCTTCTTTTAAATTAACAAGGCAAAAAATTAAGTCAAGCCCGAAAAAAATAGAGCCAAAATTGTCTTTGCATCCACAATTTTTCGTGATTTTATCATTTTTAATACCTCTTTTCTTGAAAAAATTTTAACTTCCTTAATTTTTTCTCCTTTATCTAAACTTTGTTTTCCTTTTTTCAATCCTTTCGCCAAAAATAAATACATATATTCGGTTGAATATCCTGGGCTCAAATAAAATTCTCCGATCTTTTTCAGTTCTTTCGCCTCATATCCCGTTTCTTCTTTCAATTCTCTTTTCGCTCCAATTTCAGGTTTTTCACCTCTATCCAATTTTCCAGCCGGAATTTCCCAAATTTCTTTATTTATCGGAAATCTAAATTGCCTAATGAGAACAATTTTATCTTTTCCAATTAGAGGTAAAATTCCAACAGTTCTTGGGAATTTCACTACATCCCTTTTAATCTTTTCTTTCCCAATTTCTTCCTCAAAAACTTCAAACAAAATTACATTCCCTTTGCACTTTTTTATTAGTTTTTTCTTCACAATCCTAATTGATCTGAAATTTCCTGCATCGCCTTTAAAGTAATTTCGACGAATTTTTCGAGGGGCAATCCCAAATATTCTTCGCATTTTTTGATTATTTCTCTGTTTGCACCCCTAGCAAAGGATTTTTCCTTAAACCTATTTAAAACATTTTCAACTTTTAGATCCTTCAATTTTTTCGAGGGCAAAACTAAAGTTGCAGCAACAATTAATCCTGTTAAAGGATCTAAACAAAATAGGGCTTTTGCCATTCTTGTTAAAGGTAAAATTCCATGGGCTTCATTATGGGTTAAAACCGCATCGCAAATTTCCTGATCAAATCCCATCTCTTTTAAAATTTGAGAGCCTACTTTTGAATGCAATTTTGGATCTCCCTTTGTCTTTTCATAATCGATATCGTGCAATAAACCTGCGATTCCCCATCTCTCTTCATCTTCCTCAAAATATCTTGCCAATGCCTTCATTCCTGCCTCAACCGCCAAAGAATGCTTTATTAAATTTTGATTTTTCAAATTTTCCTTTAAAAGATTTAACAGTTTTTCTCTCTCCATAATTTTTAATTTTAACTCAACAAATGAATTTTGCCAATTTTAACAGGAATGTTGATGTCAGACGCCAACATAAAAGACGGGTAGTTATTCTTGACATTTTTTTCTAATTTAAAGAAAATAAAAAAGAGAAGATGAGCACTTTAGAATTCATGCTGGGAGATATTCGCCGATTAAGTGATGAGATAAAATTTCATGAGGCGGAAGCAAAAAGACTTAAAATTGAACTAGATAGACTCCTTTCCGAACTTCAGAATCTCTTATCAGAATTATCGCCAGAAGAAAAAAATAAAATAGTAAAGTTTCTTAGTTCATTATAAGTTAAGCCCTAGAATGCCGTAATTTTTACGGCCTTTTTTTATTTTAATAAGTGACCATTGCCTATTCTCGCATTCACTAGTCCTGCTTTCTTTGCCCCCTCAAAAGAGGATTTTGCAAATCACAAATTTAAAACTTCGTAATTATCAGCTTCGCCCAAAATCTTATTTGCTAAAACTAAATATTTAATTTTTCTCCAATCAAAACCCAAAATTTTTGCCAAATGGGAATCTAAAGCAACTGGATCGAAAGAGGCAAAAATTTTTCCAATTTTAAATTCTTTTCCTCTCAATTCTCCTCCTCTGATTCCAACTCTTGCATCGCAAATTACCAAATCTGGCTTTCTGTATAAATTCAAATCAAAAATTGATTCGTGGATGCCTAAAAAATGCAACTCTCCTTTGTTCCATCCTTTTTCCCAAATTTCTTTTGCAACAAAAATCCCTTTTTTCTCTAATTTTTCTTTGTCGTATTCTTTGACAAAATCTCTTGAAAGATAAATCCCAATTTGATTTTTTAAAGCGCAGGTAAAAATAGCTTCGCCATGCTCTTTCGGTACAGGAAGAGAAATCAGATAGCCAGAAAATAAAATTTTCGGCAGCCAAACTTCCTTCAATTTCAAGGCATTCTTGTTTTCCAACTTTATTCTTTCTTCCCTATTCAGATCCACCAATTTTATTCCAAATTTTTTCGAAATTTTTTCCCAACCCAATCTTTCAAACGCTTCCTTTGTATCGCATCCTCCGCTTCCTTCAGCAATTAAAATTTCTCCTTTAAAAAAACTCAAAAGCGTTTCAATTAAAACCTCAACAAATTCTGGGTCGGTAGTAATTGGATAAGGAATTTTTGTTGTTAAATTCGGTTTCAAAATTATCCTCCCTTTTAAAACACTCTTTAGATTAAGAGCCTCAAAAATTTTTAAAAAATTTTCTTTTAAATCTTTTATCTCTGCTTGAAAAACTTTACACCTCATATTTCTTGTCGATTTCCTTGTCGATGTCTTCTTGTCGATGTTTGTGGAACTTCTTGTCGATGTTTGACGTCGACAATTTTATTTGACGTCGACAATTTCATTTTACCCTCTTGACAAAAATTTGGAAAATAAAAAAATGGAATAATATGGAAATTTTGGTTTTTGTTGAAATCCCAAAGGGATCTTGCCAAAAGTTTGAGTTTGATGAAAAAGAAGGGCAAATAAAACTTGATAGAACTCTTTATGGCCCCATGCATTTTCCTTTTGAATATGGATTCATCAAAGGAACGAGAGGAGAAGACGGAGATCCCTTAGATTGCGTTTTGCTTTCGACTTTTCCAACTTTTCCAGGATGCTTAGTCAAAGCAAGGCCGATTGGGATTTTAGAAATGGAAGATGAAGAGGGAATTGATACAAAGATTTTGGCAGTTCCTGTTGAAAAGATAGATCCAAGGTTCAAAGAAATCCAAGATGTCAAAGATTTACCAGAGCATACAAAAAAGGAAATTAAAGAGTTTTTTGAAACTTACAAAAGGTTAGAACCTGGGAAATGGGTAAAATTAAGAGAGTTTAAAGGAAAGGAAATTGCAGAGAAAATGATTGAGGAAGCAATAAAAAGGGAAAGGGGGTCTTGACAAAGTTTTTTGATTTCTTAATATTCTAATAATCGCTATGGGCCAAGAGCAGGAACCTCCAGATAAAAGCAGAAAGTTGAAGGTTGAGGAACCCTTCAAAGATTTGGGTTCTCTTTTTGTTTTGAAACACAAAATTGTAGTTGTGTCAGACATCAAAGAGTGCGAAAAACTTTGGCGAGAATTCTCCCCAAATTTAACCCTTTTTGATACTTGGGAATTTAGATTGGCTTTTTATGAGGCCTACAAATACAAACCGTATTTTCTGGTTTTGAAAAAGAATGGAGAAAACTTGGCGCTTTTGCCCCTTTGGTACGAGGATAACAATTTTTATGACAAGAATTTAAAAAGGTACACTTGGTTTGGTTCAGATTGGCAAGAGGAAGTAAGGTTTTTTGCAAAAGATATAAATTATATACCTCTCTTAATCTCTGCTGCGCCAACCCCTCTTTATTTGAATGCCATTTCTCAAGATTCTGTTGAAAAATTGAAAGACAAAATAGAATTTAAAGAGGATGAACCAAAGTACGTTTTGAATTTGAAGGGGTTCAAAAATCATGAGGACTATTTAATGACCTTGAAAAAGAATACAAGGAGAAATTTGAGAAAGGATAGAAATAGGATTTTGAAACAAAACCCACAAATTGTAATTGATAATTTTTCTGATTTAGATATCTTGATTGAATTGGCAAAAAAGAGATTTAGGGAAAAGGGAGAAAACGCAGATTGGGAAGATCCAAGAAGGGTTGAAACTTTCAAAAATGTGATCAAATTTTCGGGAAAGTCCTACAAAGTAAGAATGATTAAGGTAAAAATTAACGGAAAGGATGCCGGGGTTGATTTGATTTGCATTTTGAATAAAACTTATTTTGCCACAAAATGCGGATATAATATCTCAGAATTTTCAGGAATTGGAAATTTCATTAACCTCTACGAAATCGATGATGCGATAAAATTGGGAATGGAGAAGATTGACTTTTTACAAAACAATTATCAATGGAAAAATAAGTACTTCCCTCCAATTCCTCTCTATCGTTATCAAAAATAATTTATGAAAATTGCCTACCTTTTAAGAAGTCTTGATCTTCTCTTTTTAGATGAGAAAAATATTTTCGCTATTTTTCCAAAAGAAAGCGAAGAGGAAAGAATTGCGATTGAAGAATTTAAATTGAAAAATGTAATTCCAATTGAAATAGAAAAAGGAATTTTTTCTCAACTGAATCCAGAGGAAATTTTAAAATTTTCTGATTTGGAAAAGAAATTGAAAGAAAGAAAAATTGATGCCATTTGGTTAACTAGGTCTTCAAAATTTTTGGAAAATTGGGCAAGGAAAAATAAAATAATTTTGATTTCCCAAGATTATAGATTGAGAGAAAAATTTGAAAACAAAATCTATTTTCAAAAATTCCTGGAGCGAAATCACCTTCCTCATTTGAAATCTAAAATTTTAAATTCAAAAAATTTCTCTCTTCCTTTTAAAGAAAACGTTATCCAAATTCCCAATTCGAGCGGTGGAGAAGGAACTTTTTTAGTGAGAAAAGAAAAAGAGGCAAAAGAAATATTCAAAAAATCAAAACCACCTTTTTTACTAAGAGAATATAAAAAAGGAATTCCGCTTGGAGTTTCTTTTTTAATTGAAAAAGAAATTTATTTTTCAGCCATTGATAGACAATGCCTTTTAAAGAGAGATAAAAGGTTGGGGCTTTTTTTAGGAATTCAGTGGATTCCTTTCATTTTTTTCAAAAAAGAAATTTTCAAAAAGATCGAAAATGAGTTGAAAAATCTTTCTTTAAAATTGAAAAATGAAAATTTAAAAGGATTGGTAAATGTTGATTTTATCTTAGACGAAGATCAAATTTTTTTCTTAGAATGCAACCCTCGGCCAACTGCTTCCACTCCTCAAATTTTTTCAAATTTAAATTTAATTGGGAAAAAACCTTTTTCTTTGCCAAGAAATTCCTTTTCTGGATCTTGCATGTTAGTTTCCCTCTTTAAACCTCAAAAAATAAAAAATTTAATTCCGGGAGGTTTTTACATTTTGGAAAAAAATAAATTGAGAAAAATTTCCTTGAAAAACAGGTTTGAATTTTTAAAATTAAAAAATGGTTTATTATTCTATAATGAAACAAATAAAGGAGAATTTTTTAAAAAGCCAGCAGACATTGGAACGATTTTGAGTAATTTCCCCCTTTTCGATTTTAAAAGCGGAAAATTGAATAAAAAAGGGGAAATTGTTTTCGATTTCTTTTACAATGTTTAAGAATTTTAATTTAATCTTGCCATTAGAAAAATACAAAAAATATGGGAAATTCACCCCTTCTTTTTTATTCGAAAAAAGAATATTAATTTTGAGGGCAAAAGAATATTTAAAGGCAGCGAGAGATAGAAAAATAAAAATCGAACCATTTTATGCAGTAAAGTCGAACGATTATGCTGGGATTTTGAGAGAATTAGTCAAATTGGGTTTTGGTTTGGATTGCTCAAGTAAAAGGGAATTGGAATTGGCAAAAATGGTAAAAGCAAAGAAAGTTCTCTTTACTGGACCTGGAAAAAAGGAAGAAGAATTGAAATATGCACTTAAAAATTTTAAAGAAATTATTATTAATGTGGATAGTTTTGATGAATTGGAAAGAATAAAAAAAATAAATTTGAAAAGAGAAATAAAAATTGGGGTAAGGATTAGTACTCCTTTTCAAAAAGAATGGCAGAGGTTTGGAATTCCTTTAAAAGATTTAAAAAAATTTTTCATAAAGGCAAAAAATATTAAAAATTTAAAATTTTCTGGGATTGAGTTCCACAAAAGCTGGAACAAAAATTCAAAACCATATCTGGATACTTTGAGTGAAATTAAAAAATATCTGGTTGAAAATTTCTCGAAATCTGATTTAGAAAAAATCGAATTCGTCGATATTGGAGGAGGTTTAGAAGAAAATGAAGATATTTTTTGTTTTTTTAAAGAGATTAGAAATTTTTGGAGAAAAAATTTACTGAAAATTTTACCCAAAGCAAAAATTTTTACTGAGCCTGGAAGATGGCTTTCTACCCATTGCTTTCATATTTTATTGAAAGTTTTGGAAATAAAAAATGGAAAAATTGCAATCTTAGATGGAGGAACCGACAACTTTGGCTTTTCAAGTAAATATTATTCGCCAATAATTAATGTTTCTCATCCGGCAAAAAAAGAGAAAAAATTCATCTTGGCAGGCAATCTTTGTTCAGTTTTAGATATTTTTGGTAAGAAAATTTTTGCCTCAAAAATAGAAAAGGGAGATATTATATTAATTCCGTTTCAAGGTGCCTACACTTTTTCTTTGGCAACTGACTTTATAAAAGAAATCCCGAAAGTAATTGAAATTTAGATTTGCTCTTTTATTTTCTCTGCTAAGCTTTTGCTTTTTAAAATTTTTGAAATTTTCTCAAGGCTTGCTTTTTTCAAATCAGAAATGGTTTTTAATCCTCCGTCAAAAAGTAATCTCGCCCTTACTCTTCCAATTCCTTTTAAAGAAACTAAAGGAATTAATTCTTCCTTTATTCCATAATAACTTCTGATCCTTAGTTTCTTTAGCATTTTCTTTATTTCCTCGTTAAAAGGAATCAATTTTGAAATTTCCAAAATCGAATATAAAAGCCAATCCAAAATTTCAATTCTTGAGTGTAATTCACCAGGGGTGATTTTCAATTTTTCCATAATTTCCCCTTCTGTCTTTTCCTCAATCCAAAAACTAAAGATCGTTGCCAATTTTGCTTCTCTTAAAAATTCTTCGTATTCATCGTCTAACTCATCCGGAATTTGAAAGAAAAAGAATTCCTCATTTTTGAAAATTTCTTTCTCAATTAAAAAGGCATCCTTCATTGATAAGTTTGGCGATGGTTTCATTTCCTCTGCTTTTGCTAAAAGACAAAATATTGTAAATTCGTTCGCTTTTTGACAATCTCTTAAATTTTCGATGAACAAATTTGCGCTCGCAGGATCCAAATAGAGCTGTGAAATTCTCTTTCCGATTCTCGTTGCCATCAATTTTTTATCTATCACTTCCCCATCCTCCTTTATCTCTTCCGTTTTTATAAATCCCCAATCTTCCAAAGCGAAAATTACTTCCTCAATCTTTTCTTTCAAAATTGAAATTTCCTTGAATTTTTTCCCAAAGAATGTCTTTTTCAAAAAATTCAACAATTGATTTTGGCTTTTGCAAAACCTGTTTGAAATCAAAGATAAAATGTGCATTCTCAAAGCGGATTCTGTCGAAATTTTACTCGAAATTTCCTCCAATTCTCCCCTAATATAATAATTTTCCAATTCTCTCGCATCTTCCCTATTTTTTGCCACTAAAATCCCTTCTCCCCAGGCATCGTACCTCGGCCTCCCACTTCTACCAAACATTTGCTCAACTTCCAAAACTGGGAGATAAATCGATCCCAACCCTGGATAGTATCTTTTAACATCTCTTATTACAGCTCTAAAATTGGGCAAATTAACCCCATAAGAGTTATGAACAATAAAACCGTTTGCCCAAAAATTATTGGTAGTAGTGAGATCATAAACCATAGATTTTTTTGCTCGTCTAATACTTTTGATCTGTTCCCAAGATAAGGGAGAATTAGCCAATTTTTGTAAAAAGGAAAGAGAATTAGAATTTTTAAGCCTTGAAAGGTTTTTAAAAACAGTTTTTCTGAGAAGTTTTTGTTTTCTAATCAAATAATTGTAAGGGGTAAGATTGGTGATTTTTCTAAATTTCCATTGAGATAGACCAGTTTCTGAAAGAATTTTTGCGATAAAAAAATCTGAATGAGGAATAATGTCTTTACTGTATCTACTCGATTTTTCTTTTATTGATTTAAGTTTTTTTCTTTTTTGATAATGAAGCAATTTGAAATTTTTCTTGAATAAAATTGCGCCTTTTCCAAAAATAGAAAGTCTGTAAGGGGTACTTTTTGATTTTACTAAATAGGTAATTCTTTTTTTGCGCTTCTCTATATGAGAATAAATGCCAGATTTTAACAAAAGAAGTTGAAGTTGGATAATTAAATCCTTACTTGTCGAAGCGAACTCAATCTTATCTTGATTCACGCTTCCGTCAGTATCGATTAATCCTCCAATTACCTCTTTCAATAATTCATCGGAAGACATAAAAAATGGCGCTATTTTAATCTGTTTTGCCTTTCGCCCAACTGGGAAGTTTAATTTTTTATTAAGAATCTCTCCTAAGATTTTTGATTTAAATGAAACGTGCTTTAATTCAGGAAATTTGGAATTTCTTTTAATTTTGGTCTCAATACCAATTTTTTTCAATAAATTTTGGTATTGTTTTAACCATTTCTCATCGCTGCTCGTAAGGGAAATCAAATAAGTCTCTCCTTCTCGAAAACTTTTTACTTTGAGAAGATTTCCATCTCCCAAGAGGATTCCGTATAATCTCGCTAAAACTTTTAAATCGCGGTTGAGTTTTATTTTTTCTCTCTTTTTCCAAGTAGTTAAACTAATAGTTTGAGGGAGTTGTTCTAATTTAATTTTCAAATCTTCAATAAACATTTGAAAATATTTTAAAGGAAGAGTAGTACCTCGATTAAAATATGCTTCTAGTTTTTTCAAGTTTATTTTAAATTTCTTAGAAATGTTTTTTTGAGTTCTATATTTCTTAAGAAGTTCTTTTAAAATGAAACTGATTGTTTTTTCATCGGCTATCCGTGCGGTAGATGGCAAAATTTCAAAGAAAGAAAAGGTTTTTGTGGTAGATTGAGGAATCATGCGAGAAACTGCAACGTAATCTCCTCGAGTCAATTTTGAGGCAGGAACCCAGTAAAATTTCCCATCTTTTAAAGTTAAGAATGGATGATCGCATGTAGTAATTATTTTCTTTCCGCTAAGGGTTGTTATTTCAAAAAGCTGCTCGTTTTTATAAAGAGGCCTAATCACTTTATTGATAACTTTCGCAAATTTAAAATTAAAACTAGTAAAGTCAAAAACTAAGACCTTCTCTCCTATTTGAACATCTTTAATTTTCTTCAAAGTTCCATCTTCGCAGTACACCAAAGTATCCGGATGTACGCAAAGGGCAGTAGTAGAGGTAATTACTTTTATTAACCCTTTTTTATAAGCTTCCTCAATTAAAACTCTTTGTGAAAACAAAATTCCAGAGTGATAAAAGGCAACTCCTCTCTCAACGCATTTTGCCAATTTTTTGCACTGCTCAGTCGGAATTTCCAATGCATTTTCAATTTTCTTTGCCAATTTTTTTAATTCTTCTATTTCTTTTTCTTCTAAAAAGTGAAAAACCAATTTTGAAAGCCTCTCTGCCAAAGCCTCGGTATTTCTCCTTGAGGAAAGAAAAAATATCAATTGCTTTTTCATTAAAAGAGTATTTTCAACTATCGATTCTTCGAGTCCCAGATCTTGGCTCAATTTATATTCTCTAAAACCAAAAAGCTTTATTTTCCCTCCAAACAAAATCCCCTTATAAAGAGGAACTGGTCTGAAGTTTGATTTCAAAACTTTTGCTCCTAGCCACTCCCCTATTTCATCGGCATTTCTAATCGTCGCTGAAAAAGCCAAAAATTGGGCTCTTGGCAAAATTTCTTTTAAGATTGTTAACAAAATTTCCAATGTTGGTCCCCTACTCGGATCGTCCAAAAGATGAATTTCGTCTGCAACAACTAAACCAATTTCTCCTATCCAAGGAGCTTCGTGCCTGATTAATGAGTCGAATTTTTCATTGGAACAGACTATCCAGTGAAAGCGAGAAAGCCATGGGTCTGCCGAATCATAGTTTCCAACAGAAAGGGCAACTTTAATCCCATATTTTTGATATTTTCTTTTGAAATCCTCGTATTTTTCCCTTGCTAAAGCAACTAAAGGACAAAGGTAAACCATTTTTTGTTTTTTATTCAAAGTAACATTCAATCCTGCCAATTCTGCCAAAAGAGTTTTTCCGCTAGAAGTTGGAGAGGAAACGACCAAGTTTTTCCCATCCAAAATTCCCATTTTTATTGCTTCTTTTTGCACAGGATTCAATTCTTTTATTTTGTTTTCTAAAATTACTTTTTCAACAATTTCTTTTTTCTCCATTCTTTGATTATAGAAAACTTTACAACCTATTAAAAAATTGAAGGAGGCGAAGCCTCCCATGAATATAAAAGAAAAAAGAGCAATTAAAAAAATAAAGAAATTTTAAGGTTCTTTAGATTTAGATGAGACCTCTATGCATATAGCGGCGGATCTTGTTACGAAGTCTCTCGCTTCCCAGCCTTTCCACAATATCGCGCTCTTCTTCTAGGATGGCTATTTTCAGTGTTTCAAGTTCAGGGTCAGGGTCGTTGAGTTCTTTGTTTTTCTTTTCCTCTCTCTTGCTCAAGCTCTCACCTTGACGTTGGTTTTCCCAACGTCATTCTAAAATATTAAATTCAAATTTTTCTGTCAAGTTAAATTTTCCACAATTTTAATTTCTTATTAAAAAAATTTTTTGCTAAAAATATATAATGCCTTTGAAAAACCTTCTAAAAATTTTCATTTTATTTTTTCTAATTCTTGGAGAAACTATTTTTGCCCAAATTTTAAAACCGAAAGTTTCGCTTTCTTTTCCAGAAGGTTTTAAAGCGAATGAGGAAGTTGAAGTTTTGATTTCAATTTCAAATTTAAAAAATGCTCCTTATGACTTGAAAATCTCAATCGAAAAAGAAAAAAACGTTTTATCTGAAATTTACAATGAAAAAGAAGGAAAATGGCAAGATTCCTTTTATTACATTAAAAATTTATTTTCCGGTCCCTCTTTTGAAGGAAAATTTAAACTCAGAATGAAAAAGGAATTTTTATTTTTTGAGGGAGATGCTGAAATTGTAACTAGAATAAGAGAAAATGGGAAGAGTTCCTATACTGAATATCGAGGAAAAATCAAAATCTTAAAACCTGAAATTAAAAAGGAGGAAAATAAAAAAGAATTTTTGGCAGAAATACCAAAAAATTTGGAAAACAAAAAATTATCTTCAAAAATCATCGCTGTTTTAACTGCCATTTTTTCTGCCACAACAATTTTAATTTTAAAATTGAAACTAAAATCTCTCTCTAAAAAATAAAAAATCCCGAAAAGGGATTTATTGGGGAAATGGATCTTCGGGATGCCTCCTTACGTATTCACGAGTTCGAACCTTAGCAATGAGTTTCAAAACCTCGTCCCAGGTCGTATTCCAATAGGGAATTTGCTTTTCAGCTAGTGCTTCGTGCCACTTTAAAATTATCTTGTAACTATTTTGGTCAAATCGATACCACTTATTTGCCAGAAAGCCAATATCAAGATGGATGAATTTCAGATGATGAAAGGAACAAATGACAACACCATTAAGGGGATTGATTAAGTCCTTTTCACTAAGTCCTATTTTGAGACCGTAGCGTGGCGGAATGATGAAATGGACATGAAGGTTAGATTTATTGAAACAGTTTTTCGCCCTGCCACTTGAGAAATCAACGAATTGGCATGTGTTCTCATCCCTCCTTAGGAACCATTGCTTTTGTTTCTCGGTCCACTCCAACGTTTCCCCTTCTTCATTTTTTGAAGGCAAATAACACCACCTCCTCTATTTTTTATCACACACTCAATATTTTGTCAAAATATAAATTTTCCAAATCACAATGGCTTTTTCAGTTTTTCACAATTGTGAAATTGTGAAATTCTTAAATTGAAAAATATTCCCTCAGACCCTCATTTTTGGACATTTTCATATTTGCGCAATTGCGCAAATGTGCAAATATCAGAGAAACAATTTTTAATTTGTAATTTTTGGTCTTTGATTTTTAAAGCTTGGTTGCGCGCCAAAAACCTGTATTTGGCGCGCAAAATAAAAAATGCCCAATAATGGGCGTTTGCTCCGACTAATGAAGAATGTTAGAAATTGTTTGAGTAATCGTTAATTTGTTTTCATTGAATTTTCTCACATAACCCACCCTCTACTGGATCACACTTGAAAACTGATCCCGGTGCGCATTTTA
>Ga0209225_1002840_pt1 | contig 15095 bp, 17 predicted proteins | sample WasSprMetagenome_FD_184732 | JGI IMG/M metagenome (GOLD analysis project Ga0209225, IMG submission 184732) | Sulfidic aquatic microbial communities from Washburn Spring, Yellowstone National Park, USA - WS (SPAdes) (version 3) | ecosystem: Environmental > Aquatic > Thermal springs > Hot (42-90C)...
AGCGTGGAGGTGTCGTAGGGATGGACTTTCAATTCCTCTTCGGATTCAAGTGAAACTATTTATTTTAGCACTTAATCCTTATTTAAACTTTGCGGGGATTCGTGACCCATCCGGATAAAAAATGTCTCAGATTTCGGAAATTCTGACCTTTTGTCATTCAGGACCCCTTCTGGAACGGGCCTGCTTATATACCTCCCCTGAAAGGGCGCTAGGCTTGCAGTACCTGCTGAAGCCGCAGTTCATGCATCTGGTCTCTGTAACCTTTACGGGCGGCATTTTTTCATCTAATATAATCCTATGGATCTCCTCCACAATCTTCTCAACGAACCTCTTGAGTCCCCCAGAAAGAAAAACCTCTAAAATCTTCCCATCAACACGGTAGTAGACAAAGCCCCTCTTAACATCCTTCCCAAAGTTCTCTTTGACAAGCAACGCGTACGCAGCCAGTTGCAGCTTATGATCGAACTTAACCCCTCCGCGAGCCTTCTCAGACCACTTAACTTCTGCCACCACATACTCATCCAAATCAGTAATTAACAGGTAATCTACAACACCTGAAAGCTTCAGCCTATCGCTATCGAGTTTCAATTCTCGAAAAATCTTTACCGGCTTAAGCCTAGCAATTAGCGGTGCGATGTAACCTGCCTCATGCCTCTCTGAACCCATCTCCATGGCTTCCGAGACGACTTCGTCACAATGTAAGACATGAGTGATGTACACAATCCTAGGGCAATAGCCATAATGTTTCACATCAACAACCTTGATATATCCGAGCTCCTCGGACATTAGATCAGATACCCCTCAGTTTCGTAATCTATTTGCATTCCTATCACCCTCCTATGAGTGAAGGAGGCGGGTGTTAGCGGATAAATCTGTATGTTGGCTTTTGCCCCCTTCACCAGTATGCTTAGCCCTGCCTCCACGTTTCTCATCTGACTATACGAAAGCTCGCCCACAAAAGCGCTCTTCTGAACCCTCTTCAGTCCCTTTGACTTCAGAAAGCTGGCAACCCTGTTTCTTAAATCGTCATCGGTTATGTCATATATGACTAAGACGAGCAGAGCCTACCACCTAGACTTAAAGGGAGTGTACGGATTAACGCCTTGTAGGTGAAGCACGAGTTTTCGTGCCTGAGAAGCGATCAACTCGATGTGGGGCGGTTTGCTCTCGTGCATATATTTTAACAGATAAGCCCAGAGATCCCTGAAGGCAGCGCCCTCATCTTCAAGTTCCGCAAATATCTTCTTATCGGTTCTAGCTAGACCTATAAGCGGCCTGTCCACGGATATGGGTCTGAATTCTTCCATCAAATCGAGGACAAGTGCCGGCCGCCCTCCCCTCGGTCTGTGAAGGAAACCAAGATAAGGATTGAGTCCAGCTAGGAAAACGGCTCGCCAGACTTCTTTCCTAAGTAAGGCATACCCGATGTTCAGCGCCTTGTTAAAAGGATCAAGCGGCCCATCTGGTGGGTTACTCCTAGTATAACGGTGATGGAACCCCAGGTCTTCAGGGAGGAGTGTGGATACTGCTTGCCAGTAAGACTTTGCGGCATGCCCTTCCACTTGTAAAAGCCCAGCGAGATCCGAAGCACCAGCCAACTCAGACAGCCTGTTCGCCAACTCGGCGGCTTTATTCTCTATGAATCCAGAATCTCGTCCGGCACTCCGCAATCTCCTAGAATACTCAAGCAACACGAGCCTTTGATTATGTATTTTCCCCTCGAGGAACTTCTTGGCTAAGCTCAATGTGTCTGACTCGTAATGCTTGAGCTGTAAAGACCACGTCTTCATAAGAGTGCCGTATCTATAATGAAGAAGTCTGGCCACCGGGTTTGTGTGTCTGAAAAATACGACGTCTATACCAAACTTTGCGGCAAGCATCAAGGCAGCGGCCGAAATTGAGACACCTTCACAAGTTATCACGATGCTATCTATCTCGACTGGTGCTTTTTCCCACTTCGTCTCCCCCCGAACCTTTAGGACGAACCTTCCTTGCTTCACGCCCAAATACGATCCATATTGGTCGATTAATGCCGTTTTAGCCATCACTTCTACAAACACCGAGATACGGACAGTATGGATCGCACTCATCGGGAACTCCTGGATCGACATCAGCAGAGGAGCGCTCAGCATACAGGTCGCGTCTTTCAATAAACTCAAGCCTGAGGAAGTCGTCTATCCTCACTATCCTTTCATACACCTTAAACGAATCGTACGATTTGTTAAAATCTAGATAAAGTATCACAGCATAGTTGATGGGCGTCCTGAACTGGCATTCAAAGCACAATGCGTAGCCTGCTAAAGCTACCTCAATCGATCGTTTGGCTGGTCTAGTCTTGAACTCTATGAGCAGGTTAGGTGGTACCAGAGCGTCAATCCTTATTGCTCTGTTTAAACCAAGCCTCCTGCCGTCTAAGGGGTACTCGCATATCCATGGGACAACCATGTTTACCAGTCCGTCAAGCGATATGTGTTGTGAGATTTCTAAAACTCTGTCAAGAGATGATGAGTACGTCAATGCGGCTCTATGCCAGATTGCTCTGAAGGCATTGAGATATTCGGGTGATGGCGTCCCAGATACGATGGTGTTGCTAAGCTTCATCATCTCCTCGAAAAACTGAACACCACTTTTAGGCCGGATGTTGTATAGGATTGCCTTGGCCTGAGCCGTAGCGGCTGATATGATGTTATGAACATACGCGCCGAACCTCAACCTCTCTGAAGCCTTTTCCTTCAATCTAAGGCAGTTTCTGAGGTATGCAATCCTTCCGGTTTTACACTCGAAACTAATATCCGAAACATTTGTTAATACTTCATGGCTGGGTGTAAGCGGTGGCTCGTTCCACCTCCAACCTCTGAGCTCCTCACTAACTTCACAGGGAGCTTCATGTATCTGCCGTAAAACTCTTAATACGTCATCATGACTGTAAAACGGCATGCTCTGACATACTTGTCGATGATTGCTTTTCAATTTTTGCTGCAAAAATTGGGTGATTATTTCAATTCCTGAAAATGAATATATTTTACGAGCCTACTGAAAATCGGCGACATATTTTTAAACTTGTCTGAAATGGAAAGTATGCGTAGCCCCTCGTCTAACAATCCGAGATTTTTCAGTCTGGAAACAGCCCTGCTAATGCTGCTTTCACTAACACCGATTTCCTTGCTTAGCTCCTTCCGTTTCGCATTGCCCTTGTTTGCTAACACCCCTAGGATCGTCCCAAGCAACCGTTCGTTCAAAACAGGTGGTGGAATAATTGGCAGAGATATTCTCTCCTGCGTGACCTCTGATATTAAAGTGACCTCTTCCACTAGGTTGGCAAAACATGCCGAAATCAGCATCATCAATACGGTGATTATTCTGACACCTCCTGTGAGCTCGATATATACCTTGTAGCCACCCTTCTTGACTTCAGCTATGGCATCCACCAAAATAGCCAGTGAGGCTTTAACGTCAGCTACATTCAACTCCATCTCTCTCAATGTTATGCACCGTCCCCTTGTTTTCAGAAGGTCTAGATGTGTTTTTATTTGCGTCCTTGCCTGCTCGCTCCTTAGTTTTGAGGAGCCATCGGTAGCCGCAGGATACACCAATACAAGCAAATCGCCGGTCGATAATCCGAGGGCAGCCAAGACATCTAGGGCTGCCGTTGGGTCGAATCCTGTGTTTATGAAGACTGCCTTCTTTGACACGTTGTTAAAGTGCTATGGGGCTAAAAATAACTCTTAGTACGTACAGCTAACTCTTACTTGGCCGAATCCGGTAGCACGTGACTTCCCGACGCCCACATACTGTGCATAGTCGAGAAGGGCCATGATGCGCTTAAAACTAATGTTATTCCTGCATTTTCTCAAATCGTAGAAAACCCAACCCATAAACCCTCTTATTTTCTTTTTCTCGTCATAAATAATCGTGACGGGTCTGAGACTGTACGCGGACTCCATCATTAAGTAGTTGGCATACATCGAAAGGAACTCAGGTCTCTTTATCAGCATGTTTGGGTCGCAATTTGCGTTCCAATGATCGACAAGCGAGCCAATTATTAGGGAGGGTATTGGAAAGAGAACGTACCTCCCCCTCTTAAACCTTCGGAAGCTCGGTAGTTGGAGGAGTACGGGGGACATGAAATCCATTCTTATGCCCTTCGGTCTTCCGAATCCAAGAGACGAAAACTTTCTAATATCTATCCTTACCTGTTCCAGTATCGCTCTGGCACCAAAGACCTCTTCCACCTCGGAGCACTCGAGGGAGATGACCTCATGAATTGGTAGGTCTTCATTGACTATCATGCTGCACGTAAAACTGTATAGATGCTCCGGTTGCAAATGAAGAATAGTTGTTCCGTCGCTGAACTTTAAGAGAGGCTTCTCATCGAAGTATATCGGCGAGACAGATATGGGCTTAAACAACTGGTTTATCTGACTCATCTTTACATACTGGTTAGAAATTCTATGAAGGATCAGTTTGCTTACCTTAGCCGAGAAAGGAGGGATGATGATGGGTTTGGTGACGCGAAATGTTATTACCAATCGAACTATGCTCTTTTCCACGTCTTATAGAAATATTTCGTTGGCTTATATCAATCATTCCGTCAATCCGCTTATAAATGCGTTGCAACAAAATGATCAAAATTCATAGAAATTTTTTTAAACATCTATCGAAGCACTATATTTATGGCTCTGGAGGAAACACGTGAAAAATTCGAACAGATACCCAATCTTTTGGCTGTATTAACTGTGGCTGGAGGTTATGAACACGTAGATAGGCTTGCCTACTCGAACTCCAAGGGGCTGGCGCTTTATTATCTACGTGAGGCTACTCGTGCTTTTCATGCTATTAAAAGATCACCGGGCAATCTTCCAGAAGATGTTAAGAAACTCATAGAAGAAGTCAATTCCGACTATCTGGATTTTGAAATAAGAACCATACAAGAAAAAGGGAATGACACAGGAAAGCTACGAGAAATGCTGTCCTATATATGTTCTAGAGCGCTTGCTAAATCCTCAAAATACATCAAAGAGAAATAGGAGTGAGAATCCAAATGAAGGATGCATTTATAAGTATTCGTGGCAGGGTTGCGATAAACGTCGAAGCACTCAACATGACAGAATCTGTCGGAAATTATGTCAAGCACAGACGAGTACCGGTAATGCTGAAAGACGCGGATGGAAGTTACTCTGTATATTTTATGCCAGCAATATCGGGAGAGAGTATAGCTCACGGCCTTCAAACAGCAATCGCAACGCTTGGTAAGGAGAATGGATTAAAGGTATGCAAACTATGCGAGAAGGGGATATTCCTTAAGAGCACGAATAAAGCAGTTTTTAAAGAGTCTTTCGGCGAAGATGCGGATGAAAAAAATATCGAGAAGACAGTTATAGAAAATTGTGTCGTCGAAGATCTTGGAGGATTTCTCTACGCAGAGGAGGCTAATGTGAAGAGAACCTCCAACTTCTACGTTGGATACATGATTCCTGTCTATGAAGTTGCTAAGAACGTGGTTATAGAGCCACAACTCCACAGCAGATATGCTCTTGGAACAAAGTTCGTCAAGCGCGGCGAGCAAAACGAGGAGCAAGGACAGATGCTGTACTATGTTGAGCTCACCTCTTCCGTCTATACTTTCAGTCTAGATATTGACACGCAATATATAGGCAGACTTACATTTGACGTTAACGAAGCAGGTAAAGAAGTCATATCAAATGATGAACGACTTAAAAGGGCCTATGTTTTACTGGATGCCGCAAAGGTACTCATGGTTGAAAATAGTTTTGGTGCGAAGAAAACTAGATTCCTACCAATAACGGGCTGGGAAAGCATGGTCATAGCCGTGTCAGACAAGCCTTGGACAGTGCCCAGCCCATTCACACAGGACTACATAAATAATGCGAAAAAGAAATGCGAAAAGATTAACTACAATACCAAGCTCTACATTCATGAAGGAAGCGGGTTTGAAAGCTTCTTACATGATACGATAGAAGAAATAAAGGTGCGACTCAAGGGATAGCCCTAAATGATTGGCATCCGTTTTGATTTAGAGTTTGTCTGGGGCTTCCAATGTAAGGTCGTCGGGCTGTCAAAGTCATCACCATCATTTTATTATCCGCCGCCTACGACAATACTCGGTGCGATTGCTGAACAAATCGCTAAAGAGTATAAAATAGGCGAGAAAAGGGGGAAAGAGATAATACCCTTACTGAGTGCTAATCTACTAGCATTGGGTATAAAGCCATTAAACTGCACGCCAGTAAAATTCTCAGACATAAATCGTCTTATAGCATTAAAAGTTACAGGAGGGGTTCTCTATCCTAGGCCAGATGATATTGCGGGCTCATTTGACGCGCCAGCCGTAGGTAAGACAATGTTATCACCACTCGAGGGAGAGCCTCCCCGCTTAAGGGCTATTGTAATCTTTAAAGATAAAACAATAAGTCTGCAGAGCGAAAGAATCGAAATAGCGTCCGACATCATTTGGAGGATTCATAGAATTGGATCAAAAGAAAGCCTTGTAAGTGTGATTGACGTGAGAGATTTTCATCCTAACAAAATAGAGGGGGATGTTGATACAGAATATTCTTTTCCACTGTTAGAGGGTGTAACTCTACTGCGCGAAGACTCGCCCTCATGGGTAAGAGAGACTGTTGTAAATCCCTTCACGATCAAATCTTACGATGAGAAACAAAACCCAGTCATTGACTACCTGCAGGGAATTAATATTTTACAGTATATGCAGCCCATAAAATTAGCTGTACAACCTCGTTACCGAGTCAAGCTGAGTCCCAATTCATGTGGCTATAAAGTTGATAATGAGCAGGTGATAGGTAGATGTCAACAACAATAGAGCTAAGATTACCAACAGATAATTCGTTTACCAATCTTGTGTTATACGAGGGAATTATATACATCATGAGAGAAACTTCACCACAAAGAAAAAATCATGAGTTGCAGATAGATCCAAAGGATTTGGCCGCTATATATAATAACCTTGACCAACAACGAATAGGTAAGATAAGACTTTTTATAACTGGGAACGACAAGAGCCCAATTAGTAAATTTCTAGAATTATATAAAATTTCAAGTAAAGCCAAAATCTCGAGTTACGACAACATTATCAGCACTCTTAAAGAAAATGCTGATAAGCTCATCATTAAACAAAATAAAATTACTCTACAATTCTCACTGGAGCGGAGAAATGTTAGCATTGGGGGTCGCAAACTAAACAAGGATACAGGAATTAGCCTACAGTTATTTAAGGTCGAACGTTACACCGGAATAACCTCCACGGAGCTAAAATATTCGACTAAACAACTTACAACATATCTATCTCCTGAAACTTCTCTAATAGGGCTACTTGGCATATATTCCTCTTACATTCAAACGGTTAAAGAGAAAAACTTTAACTATTATTTTCTGTTATTCGACTCGCAAGAAATAGCTGACATCCTAAACAGCAACAAGAATGTAGAGAATATTATGAATATGAAAAACACGGTGCGCGACGAGCTTGCGAAAGTTATTGGTAAGCATTTCAGCGAAGAGCTCATGATAGCTGAGATACTTGTTAATGTTGCTTTACAAGATGAGATGGTGAAAAATAACTTAGAAAAATTATCTTTAATACTGGTGAGGATTGCCCATGAAGGTCGGACCTATAAGATTTATCAAATAATACCCTTGACCATCATGAAGAGAAAATTCTCCTCCAAGATTTTATACAGTATTATTGATCCTGATGGTTTTTTACTCTCAAGATTGTCCAAAAGGGATAACATTGAATACAACAATCTAATCATGGCGATCAATGGGCTTTACCGCTATGTTATACTGAACGATCAGCAAGGCCTATTCACAATGATTAGAGAACTCCATAATGCATACCACAAAGTTAGAAACGACAAAAAACTTGAAAAAATTGCTAAGCAGTATGAATATTTGCTGACTCAGGTCGTCCCGAGACTACAAAATGTTCCATGAATATTATAAACGTGTCTTATCGCTGTATAACTTCCAGTACGAGAGGCCCTATCTTTCACACATAGTCGAAACGTTAGAGAATAACTGGGACAAAAAGAATGTTTTTATTATTGAAGCGCCGACTGGTTATGGCAAATCCACGATCACTGCAACGTTGGCTCTAAAGACGTTTGAAGAAGGGCGAAAACTTATAGTGGCTTTTCCGTTACGGACATTGTTAGAAGATCAGTACAAAAAGATTTCGATAATAATTAGAGATAAAGCTACCATAGGGAAGAAGTACATGCACGAATATGATTCTTTATACCTCATAAAACCAATAACCCTAACGACGGTTGACACACTTTCACTAACAATGTTTGGTCTTGCTCCAGAAGACCTTAATACTATAATTAAAAGTTGGCATGAATGGACAGGAACGCTCCAAGGGAGCAGCGGTCATTATCTGTTTTCATGGTCATCGGTAATACTTTCAGACATTGTGCTCGATGAGGTTCATCTATTGACGGATGAGACCAAATCGCTGACATTCCTAGCCTCATTATTTAAGCATGCCGTCAACTATGATCAGAAAATAGTCTTAATGTCGGCTACGCTGCCTGATGCCTTCAAAAAGAAAATCTATCAGGACCTGTATGGTTTAAGGGACAGGATCTTGTTATTAAATTTTGAAGAAGATGCCGACTTCATTGGCTCACGCAAAGAGAAAACCTACGATGTGCGATTAGAATGCTTATCAGACGCAAACAAATATGAAAGGCTTCTGTCTTGGGTTGAAGATGCCTTAATGTGCGGTTTAAATCGTGCATTAATTATATTTAACACCGTTAGGGACGCGATCGGATTCTATGAATTATATACTTCCAAAAATGGAACGGATCATGTTATACTCATCCATTCTAGATTTTGTGAGATGGATAGGAGACGTAAGGTTGAGAGATTGAATCAACTCAAATTCAGTAGGAGATATGTCGTAATAGCCACCCAAGCAGTTGAGGCTGGAATAGATATGTCTTCTGACGTTCTTATATCAGAGTTGGCACCGGCAAATTCGTTAGTCCAGAGGTTTGGTAGATTCCTAAGATACGATGATGAGAAAAGTGGATGCGCATACATTTGGTATGAAGGTCAACTGGCCGGTGAAAGATACAAAGTATATGACGGAGAGCTGTGCCGGAAAACCTTGGAATATTTGGAAAAGAACCATAAAAGGCTCAATTTCCACATCCCAAACACGAACGAAGGTTATGCTAAACTAATTAACTACGTTTATGGTTTGGAACATTTTTCGATTGATAAAAAATGGGTAGACATTTTGCTGTCAACCTTTACGGATTTTGATAATATAGCAAATGCTGTGAATAAATTTTTAGAACTCGAAGGTAGCTTTGTTCGGGACGCGGAGATAATTCCAGTAAGCCCGCCCTCTATGAGCGAGATAATTCCTATCAGTTATTCACTCTTCAACCATCTGCTTAAAAACGGTCTAGTTACATCGGTAATCTTAACCGATAATACGGAAAAAGAAATCGACGTTTCAAGATTGAAAGATTTCAAAACGACCTTCAGATACATCATCAAAGAAAATGTGGCCTCGTTCAGGGTTAACTGCAGATACGATCCAGAAATTGGACTGTTGATTGAGGACTCTGCAAATGAATAGCGGTTTACTGAGTTTTTATCTGAAGAAAAAGGATGGGGCTGAGTTTAAAGAACTGTTAAGCGACCATATAGAAACGGCATTAGGCAGCTCCTGTAGGTTATCTAATTCACGTATCGTTATGTTTGCTAGAAGTATAATGAAAAATATAGATTTTGAGCGATTGTTGCGAATCGCTATAATTTTTCACGATTCGGGAAAGGCATTCTTCCAGAAAAACTTAAAAAAATTAAAGAGCGGAGAGGAGTATTTGAGCTTCGTTGGGCATGAGTTTGTATCAGCTATTCTTGCTGATATGTTCATCAAAGAGCTGAGTATTGAAACTATACACGAAGTTTATTTGACAGTGCCTTTTTCTGTCCTTTATCACCATCATGCCATGAATCCACATCTTAGAGAAGAACAAAATTTAACTTATGTATGTAAGATCGCCTCGGAAAATTGCTCTGGATATTTGAATGAACTTAGGAGCACTTTGGAAAAATTTTTGGATAGGGATGAACGCAAAATCCTTGAAAAATGTACGGAGAGGCTATGGCTTGAGAGGCAAAGCATCTTGAGTCCAGCATACTTAAGATACAACTTGAAGAAAAAAATTGATGAGGCTTTTATTAAGGAATATAGGCCGGAGTTTCAAAAAATAGCCTTCCTCCTTCTAGATTCTCTTATAGTATGCGATTACATCGCGGCACAGAAGCGGGGTGCGGAAGCGTCTTCAACGTTTTCAAAGGCAGCCCAAATGTTTTACAATATATGGTTTGGCAGATAGAAATAGTTCATTTCATGTTACGACTTGTGCTCCTCGAGATTCTTCAGCTCCTTTTCTATCTCCTCCACAGGTTTCGGCGGCGGGGTTGTGGCCAGCGTATAGCCTATCCAAGCAAGGATCCCTAGGATTCCAGCAACCGCGATCATCAGCGTTATCTGCATGAGCAGGACGCTCCACTCCGTGAAGAACAGGATCCAAGCATATACTATTATTACCGCGATCGAGAGAACCATTAGGAGAGCCCCGATTGCCTGGTCCTTGCCCAATCTTATCACCGCATATTACCTGAACGAGTTAGGTAAAAGCGTTTCCTCGACCCTGTATATGAAGGGTTACAAACTTGACAATGCACGGAGAGATAGAAATCAGCCCATGTATGGCGCAATGCTTGAAATCGTGTTCAATATTTTCCGTGAAACGTTATCCCATGAAAATCTTTTTTTGGCATAGTTTTTATTCGCTAAGCCTATTTTATGTCTTTCATCAGCGGACATCTTCAGCAAAGTTATGACTTTCGTGGAAAGATCCTTTTCGTTTTCGAGAAGATACAATGCCGGTGCTTCATGGTAAAGTTTCCTATACGCCGGCAGGTTTCGCGCCACTACTGGCAGCCCCGCCGCCATTGCTTCAGCTATCACTATTCCGGCCCCCTCTATTCTGGATGGGAAAACGAAGATTTTTGAGGAATAGTAGGTTTTTATTGAGAATCATCTTTCGATGAGGTTTCTGTATAAATCATAATATTGCTCAACCACCTTGGGAACATCAAAGTTCTTCACAGCTTCCAAGCCTCGCTTCACAAGTTCTTCTTTTGTTTCAGAAAGCTTTGAGATCATTTCTACGAGCTCTCTCGCGTTATTGAATATTAGAGGTGTGCCATACATATCGTTGAGACACCTCATAGGTGGTATGTCGTAGGCAAGAACTGGGCAACCGCTGGCCCAAGCCTCCAAGAGAACTGTGGGCAACCCCTCCTGCTTAGAGGTTATCACAAGTACCACGGCGGATTTCATGTAGCTTATGACCACCTCCCAAGGGACCTTTGCATGCCTCAAGAACTCTGTATCTCCCCTCACTATGCCTAATGCGAGTGACTTTAAGCCTAAGGTTTTGTAAGTCTCCTCAGCTATATTCCTGAAGAGTGGATAATTCTTGACTGGATCATCCCTCCCCACGAAGAGTACATATTCTTCTCCGCTTGGGGATATCTTCCCTATCTCGGAGAGCTCCACCATATTAGGTATCCAAACCCAGCCCCTAAGCTTGCTCCAGTAGGGGCTGACCGTAGTTATGATGTTGGCTCTCTTTAAATTCTCATCTATGTAGTGAATTATTGGCTTGGCTAGGGGGCCGTATTGTACTTCAAGTTCTACCTTATAATCGCCATGCATCGTGAGGACGTTCTTCTTTCCCTCTCTGAAGAGGGCTGCGAACTTAGGGTTATGTATATGAATTATATCTATGTCTTTTGGAATCTTCTTTCTCTTGGCCTTCAAAAGAAAGCTTATGCTTTTGAGCTTTGGAATGTCGATGTAACCGACGCTTTCAACATTCCACACTTCGAAGTTAACTTTATCTTTCAAATGTTTCCAAAGCATGTAAACGTGTTGCCCACTACCGCTCGCGAGCCTGCCAAATGTACTATTAACCAAGAGGACGTTTATGTCCCCCAAATTCCACCACTATGATGCTAACCTACTGTTTTCATGAATACACGAAGCCTTACTAGTTAGGACAATAGGCTATCCCGCTATATATGTGTATAGGATATTTGAAAGAGTTTATGGAATTTCATCCTTCTTCCCCCTACAAATGATGAGTTGCATCATTTTGATTATCAATATTCATGCCTAATAAGATCTAGTAAAGATCCTTTAACATGATCCCAACTACGCTTATTGATGACAAAGCTTCTCAGTTTCTTAGAATAAAAGGGCTTCCAATGCTCAGCATTATTCAAGTAGTCAGAAAGCATATCTATTAGCTCTTTGACCGACCGGGACCATATGACCTCATCCATGTAATCCTGTCTCTCAACAAATTTAGGGTGTGTTAACTTCGCTATAGGTGTGCCTAGCAAAGCTGCCTCTATTGACGCCATTCCAAGTTCTTCATCAATGCAACGTTCTATGTATAGGTCTGACTCAGCTAGGAGCTTCAGGAAGTCTTTTCTTGGCAAATACTTGAAGCGGCGAATGAGAAGGTTTTTCCAACGTTCTTCTCCCTCTTTTGTCTTAGGGTCTATCATAACAAGTTCAATTTCCCTGTTCACGCTTCTGCTTACTTTTCTCATAAACATTAATATTTGATACTGTGTCAGTAGCCTCGGTGATATGGCAAATGAACCATAAGTTATGACTTTAATTCGTTCACCATCCTGTTTAGAAATCTCTTTCTCGAGTTTAGAGCAGAACTCCACCTCTTCTGGAAGAATGAATTGAGGCAACAACACGAATCTTTCACGTATCCCATTGGCTTCGCAAGAGGTAATGCTGTGACATATGTAGAAGTCAATACTTTTCATAATCTTGCTAAAACTCCAAAGCAGAGCTGGATATGTGGCAAATATCTTTGCCCGTACTGAAGTGGACAGGTCCTTAATATAACTTATAATCTCGTCCATTACAAATCCATGCACAAATAAAATCACTGTGGTTCTACCTTTAATGAACAAGTGGCTCGGATGTGGTATTGAACCCATGTAAATGACTACGGGGAAATTGTGTATGATGCGGACATTTTGGACGTCATTCCACACCATCTTGATGAGATTTTCTCCATGAAGTGTAAGACATTTGACGGAAAAACCTTCCTTCTCCAGCCCCTTTTGAAGCTTGTCCGTTATATGTTTGACACCACCCGCACTTTTGGGGGTAATTAGGGCTATTTTATTCATAACTTGATTCACTCGAATATGTTGCTGACGTTGCAGTAGCTGGTAACCTTTGACCTCCCGCTCTTATCGGCCGTCCCAGGTAATTTGCTAACCTCCTAAAAACCCACATGTCCAGTAAGGCCCTCAGCTTCGCAGAAGACATTCTTCTTATTATGCCTATCTAGAAAAAGCATATAAGAATCTTCATCATTCAATAAATGCATAATTCTTACACTTTAATTGGTTCATAACAATTATGATTTCTGAAAACGCTGCTACGCAAGTGCTTGACTTCTAATGAACTATCTCCTATATCAGAATTCTTCGAAGATAGAGGCAGAATTCTCAAAAAGGTCTTACTCTTCGGAAACAAATTTTAGAAGCATAAAAATGAACAATCAGACTGCAAACTTTTAATGTAGGAATAGGTTAAAGCGTCCTAAGTAATCAATAGGGTAAATTATAAAAATAAGGTTGTACACAAAGTACTTACTAGAATCAGGTTTTCAACATCTAGAAAGGAAGGGGTTTATCTGATGCTCGTTAAAAACGAGTATCCATGCCAGTCCCGAAACCTAGGTGAGATCAAAAGAAATATGAAATCGGATAAAGATTTTACGATCCGAAGTCCTGTATTCAGCATTATTTTACCTACATACAATCGAGCACATCTACTCCATAGAGCAATTCAAAGTGTTATTAATCAAACTTACGAGAATTTTGAGTTAATAATTGTTGATGATGGATCTACTGATTTTACACATGAAGTTGTCAAGATATTTAATGATCAAAGAATTATTTATGTAAGGCATGAACAGAATAAAGGGGTTACAGCGGCTTATAATACGGGGTTGCGCCTAGCAAGAGGAAAGTATATAACATTTTTGGGTGATGATGATGAGCTATTGCCCAACGCTTTAGAGACAGCCATAAACAAGTTTAATGAAATTTTATCAAAGGTCGGGCGAATTGACGTGTTGCTTTTTAATTGTGTTGATGCTGAAACTGGTGAAATAAGTGGGCGTGGTCCAAGAGAGGGTTTTATATCCTATAGGGATTATCTTTGTGGCAATATTAGGGGGGATTATTGGGGAGTAATCAACCTGGAAAATATTGATCGAAATGAATTAAAATTTGAAGAAGGTGTATACGCGAATGAAGTCATATTTGGACTTAGACTATCACGAAATCATCGTTTTTATTATATCCCAATAACCTTATATAGAGCTTATAGAAAACATGGCGGTGAACGGTTAAGCGAATTCAAAACCGCTTTAAAACATTTACCAAAGGTGATCAGAGGCATAGAAATTTTGCTGAAAGAATTCGGAAAGGAAATGGTGACTTTATGTCCTAAGATCTATGGAGAATACTTAAAGAATTTGGGATTGTACTTGTTGCTTAATAACGAAACATTTCGTGGTAGAAAAATTTTAAAATATTCTTTCTTGTATAAATTTTCACTCAAAACTTTACTTTATATTATTTTATCTTACATTTTTCATGGAAAGAAACTATCATTAATAATCATTAAGTATCGAAAGCTAAGAGGTTATACGCAGACCTAATATGTTTACACCATCAAATAATAATCCCTCAAATCATTGCTCAAACAATATTTCAATAGATATGTATCTTTCCAGATTTAAAGTTTCATTTTGAAATGCCTTAATTTTAGATTTCTGATGGCTTCTTTGTAGACCTTCCTCGCGTAACTATCCATAAGGAGGACTAACGCAGCATAAAATAATGCTCCTAGAATCGTCAACACTAACACCTGAGAGATGAGCCCAATAACGTTTCCCGGAAAGTATAAT
>Ga0209225_1002845_pt1 | contig 15078 bp, 13 predicted proteins | sample WasSprMetagenome_FD_184732 | JGI IMG/M metagenome (GOLD analysis project Ga0209225, IMG submission 184732) | Sulfidic aquatic microbial communities from Washburn Spring, Yellowstone National Park, USA - WS (SPAdes) (version 3) | ecosystem: Environmental > Aquatic > Thermal springs > Hot (42-90C)...
TTGTAGTGCATGTATAGGGCCTTGTAAAAGCGTTCACGAGGCGAGAGACGGGGAGTTCTTGGGTGAAACATTTCAAGGAACAGTCTTCGATATCGCCATTGATTTCGGCAAGAGGTTAAGGCTCAGTGATTATAGCAAAATGTTCAAATTGATCGACATAATAAATAGAAATGGGCTATGCCTGCTTACCACCCTCAGAATGCTTTACTACGTTACGAGGCTTTACGAAAGGGGGATCATATCTAGGAGTGAAACGGGAGGATTGCCTCTAAAAACAGGAGATTTTCACGCCTACGTCAGACTCGTTGAGAAAATGGTTAGGAGAGAGGACATTGGAGCTCTAATGGCCGAGGGGTGGTACCCCCTTTGCGAGAAGCTTGGCGTAGATGCTTCCGCAGATTTTAGGGATGGATGCTCCATAATTAAAGGCATAGACACGCTCATAGACGCCAGGCTTTGGCCCTCCAATTTCAACGCTGGCATGGGGCTTGCTAATATAGTGAGCGCAAGGGCTAAGCATGTTCACTTGGCGACTTATTGGCCTAAAACGATTTTGTCCTTAGATGACGTGAAGAGGGACTGCGAGAGGATGGGCCTGACAGAGAGCGAGTTGGAAAGGATCTTTAAAGGAGAGTCCATCGATCATGGTAGGCTGTTAAAATACGCGGAGGATGCCGAGACCCTTTACAATGCTTTGGGCACGTGTAGCGTGTCAGTTCACTGGGCATTTGACCCTGTGAGAGATGTCCCGATGCTGACCGAGTTCTACGTAGCTACTACGGGATTCGATGTGTCGCCGCGAGAGTTGCTAAAGGCTGGGGAGAGGATCAGGAACTTGGAAAGGTTGCTAAACGTCGCAGAGGGGTTCACAAGAGAAGACGACGAAATTCCAGCAGTATGGCTACAAAACATCGAAATACCTGTAAGGCTTAGCACAGGCGACAAGTATCTGATGGACTGGTCGGAAAGGAAGCTTAGCAAACAGGACATAGAAGAGATGATCAGGAGTTATTATGAAGAAAGAGGATGGGATTACGTGACAGGTATGCCAACTAAAGAGAAATTGGCAGAGCTCGGACTTACGGAGTACTACAATCTCTTTTTTAAGGAATAAACTTTATCCAAAATAATGATGAAATGGTAAAAATTTGAATAGAAGGCTTAACGTCCTCTAAGCTCTTGGAGGGTCTTGAGCTCTGCTTGAGCTAGCTGGGGAGGCCAGATTATCACTAGCTTTCCAGGTCCTTGCCATTGACCCATCCATAGGTCTATGTAAGGGAAGCCGACCACAGGTTCGTGAGTTCTCTTGTCCAGCTTCATTATACCTACGATGCCGGGAACCTCTATTTCCTCCATAGTCTTAATTATCTTCTCCACGTCAAGGGTTCCAGCTTTCTCCACGGCCGCCGCGAAGAACTTTATGTCGTTGTACAAGTAGGACCTGTAGCTCCACGTCACGCCATATTCCTTGTACAGTTTTTCCCACGTCTTTGAGAAGCTTGGGCAGGGTGGAGGGTAGTCGAAGGGGACTTGCGGCCAAGGCACTATTCCACCCAAACAAGCTCCGCCAGTCCAGTTCCAGTAGGCTAAGAGGCCAGGCGCGCCCCATCCAATAATGATGGGCGTGTTGCGTGCTGGCGATGCCGCCCACTGCTTACAGAAGGTAACCGTGTCTATGTAACAGAGGTGGAAACCGCTTATGAGCTCGGCGCCGCTCTTGGCTATTGCCTCGAATATCGGCAAGAACATCTTCTCCCCGGGGGCTATGGTAGCCTCGTACACTACTTCCAAGCCTATCGCCTTCAACTGTTCACGGAAAGGCGGGTAGTTAAACCTTGGATCGCCATCACGTATTGACTTGGTCCACACGAGGTCCTCGTATAGGACGGCTATTTTCTTGAGACCCCACTTTTCCTTCAAATCTTTGAGGAACCCCACGGCTATCCTCGTCCACTCTCTATTGCTGAAAGCACTAACTCTGAAACTAAACTTGTACTTCTCATAGTCCGTTCGAACACGGTCGCAAAACTCATCCGTTCCTACAGGAGAGGAGAGCAAATGAGGATATTCTTTGTAAAGTGTTGCTCCTCTTTCCTGCATTGCAAGCAAGACCTCCGCCCCCCTTGCAGAGACTATGTAGATACATCGCTCCTTTGTGACCAGTTTTTCGTACGCAGAGACGGCCAAGGGCACCTCCCCCTTGCAGTCCTCGACTAATAACTTGACTGGACGACCGAGAAGTCCTCCCTTCTCATTTATCTCTCGAACAGCAAGCTCGCCCGCTTTCACGGCAATAGCATCTACAGGGTCACCGCTATGATAAATGATGCCGATTTTGATCTCCTCTGGAGGTCGCGGTGCATACCAGTACATGTAGGCTAACGTTCCGACGACTACGAGAACTACAACACTAAGCACGGCAAGAAGTAAGGTAGACCTTTTGACAGCCATCTGTCCACCTCGTTTTAGCCTAAGACTTTGCCCTCTTTGCCTTCCACTCCATGTAGTCTTTGTACGATATCCTGTACACCTCTGGGACCCTTGGCTCGTAAAGCGAGAACTTGGCCGGAGGGTATGGGAATATGAAGTTCGTGCCCTCTAGGCCGCTGAGCAACTTGTCCAAGTCCTTTATGGGGAACGCTATACTTATCTCGTCCTCCTCGCTCCTACCGAGCAACACCTCCCCGCTGCACGGAATACTTATCTGCGGCTTGCCAGTCAAGTAAGCATTAGAGATAGAGGAACAGGCGGCTTGGCCGACGAATTTCATCTCCGGGACTATCCCCCACCATGTGAAGGCCTTGGCTATTTTGGCTATTTGTGTCGGAGTGCCATAGATCAAGCACACATCTGGGTCGAACTTTATCCTCTCGAGAGGGCCGACCAAGACGGCATAGGAGCTCTTTAACGGCAAGTACCTTTTCTCGAGCACTTCGAGTACTGCTTTCGCTGCCTCCGCGTCTTTGAAGTGAAACTTAACGTACTGAACATCGGTGTACAGGTACTCTGGGAGCTCGTCAAGTAACCCCATCGCAAGACTGCCTCCGATGCACCATGAATCCTCCAACGTCATACCAAGTGTCCACCTGTGCGTCCTTGCTATGTTGACTACTTGGCACACAGACATCCTGACGTTGAACGCAGTTAGAGGCCTCCTCGCCTTTGCCTCGGCTATGGCTTTCTCGGTCTCCTCAGCACTCTTGCAGAACTTGATCCCTAGAGGGTAAGTGCGTAAACTCAGGGACCCCCTAATGCTCTTGCCCATCTCGTTAATCTTCTCAAAAGAAGGCATAACTTGTCCCACCAGTGCCTGAGAATGTATGAAAGAAGAATTTTTTAGCTTTTTCGATCGCAACATCCCTAAAATTTTCTTCGCGTCTGTAGACGCAACGCTTTCTGCATCTCCATTATCAATTCTAATTTACGGGCCCATGGCCTCGGCGACTATCTCGACCACGTCCCTGACCCTCAGCCTCCCCTCGAGGCCCTCGTCCTTGAGGGCGTCTTCGAGCATGATCGCGCACATGGGGCAGGCCGTGGCCAAGACGTCGGCCCCAGCCTCGTAGGCCTCCCTGACCCTCAGCCTGCTGGAGCTCCCCTCCCCTCCCAACATGCCCGTGTAGAAGTTCCCCCCTCCACCACCGCAGCAGAGGCTCCTCTCCCTGCTCCTCTCCAGCTCTACCAGCCGTACTCCAGGGATGTTACTGAGGACATGCCTAGGGGCCTCGTACTCCCCGCCCCGCCTCCCCAGGAAGCATGGGTCGTGGTAGGCTACCACGGCCCTCACCTCCCTGGAGAACCTCAACCTCCCCCCATCCACGAGCTCCCTCAGCAGTTGCGTGTGGTGGCTGACCTCGACGTTGGCGCCGAGCTTCGGGTACTCGCTCCTCATCGTGTAGTAGCCGTGTGGGCAGGTCGTCACGACCCTCGCGACCCCGAGTTGCTCGAACTTCCTCGAGTTCTCCTCCGCCAGCAACTTGAATAGCTCGACCTCCCCAAGCCTTAGCACCTCCCCTCCGCAGCAGCTCTCGTCGCTCAGGACCCCGAAGGAAGCGCCGGCCTTGGAGAGCGTGGAGGCCATCGCCCTCGCTATCGCCCTGCCCCTCGGGTCGTGGGAGGCCACGCAGCCTACGTAGTATAGGAGCTCGTCCCCCCGCCTGTACTCCCTTACGCCTAGGCCCTCCGCCCACGCTCGCCTCTTGTGCCTCCCCTCGCCGTAGGGGTTGCCGTACCTCTGGACGTTCTCTAGGAAGTCCCTCACCTTCGAGGGCACGACGCCTTCTTCCACGAGAACCCTTTTCACTTCTTCGATGACCTGTAACGGTCTAAGTCCCATAGCAGCACTACAATCGCTATCACAGACACCACAGCTTGTACAGGTGAAGAAGCGTAGAGCCGTTTTAACGCTAGGCTTTAGCCTTTTCTCAAATATGGCTTTAGCTATTTCCATGCGCCCAATTGCGTAATATGAATCAAAGCCAAACCTTATGCCCGATGGACAAAGCGGTTCAAATATTTGATAGCTAACTCTGCACGCACCACACTTCAAGCAGTAGTAGACGTGCCGACTGAGGTTCACGTGGGCCCCTCCTAGGAGGTTACCTTTCTGATTTCCTTTTTAAATTTTTCAAAGCTTCCTTCATATAAGGAACGTGTCGCGAGCAGGAACAGACGTGGCATCTAAATTCAGTGTTCATTGCCGACGTGCTGTTAAGCCAAGCTTATTGAGCGGATATCAAAGATTGTTAACATAGCTCTTACACATAGCCTGACGCTTCATTGCGTCTTGATTTTGCATCCGATTAGTTATATCCAAGCTTAAAACCCCCAGAGGTTGGGCATCAGTATGTTATTGGGATCCAAAGCGCTCTTTAGTCGACGCATGAATGAAAGATAGGAGGGAGACCATGCAGATGCAGTCTTAAGTGCTACATCTCCCTGATGCGCTTCTAGGAAACCGCCAAGTTTTTTAATGAGGAAGTCACTGAACTTCTCAGAGACTTTGTAAAGTCTCATACCAATGTCTTTAGGGGGTAAGCGAGTGCCGAAATACAACAATACCCCCGTGATAGTCATCGTACGAAGATATGGTACTATAAAGTCGACCCTCTTAACTATCTCTAAGTCCTTAAGCTCTTCGTCTATGAGTTTATTTAGGAAATTAAGGTATTCGAGCGAAGAGCTTCTAGGAACTAAAGCCTCACCAAAGTAGGTCATCGATCCTTTGCTGGCCACAACTTTACCGAAGTCGCGAGCAGAAAATAGAGAAGCTATCTCCAGAGCCTTACTCGAGAACGTCTCCTGGCCGTAAGAGTCACAGATCTTCTTTAAAATCTTCAGCTTAAAATTCACTTCTTCATCGAAATGTCCTCTGATCACGTATGTAAAAAGCCATTCCGAGGAATCGTACTCTCGGAATGCTAATACCCTAGTGTATGGAAAGGGTTCCGTCGAAACAAGTCTGCAGAAGGCCTTCCACATATTCTCGGTGTCGCTAAAACTGTAAGCTCCGACTTTATAGACCTTAGGAAATGGGCGAATGCTCAAAGTTGCTTCAACCTTTATCCCGAAAATCCCTCCATCACCAATAAATATACCTGTGACATCCGGAGAACCAGCTTCTCGATGTAAGACTTTACTTTGGTATATGTTGGTTCCTGGCCCTGATCCTGTTTGTATGACTTCGCCCGTCGGAAGAACGACCTTTAACCCCAAGACGTAGCGGTTCATGACTCCGGCCGTGGCAAGGTCTGCAGGCTCTCCACCGCCCACAAATCCGCTTAGTACACCACCAAGTGTGTCCATGTGATAGGGGACGTCAACGGTATGTACATGAAAACCTCTTTTTTGAACTTCGGCTGCAAGCTTTGACAAGAGAATTCCGCACTCGGCCGTTACTGTCATATACTCTTCGTCGATTTCTATAATTTTATTCAGCCTTGTCATATCGAGGAGGATGTTTTTCTCAGGAACACCTACGTGCAATGGTGGGAAAACAGTAACACTTCCTCCGCCGCCTCTGGGTATTATCGGCACACGCTCCCTATTGCATAATCTGACGATCTCAACTATCTCGTCAATGCTTCCTGGCCTAACGACTAAAGCCGGCGCTCTTCCTCGTGTACCTCCGAATAGGGCCATAAATGGACCGCGCGTGTAACTTAGCGCAACGAATTTCTCATCAGTAACGTATTTGGAACCAACGATATTAGCCAGCTCGTTTCGCAACTTTTGTAAGTCTGCCATTCAAACCCCTTTGAAAGATTGTTTACAAAGACTAAGAGAACACAATACGTAAACCATTACAGACATCAGGTCGATCTCAACTCTCTATAACGAATTCACAGCGATCGTTCCCCCAAGGATACGCTTTTGTCATCGTAAGCTTGAGAGCAGGGGAGAGTTCTGTTAAAAGTCCTTTGTACTCTGCAAAACAGGACCTACTACATGGTAGTTTTTTCAACATTTCTACAGTCCCACTACGCTTAGCGAGTTCCCATCCTCTACAGACTAGGTTAGCATAGACCCCCCTCTTCGGGCCTTCAAGCTTGGCTGAGACGTACTCCGTCGCTCCATACCCCCAAACTTCACAACTATAGAGGAGGAACAATTTGAGCGCGTCTTCAACAGTTGGCTTTAAGTTGTACTTTTGTATTAACCTCTTAGCGCACCCCCTACTGAAACTGCTATGGATCGTTTCCACCATGGCCCAAGCCTTCTCCTGGTCCTCTACATTATCGTGGATTAGTTGGTCAGCGGTCATCACTGCAGTATAAGCGATATCTAACATTCGCCTATACCTCTCCTCCCACGAAAGCTTGGGAAATTCTACATTTATTTCTCCCATATCCAGCCCCCGCAAACTTTAGGTAATTAAGTAAACTATTTAAGCCTTTCTTGTTGGAGACCTTTGACACAACCATCACTGCTTCCTACAGTAAGCCATATTTTTTGTATATTAGCTCGTTATCTTCACCGACGTTGCATTTTATCCATTTAACTCGGGGCGGCGTCTCGGACATTTTCGGTACTGGCGCTGGAACTATGAATCTCCCTAGACTTGGATGGTCTACATGAACGAAGGTGTTACGAATATGCCAATGTTCCTCTTTTAAGACTTGGCTGGGAGTTAAGGCCTTTACGACTATGGGAAAGCCTCCAGCTCGTAATCTACTGCGTGCGCTTTTTGCGCTATAATCCAAAGCCTTTTTTACTATTTCATCTTGTGTAAAGTTAGCCATTGCTTTATTAAGCTCCTGGTTTAAGGATTTTAACCGGTCAATATCGTCTGTGATCCTGTCAAGCAGGTATTTCCAGTCGTCCTCGAGACGCCATAGCTTAAGAATTTTTAACAAACCCCTAAAATCTTCGTCGCGTACACATGCCACGGTGACAAGCCCGTCTTTACATGTGAAGAAACCGTACGGATACAACGTCCAATCGAATTCGCCTATTCTGACCCTGGGACGTTTGAATAGAAAACCCCATATCGGCGAAGCACCAATCCAAGAAGTTATAACATCGTGGGATGCTATGTCGATAAACTGCCCTTCTCCTGTTTTGAATTTGTGGAACAATGCGACGAGAGTACTCGCAGCGGCTAAGAGTGCGGTCATATACCATGCAGCCCAAAGCCCCGCTCTCAGAGGATAGTTATATGGCTCTGGCTCTTTGGGATCTCCGAAGGTCATGGGGTATCCTGATCCGGCCTGTGCCGTTAAATCGGTATCCGGGATATTTCTAAGCTTTTCTCCCCTTGACGTGGTATGGCCATAGGGAGAAATGGCTACGTATATTAGTCCTTTGTTTAAATTTCTCAGCTCTTTGTACCCCACCCCTAATGAGTCCAGGAAGCCTGGCTTGAAAGCATCGATTACGATATCGACTTGGCTGGCTAATTTTTTGAATTTTTCACGCCCCTCTTCATCATTTAAGTCTAAGGTTACGTAATATTTGTTCCTGCTCTCCATAAGGAATGGTATTCCAATACCGTTTACATTGACACCATAAGGCGTGATTCTCCTTGCTGGGTCTCCACTAGGCGGTTCGATCTTAATGACTTCTGCGCCAAGCTCCGCTAAGATAGTTCCAGTTATTATCCCGGCAAAGTTCGCGTAACTAAGCTCAACCACTTTGACACCCTCTAAGGCCTCGGGCTTGCCTTCAACTGAGCCAAATATCGTGGACAGGGCCTTTTCGAGTTCGAGAAGGCGTTGGAGAGCCCCTCTCTTAGCCAAGTGCCGTGAAAAAACGGTTACCCTTTTGGTCACTCCTCTCCCTCCTTGTAATTGAATATTGGGTCCCTCTCTATGTCATAATAACATGGAGGTCTAAGGCCGACGACATTATCCCAGTATCCTATGACCCCCTCTTTTTCAAGACGTTTAATGTCTTTCTCGCTCAAACCCAGAAGCTTTTTGAGCACATATCGATTATGATAGCCCACGGGCCGTGCAAGCCACTTTATCTTAGCAGGTGTTTTTTCGAATGTTGCAGGGAAAATGGGGATCACCACACGTCCGTACATGTGATCTTCGACCTCACCAATACTTCGCCTCTCCTTTCTCCACTCCTCGTTAATTATTTGCCAGTCATCGACGACCTCTGACGCTGGGAACCCATACTCATTTGCTAACTCTATTACCTCTGTTGCTTTTTTCGTCTTAATCCACTCCTCTACGATTTTATTTATGTAGGCAGCGTTTTCAGGTCTTAGCCTTTCAAGTGTCTCTTGGAACCTCTTGTCCTGGGCTAAGTCGTTCCTTCCCATAGCCTTCATCAATGCCAAGAATTGTTCATCAGTCGCTATGGCAAGCGCAATAAATTTGCCATCGCTCGTTTTGAAAATGCCTGATGGTGCCATAGTTGGATCGACGTTCCCGCTACATCCTAAGTCCTCACCCGTTATGCTCAAGTACGTCCAATCGTGCATGATTCTCATCATGCACTCTGCTTGTGCGATGTCAATGTATTGTCCCCTTCCAGTCTTTTCTCTGTAGATTAGGGCCGCCATGACCGCGACCGCCCCTACCAGCGCGGGCAAATAGTCCCCATAGTAATCTTGAAGCTTGTATTTCTTGCCTCCAGGGAACCCGGTCTTCAGTGCTACACCTGATACCGATTGTGCTATTAAGTCAAAACTCGGGAGGTATTTCAAGGGCCCCCACTGACCATATCCACTACAACTTACATAAATCACCTTTGGATTAATTTTTGAGACTTGAGAATAACCAATCCCCCAAGCCTCAGCTAACCCAGCCCTGAAATTCTCAACTACTACGTCAGAGATGCTGGCCAGCTTTAGAATCAAATCCCTTCCTTTCGGTTTCTTGAGATCGACAGCTATAAAGAGCTTGTTCGCATTGCAATGGTGGAAAAGGAGATTCGAGTCTTTCCAATACCTCCACCAATATGGCCCAAGCCTCCACCTATCTCCCTCATCGGGTGCTTCGACTTTGATGACCTCCGCGCCAAAAAGAGCCAAGAACTCGGATATCATCGGACCAAATATGAAGTGCGTTAAGTCAAGAACTCTAATCTCTCTGAGTGGTTCGGAATCTCCATATAGCTTGTTGAAAAGCTTACTTGATAATTGATATCCATCATGCATTTTGTCAAACCCCCAAGTACGCCTTTTTCATGTAAGGATCATTTAAAAGTGTTTCGCTAGGACCCTCTAGTACGATCCTCCCGTTTTCAAGCACATACCCTCTATCCGCTATTGTCAACGCTACGTGAGCGTTTTGCTCGGCTAGTAGAATGGTTACCTTTTCCTCGCGAAGACGGCTTATGACATCATACACCATGGAGACGACCTTCGGAGCGAGCCCTAATGATGGCTCGTCTACGAGAAGGAGCTTGGGGAGTGCCATCAGCGCCCGCCCGATGGCAAGCATTCGTTGCTCTCCTCCGCTTAATGAACGCGCCATAGACTTTCTCAGCTCCCTCAGTCTAGGAAATAAGTTGAAAACTCTCTCCATGGTTTCGAACCTCTTTTCCCAAGCCTCTTTCGAACGATAAGCCCCCACTAGGAGGTTTTCCTCCACGGTCATGTAGGGAAACACCTTCCCTCCTTCAGGCATTTGAACTATTCCAAGTTTAACGACCTTGTGAGCAGGCATTCTCTCGATGCGATATCCGTTGAAGGAGATGATCCCGGATTTGGGTTTAATAATACCAGAAATGGTGTTGAGGATTGTTGATTTGCCGCTACCATTAGATCCAAGCAATGCTACAAGCTCACCCTTTTCAACTCTAAATGACACACCAAATATAACTTGCATATTGCCATAGCAAACTTCAAGGTCCTTAACCTCTAGCACGCCTCTCACCCAAGTACGCCTCTATGACTTTCACATCCCTTGCCACTTCTTCGGGAGCGCCTTCAGCGATTTTCATACCATAATGAAGTACTACGACTCTTTCGGCGGCCTTCATGATAATTCTCATAACGTGCTCGATCCAACATATCGTTAGTTTAAACTCATCTCTTGCACGATTGATTAATTCTAGTGCACGCTCGCATTCGACAGGGTTTAACCCAGCCATGGTTTCATCAATAAGCAATAATTTAGGGGTCGTAGCTAAAGCTCTTGCAAGCTCCAATAATCTTAGCTCGAATGGTGTAAGATCGCGTGCCAAGACGTCCCTTTTACGAAGTAGGCCTACAAACTCTAAGTAGTGCGCTGCATCAAGCAAAGCGTCGCCTAAACTCATATTTGCTCTGTCTTTCCCATACATTACTGCAAGGGCGACATTGTATATTGCCGTGAGGTCTGGGAAGGGCCGAGGTATTTGAAATGTCCTGCTTATGCCTAGCTTGCATATTTCATAAGGCTTCATACCAGTGATGTTTCTACCATCGAATTCTACTTTACCAGCGTCAGGTTTGTAAAAACCACATATGATGTTGAATAATGTAGTCTTTCCAGCACCATTTGGCCCTATCAGCCCTACAATCTCTCCTTCCTTTATCGATAATTCTACGTTGTTGAGTGCGACGAGTCCGCCGAATCTCTTAGTAACACCTTGGACGTTTAGCAAGGCCATTTCTTGCACCTTCATCTACGTATACGTATGGTCGGATAGATTTCCCTATACTTATGTTTACGGTAGATCCCCCATAAGCCCTCAGGGAGTGCTACTAGTAGCACTAAAAGTATACTAGGGAAGACAAAGTGACTAATATTTCCGAGATAACTACGCAAAAGCTCGTCAAGTATTGAAACAAAATAAGCACCAGCAATAGTGCCGTAAGCTTGAGCTCGCCCTCCGATCAATACGATGAAAAGTATCTTTATCATAAAAGTGAAAGGGAGGTATGTAACTCCCGCGAACGTGCCAAAGTAATGAGCAAAAAACCAGCCAGCTATCGCAGTTAGAACGGAAGTTACCGTAAAAACAAATATCTTATGCCTGTTTATGTCTACGCCCATCATCATAGCTACATCTTCGTCATTGTTGATTGCCGCGTAAACCATCCCCCACCTTGACCTCAAGATCTTATCGACCAAAAACAAGTACAGGGTCAAGATCATTAAGGAGGCGTAGTAATAGGCGATAGAGTTGATGAGATGGCTCCCAAGTCTAAATAGAGGGGTTATTCCATAAATGCCTGTCTCTCCTTTAAATACATCGGAAAAAACAAAAGTTATCTCCATGAAGACTAATGGAATAATCAGCGTTATTAGCGAGAAGTAAATCCCTCTTGCGAGTATGGTTAACAGGCTTAACGATAGTCCAACGAGAAGAGCTACAACTATAACTATTGGTAACGTCTGGAGAGCCTCCATCTTGTAATTAATGCTCAATAAACCAGCAGTATAACCCCCTAGAGCCACGAAGAGTTGAGGCCCAAGGTTAACTCTCCCTGTTCCTATAATTTGCAAGAGCAAAGGTAATGCGATTGTTGCACACAGATTAGCCGTAGTGAATATTGACAGCCATTGTAGGCCTCCCATTAATGACAAGAGCGGCAGAGCGCAGAGCGCTAGCCAAGCAAGCAAGGGATTTCTCCAGTACCTTGGTTCTATGGTCCAAGCGAGCTTCAATTTCTTATAGTCTAGGCGTACTTCGAGGCGAGATCTCTTAAGCTCGATTTTCACCATAACGATTCACTTCGAGTTAAGCCCTCACTTCTGAATGATAGAAAGGCTAAAGTGAATACCAACGCCGCCAAGTTCATTAAGCGCGGGTTTATTAAAAAAGACACAGATGAATGAATTAATCCAATTAAATAGCTCGCTATGATAGTGCCCTTGAGGTTTCCAACGCTGCCTAGGATGGATATCAGAAGCGCAGTTATGAAGAATGAAGAGCCCATGTATGGTTCCACACTCCATAAAGGAGCCAGCAATAGTGCACATATAGAAGGCGGGATAACGGAGATCATCATGGCAAGAGCGAAGAGCCTATGAACATCTGCACCCATGAGCATCGCCGTCTTTTGGTCTTGGCTCAACGCACGAACAATAAGTCCCAACTTGGATTTTAATAGAACAAGAGTGATAATCGCGGTAAAGAGTATCGCTACTATAGCAGATATGACGAGCTGAATTGAAATGGATGCGCCCCCAACACTACACAAGCCAGTTAAGATCATAGTGGGGATGCTGACCCCAGTGATTGCTGGGTATTTGTAGTTTATGGCTTCTTCAATTATTATCTGAACTAGCAACAGTGCTGTTACAAGAATTTCTTCGGAAGCCAAGTATCTCTGAATTAGTCCTCTGTAAATGAGAAAGCTAAAGGCCAGCTGAACCACTATCATGAGAGCAATAGCTATGTCAAGTCTTAGCTTAAAATCGCTCAGAAACATCCACGTTACGTAGATTGCCATAGTAAACGTTATGCCATAGCCCAAGTAGAAGATGCGTAACACGCCACATATCAGTGAAAAGCCAATTGATACCAGTAGCCACAAAGAGCCTAACACAAGGCCATAAACTATTACTGCGCTTAAGGTCTCCCACATCTTGGTCCTCTTCCTCTAATAACTGATCTTTTTCTAAGATAATTCTAACCCTACCCTTTATAAGCTTAACGAAGAGCATGCAATAACAAGTTTAAGTAATGATGCAATTAAGTAATGATGCAAAGCCGAAGCATCAGCTGATGATGTGTAAAGTCTTCGCTATTTGCGCAACAACCTTTCAGATATCCATTGCTATGCAAGAGGGCACTTAAAGCTCAAATCAAATTATCTGAAGACTCGACCTAAGGAATTTTGACGAGTTAGGGCATTGGATTAAGTCATTCAAGCATAGAAACTACAATCATAGAAACTACAATACTCAAGGGGAAGATGTTAGTCTTGTTTCACGAGACGTAAAATCGTCTTTAAGAAGGCCCTCTTCTATATCGCTTTAAAAAAGGTAAATTAGGATAAAGCAAAGATGTGTGAGCATGTCATCCTTTTCTGAACTCCCACTCACAACAAACGTCGCTACCTATGGTCTCAGGCGGTATTCGCAAGGCTCTTACGGATATCTTCGGGCTGAAGAACTTGGCGTAAGCCTCAAGCATTGGCTGTTCTACTCTTTTACAGAAATACTTTTCCCTTCCTTCTCCCTCTTTCATTATGGCCGTCAAAGTAGGGCATTTTCTAACTTTCAAGACTCCCCAGTTTTTATCCTTTAAGTCCACCTCAAATTCGAGATTGTGGGCCCAAGGCGTTACACCGAGCGCTTTAAAGAGCGTCTCTACGTCGTCTCCCTCGATTTCAAATAGCCTTGTGATTCGCTTGAGCTCATACTTAATGTACTTACCCCAGACCCAGAGGTCGCGATCTATAGCCACGTCGTCTCCGAAGCGTTCTTTCACAGCGAGGTACCAAAAACCATCTATTGCGAGAAAAAGGTTGCTATATAATCTAAGGCACTTTAGCAATACTTCTTTTGGAAGCTTCTCTAAATCGAAGCCCGACATTTAAAGCCTTCCTACCTTGATCGCCTAATTATGTCCTCTGCCACTTCCTTTCCGGTCATGGCGGAGCCGTATAGTCCCCAGCTTACGGCATCTCCGACGATGTAGAGGTGCTTTATCGAGGTCTTCGTTCCTATATTGTAGCCGTAGTAGCTTCGGTACATCGGCCACTCCTGCCTTATGTAAAATCCTACGTGTAAGATTCTCTCGAAATTCCTCCATCGTGGCCCGCAGATGTCTCTGAAGTCCTCCATGATCATGTTTAGCCAAGAATTGAACCTCCATGGATTTCGCTCTGACGGTGGTATCCAGCCACCTATGTAGGATATCTCCTTCCCCTTAGGGCACACTCCTGTGTCTCCCCAGCTGGGCCAGCAAGTCCAATTAGCTATGCGCTTGCCAACTATGAACCCTAGGCTACCAGTATCGAATGGAAACAAGGGACCATTGCTTACGACTTGAACGGCCAGCCACGGGAAGGTCCTAATCCTCTCTCGCACTTCTTTCAAATATCCTACGTCGAATTTTTCCTCTCCAGCCAGCTCTATCGTCTTAAACGGGCCTGCGTTGCTGACCACAAACCTGCTTCTTATCACTGACCTCTCTTTGAGCTCTCCTTTCTCTCTCTTCGCGACCTCTACTCCTCTCACTTCGTTCTTCTCGACTATGATCTTAGTGACTTCACACCTCGTCCTCACTTCACCTCCTTTGCTTCGGATCAGCTCAACCATGGGCTTCCACAAAGCTTCGTAATGGCCTCCCACGCTGTAACCATATGGCGTAGGTCCCAGTTGTTTTATCGCTCTGATTATCGAACCCGCCGTGGACTCGTCTATGGGGAAGGACGCATCAAAAATCCCCAAAGCCGTCTCATTGGTCGTGTACTGAAGCAACCAGTCCCTGAACGTAATAGAGTCCGAAGGCTCACACCAAGTAAGCGCCGTTGTTAAGGCGTCCATTATTTTTTCTGCTTCCTCTCTTCCAACTGTCTCAGTTAGTATCGCACGCAACTTTCCCTTTTCCGGGACTTCATACCACTTGTCCTTTACATAGTACATGCTGTTTGGCTTTGGTACCCTGACGTTGAAGGGAAGACCTAGTGGGTCGTAGACGTCTTCTTTTAGTTTAAATTCTGGCGCCCCCGCACCTACACTA
>Ga0209225_1002846_pt1 | contig 15077 bp, 13 predicted proteins | sample WasSprMetagenome_FD_184732 | JGI IMG/M metagenome (GOLD analysis project Ga0209225, IMG submission 184732) | Sulfidic aquatic microbial communities from Washburn Spring, Yellowstone National Park, USA - WS (SPAdes) (version 3) | ecosystem: Environmental > Aquatic > Thermal springs > Hot (42-90C)...
GGTCCAGTGGTGATAGGGGCGGAGAATGTTTTTCAGGAAGAAGTGAAGGTTGAGAGGAGCGTGATTTGGGATAAGGTTTTCATCGGGCGTTCGGCAAATCTTTTCGGATGTATCGTGGCTGAAAAGACGATAGTAGGCGATAGGACGAAGATAGGCGAGGGCGCGATAATAGGGGACCGTTGCAATTTGGAACAGGATGTGATAGTTCGTCCCTTCGTCAAGATTTGGCCTGATAAGATTGTGGAGAGAAGCTCAACTGTGACGATGAGCTTGGTCTGGGGAGGGAAATGGTATGGCAGTCTCTTCAGGAGATATGGAATCGCCGGGATAAGCAACTTGGAGATAACGCCTGAATATGCAACAAAGCTTGGAGCCGCCTTTGGGAGTCTATTTCCAAAGGGAAGTTGGGTTGCGGTGAGCAGGGATTCCTCCCAGACCGCAAGGATGATAAAGAGAGCTTTCATCTCCGGGCTCCTTTCCGCCGGAATAAATGTGATGAACCTACAAGCTTTGATTATCCCCATAACCCGTTTCACCATAAGAACGCAAAGTATGGTTGGAGGGGCTCATATAAGGATGGTCCCATATCATAGCTCTCTTCTCACTATAGAGCTGTTTGATGAAAGGGGCATAGAGATTCCTCCCTCAACCCAAAGAAAGTTGGAGAGCTTCTTCTTCCGTGAGGACTTAAGGAGAGTGAGGGACCACGAAGTTGGAACTATTGAGTATTCAACCCGCGTAGTTGAATCTTATAGGGAGGCGCTCCTCTCCCATTTGGACGAGGGTTTGATTTCCTCTCGCCGTTTCAAAATAGTCATTGATTACGCTTTCGGAAGGACTTCCCTCGTTCTTCCCTCAATCCTTGGGAGGATGGGATTGGATGTTGTAGCCCTCAATCCCTTCGTAGACCCATTGCGGGCTCCTCGTTCCCCAGAGGAGAGGGATAGAATGATTGAGGAGTTAAAAAATACTGTGACGGCTTTAAAGGCTGATTTGGGTGTTTTCTTTGAACATAGCGGAGGAGAGACCCTTTCTCTCGTTTCGCCCGATGGCGAGGTAATAGAAGGTTTCAAGCTCCTTCTCTTCTTCGCCAAGCTTCTTTACGAGACAGGGAATAAAGGAGATATAGCGACATATATTTTCGCTCCCAGCGCAATTGACGAGCTCGCTCAGCGTTATGGAGGGAAGGTTATCAGGACGCGTCCCTTGCCTCGCTACCTATTGGAGACTTCAAGGCACACCTTGTTGGGAGGAAACGAAGCGGGAGGGTTGGTTTTCTCCAAATTCCAGCCCGCTTTTGATTCAATTTTCGCCCTGGGTATGATACTTCAGTGTCTGGCTAAAATGGAAGCGAAGGTCCCCGATATCCTCAAAGAGCTTCCCCATTTCCAATTGAAATACACAACAGTTCTCTGTCCCTGGCAGGAGAAGGGGAGAGTGGTGAGGATTTTGCTTCAAGAATTGGGAACCGCTTCCGAATATGGGATATTAGTTAGAGAGCATTCAAAGAAATGGGTTTTAATCCTTCCCGATGTATCGGAGTCGTATTTCCACATCTGGGCGGAGGGGGAAACCGAAGAGGAAGCGGAATCTCTTCTAAAGGAGAAGAGAGGCAAAGTGGAAATGCTCATATCCGCTCAATCCACGCCTCTATGAGTTAATCCTCTTACCAGGGAACGATGTATTTGATGGCGATTCTCTCCTTGAACTCCGTTCCCAGAGGGTCTCCTATGACCAAATAAAAATCCCTCTTCTCCTCCCCTCTCCTCCTTATAACGGCGCTTATGTTATGGTGGCTTTCGTTGTCCTTTAGACCGTAAATTCCAATAACAAACCAAAATTCCCTCCCTATATCATAGGCAATTGAACCCCACCACTGCTGAGCTGTTTGCCATCCATTCCCCATACCTACCCACCTCTTCTCAAAATTCAAACTGATGTTCAGCTTGTCGTTCATAAGTTGACGCCCGATACTCCCGGAGGCGAATTTATAGGGAAGATTCATCCTAACTCCTTTCCCGTAGCCCAAACCCCAACCATATCTTTTTTCCGGCGAGCCAGCGCCGAGGGAAAAGGAGGTGAAGTTGTCCCTAAAGGGAATTGGGAAGGATGGAAAGGGAGAATAGAAGGAGATGCTCCGCCCGACGCCAAGTGACCAATCTCCCCTCAAACCGAGAAAGAAATTAACCACCTTGTTCTCCGCTTTCAGCCCACCCGTCCAGAAATCTAACTTTGCATATTCTACATTCACTCCGTAGAATTCCCACCATCTCAACCCTCTTGGCGAGACATTATAATGATAAAAATTCCCATTAATCCCTTTCACCCCTGTTTCAGGGAGGTATTGAAGGTCGGGTGAGAAATCGGGGCTTATCTTGCTATAATTTAGGAAAAGACCGCTTCGCTCTCCCATCCTTTTCCACAGATTAACATTTGCTATAAATCCGTTTTTCCCAGGGTCTGTAAGGGAAACCCCGTAAAATCTCCCGAATCCGTAATCGCTTGTGCCGGTGCCTCCACCTCCTGCAATTAAAACATTTTTATGAGCTTCCTCCAATCTGCTTTGCAGAGTCATTACAATGGAGGATTGATAGGTTGGGTTATGAGAGATATTCAAGATTGTATCGTTTCGGAAGGGGGAAAAACGGGCGCAATTTAGGAAACCTATTTGGTTCTTCCCCTGTTGACCGAAAGCTTTGAAGCCGAGATCGAATTTATCTATTCTGCGGGAGTAAAAGGTCCCGAAAAACTCGCTCCCTTCCGTGAAGAAGGGACGTTTCTCGGGAAGCCATCTTTCCGTGTAGGTGATATCTATGCTCTCGTATACAGCCTCTATATCAGAGTAATCGGGGTAGAGAGTGAGAGCATATTTGAAATCGGAGGTGAGGCACTTGTTGGCATCCAAGCCCATATGCCAGCTTTTATCCGCTCCAAAGCCACCGACTCCATATAAAAGCGTCTCCATCCGGGAGTTGAAAGGAATGGAGGAGGAATCTATCGGACCAATCAAACCGAAATCATCCACTCTATCAGGCACATCCATTGTGAAGGACCAGATGTTTTCCTCCCTTAACCTCCTTATATATCTTTTAAAGTTGATTCCGAAATAACTCTCTCCCCTTCTTGGGAAAGCCAAAGGGATAAGGGAAATCCTTAACTCAGCCACCCAACCTTCATCGGTTACCTTCGCCACAACTTCCCAATCCCCATCCCACTCCAGATTTCCCCATTTCTCATCCCTCTTCGTCCCTATAGAATTGAAGCGGAAGGAATAGAAATTTCTCTTATCCAGGTAGGTATCAATCCTAATCTCAAACCAATCGTCCGAATCCATTCCTCCATCCTCTTTCTTTTGAAGGGCGGTGATTTCAAGGGGGCGTCTATCGTAGCATTTGACGGCGAAGTAGAGGTCGTTTTTATACTGCACTACCTTGAACTCGGTTCGCTCAGAGGGAGGTGCTTTCCTTATCGGCTCGGATTGAATGAAATCATCAATCCATTCCACTTCTTTCCAACATTCGTCATCAAAGAGGGCATCCAAACGAGGAGGTTGGGAGACCTTCTTCAGATTTATGACCTTATCACTTCCATAGCCAAGCGCTAGGAATAGCGAAATAAAAAATAAGAGGAATAGTTTTGGAACTCGCATATCAAATAGAGAATTATTAGAGGGGATTTATATTCTATCAAGGGGAAAATTAAAGATTGAATATGGAGCCGACGGTGGGATTTGAACCCACGACCTGGTGATTACGAATCACCCGCTCTTCCGCTGAGCTACATCGGCTCAAATAAAATTATAACATCCAGAGCAAATATTTTCAAAATCTCGTATGGTTCTATAACATTTTAGACCCCTTCTAATTTCCTATCCTTTGCGTTATGACTAATAGAAGCGAAGCCCCTCTGTCATTGCTGGCATGGGTATAGGTTTTAGAAACGGAGGAGGGATGAAGAGGAAAAATAGAGATTGGATAATATAATCTAATTATTTTCTAATGAGGGAGGAAAAAGAGGTATCGTGTAGGTCCAAAAAGGATTTTATAATTTGGAGCTATGAGAATGGTCCCATAAGAGTGGGGGGAGAACAAAAACTTATTAAAAACCTATAACCATAGATGCGAGCGGTAGCGAAGCAATTTCGGTTCGCAAACCTTTCGGTTTGCGAACTGTGTTGGCGAAGCCAATCTCGTTCTCCAACCAAACTTGTTGGAGAATATGTTAGCAAAACCAATATCGTCTTTTTACTCCTGCAAAAAGAGATTGCCACGCCTCCCTTACGGGAGGCTCGCAATGACAGTCAGCTTGATTGTCATTGCGAGGAGCGATAGCGACAAAGCAATCTCTTTAGTTTCTTTTTCAAAAGGCCAGATTACCAACGGCTTCCTATCAGGAGCTCTCATAATGACAGAGGATGTTGAGGTTGCTAAAGCTTTCCATTGGGAAGCCTCGCAATGACAAAAAAGAAAACCTCTTTGTTTTTAGCAAGTCCAATATCTTTACGAAATTCTTCAAATTTTTTCTTTCTATGAGAAAACTTGCTTGACTTTTTTCTATTTCCTCCCTCAAAATCTAATTTTAGAGCGAACAGAAAGGAGGAGATAAAATGCTTTATATCGGCTGTGATGTAGGAGGAACGAATATCCGCTCGGCTGTAATTGATGAGAGCGGGCGGATTCTCGGAGAAGCGAAGATGCGCGCCCTTATGGAAAAGGGAGCGAAAGTGGTCTTGGGGCAGATAGTTGATTCATTCCGGGAGGCAATCTCTCGGGCGGGAGCTAAAAGAGAAGATATAAGGGCAGTGGGAATAGCTATGGCGGGTCAGCACGACTCCAAGGCTGGCATCTGTATCTTCTCACCTAACTTCGGCTGGGAGAATGTCCCCGTTATTCCATCCCTGCAGGAGGAATTCCCTGTCCCAATGTTTTTGGGGAACGATGTAAACCTGGCTACGCTTGGCGAATGGAAATACGGCGCCGGCAAGGGTTATAAGTGGGTGGTTATGATAACCCTGGGAACGGGTATAGGTGGAGGGGCGGTGCTTGATGGAAAGCTTATGCTGGGCTCAACGGAGATGTTTGCCGAGGTGGGACATATGACTATTTTGCCAAATGGTCCGCGCTGCGGCTGCGGAAATCATGGCTGCTGGGAAGCTTTGGCAGGAAGGGACGCCATCGTGAGGAGAGCAGTTATGAAATTGCAGGAAGGACGGAAATCGTCCCTTCCGGAGATTGTGGATTACAATTGGCGCGAGCTCACTCCCGAGATAATAGCAAAAGAGGCGAAGAGGGGAGATGAGGTGGCGAAAGAGGTAATAGAGGAAACGGGTTATTGGGTGGGCATTGGGGTAGCGAATCTCATAAATATCTTTAATCCAGAGGTCTTCATAATAGGCGGTCGCATTGCCCAGGCGGGAGAGCTTCTATTCGGAGCTATAGAGAGAACGGTGAAGGCGAGAGGATTGAAAGCTTCTTGGGGTCCTTGCAAGATAGTGCCAGCGGCACTGGGAGATGATGCTGGTGTAATGGGCGCAGTCGCCTATGCTAGGCAAAGGCTGGGGGAAGAGTTATAGCCTTAGTCTATCTCCTCCTCGGCTCAAACCAGGGAGATAAATTGGGGAACCTGAGGAGAGCTATAAGCCTTCTCAGGGAGGAAGGAATTCAGATTAGAAAGATTTCCTCGGTATATGAATCTTCCCCTTGGGGTTACGAGGAGCAAGAGGATTTTCTTAATCTCGCTCTCGAGGTGGAGACCGACCTCCCGCCCTTGGAATTGCTTGAACTCATAAAAAACATTGAGAAGAGGATGGGACGCAAGCCGACTTTCCGCTGGGGTCCTCGCAACATAGACATAGACATCCTCCTTTACGACGATATCTCCTTCTCCCATCCCTCTCTCGTAATTCCTCATCCCCATCTAAAGGAGCGCCTTTTCGCTCTTCTACCCCTCCAAGAAATCGCTCCTCAAATCCTTCTTCCCGATGGTTCCTCACCCTTTGAGGGGATTGAGGAGCTGGCGAAGGAGCAGAAAGTGATAAAAATTTCCGCTAAAATTGTTTAAAAATTTCTTGCTTAGGGAATAGGACTTGTTTAAAATTTTAAAAAATTAAGAAAGGAGGTTTGATAAATAAATGGGCAATGTGCTAGCTATTTTGCTCGGTCTCATCTGCATAGCTGGAGGAGGATGGTTGATTTATGCCTGGTGGGGTCCGCTCCTTGAATTTCTTAAGGGATTCGTGGGTATATTCCTCGTTTTCCTCGGGCTCCTCATAGCCGCTATAGGGATAACCGAGCTTCGCTCCGCTGCCGAGGAAAGGCGTCTCAGAGAGGAGCTGAAGGCTGAGGAGCTGAAGGCACAAGCGGAGGAGAAAAAAGAAGAGGAAAAGACCGAATAGAGAGGGTCCTAAAAGGACGCTTGGAAATCTGAGCGAATTCTCCCTCGGGAGGATTTTTCCCACCCTCCCGAGCGTTTAATATCAATCTATATGAGGAAGATTGAATCCAAGAAGTTCCTTACTATCTTACTTATCCATTTAATATCCTGCATCCTGTTGGCTTCCTATCCGGTTTCCGTTGAGAACAGGCAAAACCTTCAGAAACTCCACGAGTTGGGAGAGGATTTCATCGTTTACGAAACAAAATATATCTTTAAAAACTCTTCTCCCAATCCCCTTTCCCTTATAGATAGAAACTTCTCCTTCCTCATTCCCTCGGGTGAGGTGATAACAAAAGGGGATGAACCTATGGAGATGAAGGGAATCGTCCCTGCAAAGGGTGAATGGGAGTGGACTGATTATCCCTACATATCAAAGAGATGGGCGGAGAAGGCTTTGGAGCTGAAAAGCGATAGGCTAATACTCCGTCAAGGTATACGAGGTTTATTGCGAGACAGTCTATCTTCTTGACCCCACAAAGATAGCGAGGGTTTCCCTCCCCTCTCAAGTTAAAATAAAAAGGGGAAGACGAGAACCGATATTCATTGATGCCAGAGACGAGGAGGGAAGACCCATTCTCCCTTGGGCAAATCTGGGATTGAGGATAGAGAATCCCGATATAGCCAAGGTAGAAGGCAACATACTTCTCGGGCTACAAATAGGCACTACAGTTCTCAAATTTGAAAATGGGAGGGTAAAAAGGGAGGCAATTCTAGAAGTAATGCCTTCTATAGAGGATGAGAAAATCCTACCGCCCTTCATTCGCCTGCTTGTCGGAGAGAAAAGATACTTGCTTTGCGAGAACCTCCCTCCAAATGAAACGACAGGCTTCGTTATCTCCGATAAAGAGGTAGCGAGTAGAGGGGAGATAGCTAACTCACGGGGAGAGAAATGGAATGTCAGGTCGGCATTTGAAGAGGACATAAAGGAGGTTAAGGATATCGTTGAGGGGAGGAAAGTAGGCAGAACGGAAATCATAGTTAGAGGATTGAGAAGCGGGCTCAAAAGGGAAGGGGAGATAGAGGTGGTTGATATGAGGGACGAGCCGGTTAATAGATGGAGGTTAGCATTTTTCATATTCAAAGAGGCGGAGATGGAGGTTGATGGAAAAAGGGAAAATCTATCATACAAGCAGGAGGAGATAGAGGGGATTAAGGAGGCGGGAAGACGCCTTTCGGAAATAGTCCATTATTTCACTGCGGGAAATTTGGCAATGGATGTTTCCTTCGCGGTAGTTGAAAAGGACAAGATTACGCAAGATATAATTGAGGACAGCAAATCTTACGGATATAGAGTGAATATGTATAAGGCTTTACCCCTTCTACACAAGCTGAGCGAGGAGCATTTCGGGCGACCTCTTTCATACTTTGACGATGTAGTGGTTTGCTCTCCCTTAGCGAAGGCGGGAGCGGCTTGGGGAGGTTGGGAGTTTCAAGAAGATGGAGCGATTGTTAGGGGTCTCTACATCCCCAACTACTGGAAGGATGAAACGAAAATCTGGGGTGATATGGTGGAGGTCCTTCTTCACGAATGGATACATTGTCTTGAAGGGCATATCATAAGGAGCGGGTTGCCGCCAATTCCCTCCGCGGATGGTGGGGCTATGGAGGGGGAGATTTTATCAAAGATAAAGGACGAGACTTTTCGCCGTCCCAAGGAAGTGAAGACTTGGATGCCCTATTATCTTCACATCCTGCGGGATTTCCTCTCGAGCGACGATTGGACGAAGGTCAAAACAAGCTATATGCGAGAGTTAGAAAAGTAGTTGTTTTTAATCTCCCTATGTCTTAAAATTATTTAATAGAAAATGAACCCCCAGGGAGGCAAGGTCCTATGAAAGTTCTTCTCATCAAAGATGTGCCTGGCTTAGGAAAGCAAGGAGAGATAAAAGATGTCTCCGATGGTTATGCCCGTAATTACCTCATTCCTCGTGGTCTTGCTGAGGAAGCCACCGAAGGGATTTTGAAATCCGTTGAGCAAAGGCTGCGAGAGCTGAGGAAGAAAGAGGAAAGGCTTAAGAAACAAGTGGAGGAGGCAATTGAGAAGCTAAAGGGTGAATATCTCGTCATTCCCGTGGCTATGGGGAAAGAGGGAAAGCTGTTTGGTTCAGTGGGAAATAGGGACATCGCTCAAGCCTTATCGGAGAGGGGAATTGAGGTTGATAGGAAGGATATAGAGCTTGAAGCACCGTTGAAGCATATCGGTGTTTATAAAGTTCCCGTTCGGATGCCAACGGGACAGAGGGTTGAGATAACCGTTGAGCTCGTTCCCAAGGAGTAAGAGATGAAAGAGGATACCCTTCTCGGAAAGCTACCACCGCAAAGCCTGGAAGCTGAGAGGGGAGTGCTTGGTTCTCTCCTTATGGACCCATCAACTCTCCCCAAGGCGCTTGAAATCCTTCAGCCAAGCGACTTTTATTGGGATGTCCATCAAATAATCTATAAAGCCATCCTCGCTTTGGAGGGAAGAGCTGAACCGGTGGACATCGTAACAGTCGCCGAGGAGCTCAGACGAGAGGGAAATCTTGAGAAGGTTGGAGGGGTGGAATATCTTCGCCTTCTATTAGAATCTGTGCCGACATCCGCTTACATAGAGCATTATGCCAAAATCGTCCAGGAGAAATCAACGCTAAGGAGCCTAATCACTGCCTCACAAGAGATAACAGCGATGGCTTATAGTGAGCAGGAGGAAGTAGACAGGATATTAGATAAGGCGGAAGGATTGATATTTCAGGTGGGTCAAAAGAGGATTTCAAGGACATTTGAGCCCCTCAGACCGGTATTGGAGGAGGAATTTGAACGCCTTGATGAGCTTTATCATAAAAGAAAGCTCACCACTGGATTGCCAACGGGTTTTCGCTCCCTTGATTTGATAACTGCTGGTTTTCAGAAATCTAATTTGATAATCCTCGCGGGAAGACCGAGCACGGGAAAAACAGCTTTAGCCCTCAATTTCGCCGAACACATAGCGGTGAAGCTGAAAATTCCCGTGGGAATCTTCAGCTTGGAGATGTCAAAGGCAGAGATAGCGCAAAGGATGCTATGTAGTTATGCGAGAGTCAATCAGCACTGTTTCCGAACGGGTTCTCTAAAGCCAGACGATTGGGGGAGGATAATCAGCGCTATCTCCGAACTCTCAAATGCGCCCATTTACATTGACGACACTCCCGCCCAAACCACCCTTGAGATGCGAGCGAAGGCGAGGAGATTGATGAGCGAGGTCGACCTCGGTCTTCTCATCATAGATTATCTCCAACTCATTCGTTATGAGGGGAGGGCAGAGAACCGCAATCAGGAAATCTCCGCTATAGCTCGTTCTCTTAAAGCTTTAGCTAGAGAATTCAATATACCTGTCATTGCCCTCTCCCAGCTATCCCGCAGGGTTGAGATGAGGGAAGATAAGCGTCCCATGCTCTCAGACCTGCGCGATTCGGGCTCAATCGAAGCGGAAGCGGATGTCGTTATGTTAATTTATCGCCCGGGAATATACGAGCAGAAGGAGAAGAAGTCCGCCCTGGGGTTAGAGGAGGAATTTGAGGATAAAGGGAGGGAAGAGGTGGAAACAGTTGAGATAAATGTGGCGAAGCACAGAAGCGGTCCCACGGACATCGCGAAACTCCTCTTTCTTCCTGCTTATACTCGCTTTGAAGAGATGGAAACTCGTTATAAAGAAGAAGACTATATCCCAGAGGAGGAATGAGACTTGAAGCTTCTCATAGTAGGCGGAGGAGGAAGAGAACATTCGCTCCTATGGAAATTGGCGCAGGATAACCCTCAGGGGGAAAGATTCTCCGCTCCCGGAAACGCTGGGATGTCGGAGTTATCAACCTGCCTTCCCTTGAAGGCTGAGGCAATAACCCAGCTCGCCGATTTCGCCGAGAAGGAGAAAATTGAATTCACCGTAGTCGGTCCCGAGGCTCCCCTCGTTGCGGGAATTGTGGATGAGTTTAAGAGGAGAAACCTGAAGATATTCGGTCCTAATTCCCAATCTGCTCTCCTTGAGGGAAGCAAGGTATTCGCCAAGGAGCTTATGTGGAAACATAAAATACCCACCGCCCGCTTTGAGGTCTTTGAGGAAGCGGGAAAGGCAAGGGAATACATAGAGAAAGTGGGCGCGCCTATAGTGGTGAAGGCTGACGGGCTGTGCGCCGGCAAGGGTTCCATAGTCTGTCGTAGCAAGGAATCAGCCTTCCAAGCAGTTGAGGATATCTTGGAGAAGAAGATTTTCGGCTCCGCTGGGGATAGGATTGTCGTAGAGGAGATGTTGGAGGGGGAGGAAGCTTCATTTATGCTCCTTTCCGATGGCGATTATTTGCTTCCCCTTCAGCCCGCTCAGGATTACAAGAGAGCATACGATAACGATGAGGGACCAAACACGGGCGGAATGGGCTCATACAGTCCCGTTCCCGCCTTCCCTCAAAGCTTACAGGAGGAGGTATTGGAGGGAATCGCATACCCCACTATCAGGGCGATGCAGGAAAGAGGAACTCCCTTCGTTGGTCTTCTATATATAGGACTAATGCTGACGAAGGAGGGTCCAAAGGTTTTGGAATTCAATGTGCGTTTCGGGGACCCCGAGACGCAATGCGTTTTGCCGAGGATGGAAGGGAATCTCTTGGAAGCTTTGATAGCCTGTGAGGAAGGACGCTTGAGGGAGGCGAAAATAGGTTGGAAGGAGGACAAATGCATCTGTGTGGTCATTGCCTCGCAGGGCTATCCGGGGAAATATGAGACCGGGAAGGAGATAAGGGGATTGGAGAATGTGAAGGATTGTATCGTTTTCCATGCGGGGACGAAAAGAGAGGATGGGAAAATCCTGACGGCGGGAGGAAGGGTTTTAGGAGTTGTGGGGATGGGGAAGACATTTAAGGAGGCAAGACAGAAAACCTACGAAGCGATAGGGAAGATAAAATTTGAGAATATGTTTTATAGGAAGGATATAGCGAAAAGGGTGGAGGAAGAATAAGGGATAAGGTTATGGGTTCCTTCGAACTTGGGTCAACAACAGCAAAGGGTGGTTTCGCCAACGAGAAAGAGATTTGCAGAAAATTTAACAATTGGAGAGAAGATAACGAAGCGCGGCTTTGGCTGAAAATAATGGGTTATGATATAAAGATGATACAAGATGTTACGGCGATACATATTCCAACGGCTCAAAAAAAGAAATTGTCACCCAACTCGGATTTGAGGATTCATATGAAGACCTAATGAGATTTAAAAAAGCTGACGCTCAATTGCGAATCTTCATCAAGTTAGGAGATATTTTGAAAATTGAAAATCTCTCTTTAAAGAAAGCAAATAGCGACGCCGATTATAACCAGGTAGATAAAAGGTGGGTTTCGTCATATCAGGAGATGTGGGGTTTCGATGATGAAATCGCCTTAGGATTGAAACTTTTTGCAGGAGAGATTAATCCAGCCTCTTATGCGGAACTAATACAAAACATCCAACTAAGGGATCAGAGAAGGATGTTTCTCGACGAGCTCCCTGAAGGTTTGAGAAACAAGATTATAAATTTTTTCAAAGATAATAAAATCCTTGTTGTCTCGGATGTGCTAAAAGGTAGAGGTGGGCTATCGGCTGACTGGATGTTGGTAACACGCTATAACAGGGATGAAAACACAACCACTTGGATACTCAAGGATATAAATACTGCTATGAACTTCTTCGGTTCCGGCGAAGTGCAGTTATCCCCGAAAGGAAGCCTCTATATCGGAAGGATTGTAATGCAAAGAAAGGGTGGAACTCCTGACCCAACAAAATTACAATTTAAAATAAAACCCTGTGAGTTATTTGAGTTAGGATGAAGACGATGCTTTGCTTAGCGAAAGTCAAGTTTGATTTAAGAGACCCTGACGAGCTTTATTTCGCTCAGAGGGAGATAGATGCACTATTGGACACGAAGACTGAATTCATAAAAACAATAGCTTCTCTGATGAAGCGCCCCCCTTTTAGTTTCCTTGATGAAGAAGTAGTCCATTTGCTTAATCGTTTAGTCTATTTGGGGGAAGGGCAAGGTTATCTGGCGGAGATACCCATTAGAGAAATGATGAGCGTGGTAAGGAAAGCTACATTTTTCCGGGAGATTTTCGTTTTTCTTGAAGTAGATGATAAAGAGAATCTATTAGGTTTTTTTAATCAATTAGGAATAAATATTAAAAATGGGGAGTTAAATAAGGAGAAGATTGAACTTAATCCGTATACAACCATTTTTATAAAAAAACAAGGAGATAGAAGGATTATCACCGTAAGATTTATTCCCTTCCAGACCCTTTTTGAATATGCCACAGAGGTTAAGAAGCTACCCTCTGTGGTTTTCCGCCCCAAAAACAGCGAAAAGTGGGATGATTATTTTAGGGAAAAGGAAGAAGGAGTGATAAAGGGATTAGACGAACTTTTGGTACATATGAAATCTGGTCATTATCGCTCACCCCATTTCGGTTTAGGGAAAACTCATATCGGTGATTTCGTTGATTGGGCTTCCACAGACCTCCGCAAGCCGTTTCTTCATTATCTGCATAAATACAAGGGCAAAGGAGACCCAAGGATATCTCGCGCCTTGATAAATTTACTAAAGGTAAAGGAAGGCGAAACAATACTTGACCCCTTTGTGGGTTCAGGTGCCTTCATTGCTGACGCCCCTACAATGGGACTTAATGCAATTGGAATAGAGATTCTCCATATAGGAAAAATGATTTCCGAGGTCAAATGCAATTTGGGTATTAATTTAGACAAATTGAGGGAATCCATCGTTAAGCTATTTACCGCCATAGATAAAGGGGAACCCTTCAAAAAGAACACGGAAGCAGAGTTGGCAGAGATAAAAAAGAAAATCAAACAGGAAACCGATGATGGTAGCCTCTTTAATAACATAAATCCCCACCTCCCCAACATCATAGCGCTCAAAAATTGGTTAAAAGAGGAGAGCGAGGAAGATATAAGAAAATTTTTACTCATACTCTTGAGCCAGCAAATCGTGGAATTCTCCGAGAAAAAGAGAAATCAAGATATCGTAGGTGCTTTTAAATCTTATGTTGAAGATAGATATTTGACCCTTTATCTTACCCGAAAACTCGCTGAAATGTTGGATTTAGACCTTACAGCCGGGAAAGTGTTGATTATTAGAGGCGATTCAACAAATATGTCTATGTTGAAGGATGAATCAATAGATGGTATATTAACCTCGCCTCCCTATTTCGATGCTCTGGACTACATCGGAAATAACAAGGTCTCAATAATAGTTTTGGGATTTGAAGAGGACCTCTCTATAGGTTCAACAAAGCATTTCTATGAGGCGCATCATAGGGAAGAGGGATATAAAACCCTCCCCTTATTTGCAAGCGATAGATATTTCTCCATCGTTCTTCCACCTTCAAATCTACAATTGATAAGCCTCCTCAAGGAAGCAAAGAGAATAGAGAAATCACGGGTTGTGGAGAATTATTTGAAAATGATGAAGCTTTCATTTGAGGAATGTTATCGTGTTTTGCGTAAGGGCAGGTATTATCTTATGGTGGTGAGCAAGTATCATAAGTGGATAATAAAAGGAGAAGAAAAGTTAATAGAAACATCGCCAATAATCGCCGACTTGGGGCAATCTGTTGGTTTCAAGGTTGCGGATGTGATAGAACATGGGCTTTCAAAGGCGGATAAGGGAAAGATAGGGGTGGAAGATATAATCGTTTTTCAAAAATAGCTGAGATCCCGGAGGTGTATTGCTTTGGAGACGAAAGTTTGGGAAGATGAAATAGAGATTCCCACTTATTGCCTGGGCGACGAAGACCCCTTCCCTCCCTTTCAAAGAGAAGGGGATGACGCCATTTATCCCTATACGATGCTGGATGACATAACAGACCACAAGATTGCCCGCTCCTATCACGTCGTTTTCTTGGAAAACGAATATCTCCTCTTAACCATCCTACCAGAGCTCGGAGGAAGGATTTATTCCGCTTACGATAAGATAAGCGGAAGGGAGGTCTTCTATAGAAATAATGTGATAAAGCCCGCGTTGATTGCCTTGCGTGGAGCTTGGATATCGGGCGGCGTGGAGTTCAATTTCCCCAAGGGTCATAGCACAACTACCGTCTCTCCAATCCTCTATAAAATTAATCGCTATCCCGATGGGAGCGCCAGCGTGATTGTGGGAAATAGGGAAAGACTGAGCGGGATGAAATGGCTGGTGGAGATAAAGCTCTATCCCGATAAAGCTTACATAGAAACGAATATTGCTCTCTATAATTCCACCTCCTTTCCCCATCGCTTTTATTTCTGGTCTAACGCCGCCGTTTCCGCCCACGAAAAAATGCAGTTCTTCTATCCTATAACCTCCGCTTATTACGGGTCAACGACGGTGAGATATCCCATAAATGAGGGAGTGGACCTCTCTTGGTATATAAACCACAAATTCGCCGTTGACCTGTTCGCTAAGGATTGCAAAGACAACTTCTTCTGTTCCTACGACCATTCCGTTGATTTCGGCGTCGTCCATTTCGCGAATAGATACGATGCCATCGGCAAGAAGTTCTTCACTTGGGGAAGCGCAGATGATGGGCTCATCTGGGCGGATATATTGAGCGATGGCGATGGTCCTTACTGCGAGATACAGAGTGGGAGATTCAAGGACCAATCAACCTACGACTTTCTCC
>Ga0209225_1002849_pt1 | contig 15073 bp, 17 predicted proteins | sample WasSprMetagenome_FD_184732 | JGI IMG/M metagenome (GOLD analysis project Ga0209225, IMG submission 184732) | Sulfidic aquatic microbial communities from Washburn Spring, Yellowstone National Park, USA - WS (SPAdes) (version 3) | ecosystem: Environmental > Aquatic > Thermal springs > Hot (42-90C)...
ATGCTTAAACTTCTTATTGATGCAAGAATGATTGATTCTTCAGGTATAGGTACATATCTTCAAAATTTAATTCCTTTTTTGAAGGAACACATGATTTTATATCTTTTAGGAGATAAAGAGAAAATAAGTAAGTATATTGATATTAGTGAGGTAAATGTAATTCCTATGAAATCTTCTATATATTTTCCCTTAGAGCAAGTAGAGTATATTTTAAAAATAAAAGATGTTGATGTTTTTTGGTCTCCTCATTTTAATGTACCTATATTTCCTGTAGGAGCAAAAAAAAGAATCGTTACTATACATGATGTTTTTCATTTAGCTTTTGAGGATTTATATAATCTTTTTGAAAGAATTTATGCAAAACTTCTTATAAACTCTGCAGTAAGGTTTTCAGATTTGATAATTACAGTATCTCAATTCTCAAAATCTGAGATATTAAAGCATACGAAAGTAAAAGAAGATAAGATAAAGGTAATATATAATGGGGTAGACACAAAAAGATTTAAAGTATATCCTGAAGAGGAAAAGATTAAAATAAAAAATAAATATAATCTGCCTGATAAATTTCTATTTTTCGTTGGAAATGTAAAACCTCATAAGAATCTAAAAGGGTTATTAAGAGCCTTTGAAAGGATTATAGGAGAGGAAAAGGATATATTTTTAGTGATTACGGGAAAAAAGGAGGGTTTCATAAAGGGAGATAAAGAAATTTTTAAGATATTAAACAATAGATATCTAAAGGATAGGGTAATTTTTACTGGATATGTGAGTAATGAGGATCTTCCTCTTTTATATAATCTTGCAGATATTTTTGTTTTTCCCTCTTTATATGAAGGATTTGGGCTTCCACCTCTTGAAGCTATGGCTTGTGGCTGTCCTTCTATAGTTTCAAAGATAACACCTTTAATGGAGATATTTGGAGATGCTGTGTATTATGTGGATCCTTATGATGTGGAAGATATGGCAAAGGGAATTATGAAAGTTTTAAAAGATAATAATTTAAGAGAGGAAATGAAAAGAAAAGGATATGAAAGGGTTAATAATTTTTCATGGGAAAAATCTGCTATAGAGCATTTAAAATTAATAAATGAGATATTTAATTAATAACTCTCTCCCTTATCTTTCAATATACTTATATCAATTAGCCATTCATACCTTGATCTTTCATTGAATTTTTGAATAGCCTCTTTTTTATGTTCTTCAAAGGTTAATCTATCACAATTATTTACTTCCATAAAATGCTTTATAAGATCTTCCAGTTTTATTTTACCTTCACTTGCAAGTATAGTGGCCATTCCCCAATGTTTTATCAGATGACAATTTTCACAGAGAGCCATAAATCCCTTTAATTTCAAGATGTGATTCTGGTCATCATATTCCCATACTTCATGGCAGTGAAGTTTTCCTCTTTTACCACATATACTACATTTGTAATTTGCCTTCCTAAATACCTCTTTTCTTATTTTTTCCCATATTTCTTTTGGTAGATACTTTCTAAGATTTTCTCCCCAGGCGCTTTCTGGAATAAGTTCTATGGTTAATTTTAAATCTTTTTTTGCCATTACTTATTAAAATAAATTAATGCCAATAAAGCTAAGAAGTAAAATAAGGTTTAAAATTGTAACTATTATTCCAATTAAAATGAGTATTGTATTATCAAATTTAGAATTTGCAAATTTACCCATCACATTTCTTGATGAGGTCAATTTTATAAGGGAAAAAATAGTGAAGGGGAGTTGAATACTCAACATTATTTGGCTCCATATAAGTCCTTGAAATGGGTCAGATATGAAGAACAGTACAAGCAATGCACCTATGAGGGTTAAAGATATTCCTATACGAGTATGATTATCTTTTAGATCAAAAGGCTCATGGGATATTCCTGCCCATATACTTCCCCCTGCCATAGCTGCTGTTATAGATGATGAAAAACCGGAAAATAATAAGGCTACTGCAAAAATAGTAGAGGCTAAACTTCCCAGGAGGGGTTTTAAGGTAATGTAGGCTTGTGGAAGTTCTGTAATTATAGTGTTATTTTTATAGAAGGTTTCTGCTGCAATAAGAATCATAGAACTATTTATAGCCCATCCTACAATCATAGCTAATATGGTGTCAAGGTATTCATATTTTAATTGCCTTTTTATTATATTTTCTTCTTCTAAATTCCATTGCCTACTTTGAATTATTTCTGAATGTAAAAATAGGTTATGGGGCATGACTACAGCTCCCATAACACTCATTATTATAGGAATAGAATTAGGAGGAAAGGAAGGTACTGTCCAGCCTATTACTGCACTTTTCCAATTAATTTTTACTAATGACAATTCAAATAAGAAAGAAAGACCTATAAGAGATACAAATCCTATAATAAATTTCTCAAGTTTTATATAGTTATTTGATATCAACATGTATATTACAAGGAGGGTTGTAAGGATTGCACCTATATTTATGGGAAGATTAAAAAGCATATTAAGACCTATGGCTGCTCCTAAGATTTCTGCAAGAGCAGTAGATATGGAGGCAAGCATTGCTGTAATAAGTATGAAGTAACTTGTTTTTTTAGAAAAATACTTAGCTACCGACTCAGAAAGACATAGACCAGTAACAATCCCAAGGTGGGCTGAATTGTGTTGTAGAAATATGAGCATAATAGTGGATAGGGTTACCATCCAGAGTAAAGCATATCCAAATTGGGAGCCTGCAGACATATTGGAAGCCCAGTTTCCAGGATCAATAAAGCCTACTGTTACAAGAAATCCTGGTCCAACATATTTTAATATCTCCAAAGCACCCAGATTAGGTTTATGATTTCTAAATAAATCTTTTATTGTATTTAGCATATTTAATTATTCTTCTCTAAATACTTTTTATATCCTAAACTTTCTAATTCTTTTGCTTTATTTTCTACTTCTTCTTTCATCTTCTCTTTGTATTCTTTTATCTTTTCTCTTAATTCTGGATATTTCACTCCTAATATCTCAATTGCTAAAAGTCCTGCATTTTTTGCTCCATTTATGGCAACGGTAGCTACAGGAATCCCAGAAGGCATCTGTACTATAGATAAAAGGGAATCCAAACCATTCAAAGATGAGGTTTTTATAGGAATACCAATTACAGGTAGAGGAGTTAAGGCGGCTATGACTCCGGGTAGATGAGCTGCACCTCCTGCAGCAGCTATTATTATTTCTATACCTCTTTTCTCTGCTTCCTTTGCATATTGGAAGGCTCTTTCAGGGGTTCTATGGGCAGAAAGTACAGTTATTTCAAAAGGTACTCCAAATTTTTCTAAAATTTCAGCGGATTCTTTAACTACAGGAAGATCACTATCACTTCCCATAATAATTCCTACTAAAGGTTTATCCATATAGTACACCTCCAAACCTTTATGTCTTATTTTTTATAATAACTTATAACTATTTTTAGATGCAATATAGGAGGTGTATTAAATGTGGTTTTTTATTTAATTTTAATTATCATTGCTATTTTTCTTACTCTTTTTCTCTTCATCTTCAAACCAATCATCAATTCTCATTTCATCTTTTTCTTTTCTTTTTCTCCTATTTTCAATTCTCTCGGTCATCTCTGCAATATTTTTCCATGCTTTTGCCTTATAGTACTCTCCCAAGAGACCAAGCTTAAATGCTTCCTTGAACTCTTCCCAAAATCCTTTTACCATTCTTCCCCCTCCCTTTTTTACTATATATTTAATTATATTTAAAATATTCCCTTTACAAAAGTTTCAATCCCTTATAGGTACGCTACAAACCATCATCAATTATCCTTTATTTTGTTTTCTTTTCATTGGAGTTGCTAACAAAAAATTTAACTTTTGTTACAATCGTAAAGTTTTTATTGATTTATTCATTTTGGAGTACTCCTTCATATTTACTTAGGAAAGGTATATCAATAAACACACACATCTCTACTCTCGTTACATGCTCAATCCTCGTTTTTGTTGTAGGTATCTACCTTATATCGCATATCGATCCTGAGAAGGTTGTTCTATCGTAATTTTTAAATTTAGGCAAACAGGTTATTTGCTGTATAATTTTATTGATATGAGAATAAAAATTTACGATGGGCACAATGTAATCGGTGGAAATAAGATATTTGTAGAAAGCAATTCAGAGAATACTCTTATCCTCGATTTCGGCAAAAACTTTGCAACTTATAATAAGTACTTTGAAGAGTTCCTAACGCCGAGAGCAGGCTCAGGTATTTACGATTTCTGTAAATTGAATCTTATCCCGCACCTTAACGGTCTTTATAGAAAAGACTTAGCGCTTTACCTTAATGATGAAGTTGAACAATCTCCCAGAGTATCAGTATCTGCACTTTTCCTATCGCATGCGCACCTTGACCATGATGGCTTCATACCATTTATAAGGGAAGATATCCCGATAATTACATCAAGCATTTCTTACAAGATACTTGTTCGCTTGAGGATACAGGGCTCAGGGTATGCTTTACAAGTATTGAAAGGTATCGGAAGCAGAACTAAAGCAAGGTGTAAACGAAGAAAAGATTTCAAAAAAGAAAGGCTCAGAGAAACCACGGAATTTTATATTTGATAAAAGAGGAAGCATTTCCGACTTTAAATATGAGGTGTTCCCAGTTGACCACTCCATATTAGGTGCAAGTGCTTTGTTTATGATTTTTGATGGCGTAAAAATTGCATACACTGGCGACTTTCGTTTCCATGGGAAAAATAGGGATAAAACAGATGCATTTTTTGATTTTATCAAAAGTGTTGGAGTTGATGTCCTAATAACCGAGGGGACAAAAGTTCCACCAAAGGATAATATAAAAAAAGCCCTTAAGGAAAGTCAACTTATAGAAGACGATGTGAACGTCTTGAGACTTTCCTTGATGTTGCAATAGATTTCTGAGGAAAACTTGCCGTAACTTTGAAGGATGCCTATCTTCTTTACCTTCTTAAAAGCGAGGTACTTAATCTTATCGAAAATTAGGCACTTGTAGTTGTCGAAAGCAAAAGAGAACCAAATAAAAAATGGGTTAAAGAGATGAGCGATTTTTATAAATACAAATTTATCGCTATGAAAGATATAGGGAAAAAAACCCTTACGATTACATTCTTTGCTACAGCTTCTGGAATATGCCAAATCTTCTTGATATAACTATCGAAGATGGTGCTTACATATATTCTACAAGTGAGGCATTCCCAGAGGAGCAGAAAATAGATACTCTTCGGCTTTTTAACTGGCTCAATTACTTTAACTTGAAACCTTCACATAACGAGAGTATCGAAATATACAAACTTCATATTAACTTTTGAAATGAAGGCATTCAGCCCTTCTCTTCCATCAATTCTTATGCGCGGAAGAAGAAGCGGGTTATCTTTAGGTGATGCAACACCTTGGATTTCTGCCATTACCATCGTATAACCATGATTTCTTAATAAACTAACAGATTCCCTATCAAATCCAACAAAAGGATAACAGAATGATGTGGGGCTAAATCCAAACATCTTCTTAATGTTGTTAGTGCAGGACTTTATTTCGTAAATTTTTGTAAGTATTTGTAATGAGAAATATAACGAATCTGAAATTGTACTTCTTAAGAATCTGAAAGGCATATTGATAAACACCTTTGTTCCCATCATCAAATGTAAGGACAATTGGTTTTTTAGGCATGGGCGTTGTCCCTGCCCACACATCTTTGAGTTCTTTGAGGGTGATGGGGGTAAAACCGTTTTTATACAGATAATCCATCATACTTTCGAACAAATTTGGGTCAACTGTAAGGGATTTTGTTAATTCGCTTGCATTTTGTGGGAGAAGTGCAACATTATGGAACATAAGGATAGGAACATTATTATTTTCAGTATTTGAGATCTCTTTTTTGATTTTACTTATAGAAATTGGTAGCTCCAGATGTCCTTTGAATGAATGTATTGTTCATAAGATATTTTATTTTATTTTGGAGAGCTAATCCATTCTTCTGCTACATAAAAACTGAGCCTACCAAAACAAGTAAGAAAATCAATACTACTATAAGTACTATCTGTATTTCTCTTTTCATAGTCATTTAAAATTTAAAATAGCGGTAAACAAACAATTTTATTATATCAGTGAATATGAGAGTTACAAAGATTGCATAGAGAAGCGTAATCATTAGAAGTCCAAAATGTGCTTTCGAAACAAATATCCCAAATGTGGATATTAAGGTTGCAACGATAATATCTCCCGTAATTGAAACAATGATAGCCTTGCTTGGCAGTGATGATAAAAAGAATCTCTTTTCTCTAAAATTGAGAATGTTAAACAATCCTGAAACGAGAAGAAGATAAAACATAATAGTTTGTAGTTCAGAAAAACTTACCTTGAAGTATTTCTGTGCAAGATACATTGCGGTAAACAATTCTGAAATTTTAAGAACGCCAAATATTAACGACATCGAAAGTAATTTTTTTATGTTCCATTTTTCTGGTTTGTTAGATGGGATAACATTGTCTGTTGCAATAGACATCGTTACAAAATCGTAAAGGAAAAGCATCAAAATCATTGCAACTGGTGTGATTATTGGCTTTCCAATTAGAAGGGTTGCAATAGAAACGAAAAACACTATCTGAAATGTTTTTACTACTTTATTAAGGATCCATATGATTATCCTTCTGTAAATTACTCTACCAACTATTATTAAATTGACAATGTTTGACAAACCCTCCTCTGTAAGAATTACTTTTGCAGATTGTTTTGCGATATCAAGAGAGTCCTTTACGGCAATTCCTAAGTCTGCCTTTTTAAGGGCAGGTGCATCATTTGCGCCATCGCCAGTCATACCAACAGTATGTCCCTTTTTCTGATACATATCTACTATGTTAAATTTATCTTCTGGAACAACTTCTGCAAATGCATCAATTGAATCTATGTCTATATTTTTGCTTTCTGAAACCTCCTTAATTGATACGACATTTTCTCCTATGCTTACTTCTTTTGCAATTGACTTTGCGATAAGTTTGTTATCACCTGTAATCATCTTTGGGGTTACGCCCATTTCCTTTATCTTTTCTATAAATTTTTTTGAATCCTCCCTTGGGAAGTCAAAGAAAGTAAGAAGCCCGATAAACATGACCTTGTTGTCTTTTTTAATTGCAACGCCCAAACTTCGCTTTCCGACGGAGGCAAATTTTTCAACAATTTCTTCAATATTTGTTTCATTATTGTTACACATCGAAATTATAACTTGAGGTGCACCTTTGTAAACTGAAATTTTACTTCCATCTCTATCGAGCACTTCGCTTTCAGAATATTTTTTATCAGGATCGAATGGATAAAAATTAACGAGTTTGTATGCTCCTTTGACTCTGCCATGCGCGAATTCTACAACCGCTTTATCTATAGGGTCTTTTGTATTTGGGTCGGAAGAAAGATACGCAAATTCAACAACATCATCTTCCGAATAATTTGGATTTATAGGAACGACATCTACGATTTTAATTTTATTTTCTGTAATGGTTCCAGTCTTATCAAGACACAGAATATCCATCATTGCAGCATTTTCTATACCGTCAAGTTTTCTTACAAGTACTCCAGCTGAAGCAAGTTGAAGAGAGCCAAGTGCAAGTGCGAGCACGGTCATAGCAGGGAGTGCAACAGGTATGGAAGCTATAAGGAGGGTTAGGACAAAAGGAAGTGCATCCATTAAAGGTGTTTTTTGAAGGACAAATTTTAGGGCGACAAGGAAAATGAAAATAGCATCCACAACAAGAAGCCCTTTTGTGACACTCATTGTTATCTCTTCTATTATGAGTTTTGGTTTTGCTTTTTCTAAAAGTTCTGCAGTTTTCCCAAAGTAGGTGCTCCTACCAGTTTTTTCTACGACTGCAATTGCGCTTCCCCTTGTTACAAGGCTTCCAGAGTAGATTTCATCATTTATGGTTACTTCTTTAGGTATCGATTCCCCTGTTAAGATTGACTGGTCAACAAGCAAGTTGCCTTCTAAAATTTTACAGTCAGCGGGGACTATATCTCCCATTACGATCTTAATTACATCACCTGGTACAAGTTCTCTTGAAGGTATTTCTTTAAACTCCCCATCTCTTAAAGCATGGGCGTTAACAGAAATTTTTTTTGAAAGTGATTCAACTGCCTTGTTTGCCCTGAACTCTTCCGTAAATCCGAGCACTGCATTAAGAAGAAGTAAGACGAACATAACGACTCCGTCCACATACCTTTTTGTAATAAACGATATGATCATTGCACCTTCGATTACAAAAGCAGTAAGGCCTGTAAATCTCTTTAAGAAATCAATTACAGGAGAAGTTTCCTTTTCTTTAATCTCATTAAATCCGTATTCCTTTTGAAGTTTCTGTACTTCTTCTGTTGTAAGTCCTTTATATTCCATATTTCTCCCTCCTTAATATAAGGATGAATTTAGAGCCACTTCCAACCCTGCTTTCTACTCGTATGGTTGCATCTATCAATTTTGCTAACTCCTTTGCAATCGAAAGCCCAAGTCCAACGCCTCCTGTTTCCCTTGAGCGAGATTTTTCTCCTCTGTAGAATCTGTCGAATATGTGCGGAATATCCTGTTCTTTTATTCCTATACCTGAATCTTCGACAGTAATTTCAACACTTTCTCCAACTTTACGAGCGTAAACTTTTACAAAGCCATTTTCTTTGTTGTATTCGATACCATTTTCTATAAAGATTGAGAGTATCTCAAAAAGTATGTTTTTGTCTGTCATTAACTGTATGTTATCTTCAGTTGAAATAACCAAATTTACATTTTTACTTATGGCAAGATCTTCAAACTGCGTATTTAAACTTAGAAAGACATCGTTAATATTAACAGGCTCAAGTTTAACGGGGTAATTTCTCATATCAAGGCGTGAAAGAAAAAGCATATCCTGGATGAGTTTTGACATCCTGTTTATTGAATCTAAGATGGTTTTGAGCTTCTCTTTATAGTATTCTGGGTCCCTATCCTTCATAAGGGCAACCTCAACATTTGCCTTTATTGTTGAAATTGGGGTCTTAAGTTCATGAGAGGCATCGCTTGTGAATTGTTTAAGCGTTTTTATTGATTCCTCGATTGGTTTTATTGCATTGTTCGCAAACCGGTATGAAATGAATATCGTAAGTGCTATTATAAATGGAATTATAAGTAGAAACGAAACAAGAACATTATGAAGAGATGAAAGCAAATTGTCGTAGTTCATTCCAACGAGAAGAAAATAATTAGTGTCATTTAACTTTGTAATATATACTCTAACAGTTTTGTTTTCTTCATCCTCCAAGCCTTCAAGAGTATAAAAGCCAACACCAATATTCTTTGGTAAGGCAAATTTGTCCTGAACATTTTTGTAAATGATATTTCCCTTTGAGTCGAATATCATTATGCTTTCATTCTCAAGATTGTAATTTGTGAGTATCTCTGAAATTGATTTGAGGTTTTCTATTGCTATCTCTTCTTCTCCTGAAATCGCAATTGATATTGACATTGCACGGCTCATCAAAGTCGAATCAAAATCCTTATATGCAAAGTTTGAGAATATTAAATAAAATGCACCTATAAGGATTATGACTATAACAAGGGTAATTGAAGTGTACTGAATTGCAAGTTTTAATTTTGATTTTCTTATGTCACTTTCATCACTCAATTTCATAGCCTACACCTGGAATTGTTTTTATAAGTTTCTTTTCATATCCGCTATCAACTTTGCGCCGTATGTTCTTTATATGCGTCCTTAAGGTATCAGACCAGGGCGTCGAATTCTCGTCCCAGAGGTGATTTTCAAGTTCGCTTTTTTCAACTACTCTTCCTTTGTTCATTGCAAGGTACAAAAGAATCTGGTATTCTTTTTTCGTTAATTTAATTGCTTTTCCGCCTCTCTTTACTTCCATCTTTTCTGTATCTATTTCGAGGTCATCTATCGTTATTATTCCGGTTTTTATGTCTTTTGTTCTTCTCAAAAGTGCGTGGACTCTTGCGAGGAGTTCTCTAAAGTCAAATGGCTTTGTAAGGTAGTCGTCAGCACCTATCCCAAAAGTTTTAACCTTTATCTCGACCTCACTTTTTGCTGTAAGCATTAACACGGGCATCTTATAGCCAAGTTCTCTTATTTTTTTAAGAAGGGAAACGCCATCAAGTTTAGGAATCATTATATCGAGGATAATAAGGTCATAAGACTCCTCGATTTCTATTTTTGAAAGAGCACTTTCCCCATCATATGCAGTATCTACTACAAATCCAGATTCTTCAAGTCCCTCTTTGATTGCATTTGATAATGGTTTTTCATCTTCTACAAGAAGTATTCTCATAGTGACTCTAAAAAATCTTTAACACACCGATTGTTAAAAGAGTTACAATGAAGCCTGCCTCGATTACTCCGAGGGAAATTGAAGTAAATGCCTTTAACTTATCCATCCCGAGAATCTCTGCCGCAAGTGCACCAGAGTATGCGCCAGTCCCTGGGAAAGGTATTGCAACAAAAATCATAAGCCCCCAAAACCCATACTTATCAACATAAGGTTTTGCTCTCTTCTGGAGATTAAAAAGATATTTTTTAAGAAACCTGTCAAGTGAGGGTATTCTGGAAAATACAAGAAGTATTAAGTCCCAGAATAGAAATACAAGGGGCGTTATCAGGATATTTGCAATGATTATAATAATTGCACTTGATACAATCGGTAATTTGTAATTAAGAATTGCAAGAGGAATTGCCCCTCTTAATTCTACTGCTGGAAGCATCGTAACTAAAAAAATGTATAGCCAGGTACTAAAATCTGCCACTTTAACTCCTCCTTAAAAATATATCAAAACCTAATCTTTTAGCAAATAACTCTATTAAAGGGAAAACCCACAAATAGTTTATTATTGAAAATATCGTTCCAAAAAGTATTCCGAAAACTATGTCTAATGGAAAGTGAACGCCTATGTATACTCTTGCAATGCCTGTTAAAAGCCCCAGGAAAATCGCAGTAATGCCCCAAAAGCGTCTTTTATCAAGCAATAGTGCAGTTGCAAATGCAAACATTGCAGTGGTGTGGTTGCTTGGTATGGAAGAAGTATAGTCATCTTTAACAAGGTCTATGCCAATGCCCATCGCAAAAGGTCTTGGATGGTAATATAATTGCTTCGTAATATAGCCCATAGCAAGTGCAATAAAGATAGAAGACCCTATAAACAGGAATTCTTTAAACTGCTTTTTTGACAAAAGGTATGTTAAATACGCAGGAATTAAAAAAACTATGTATTTTGCTAAAAGAATCATAAAGATATTTAACTCTCGATGCGTTCCCGCAAGCCCATTTATCGCATTAAAAACTGCTATGTTTAATTTACTCATTTTAGCCTCCATATGTGGATATTATAATCTAAAACATAGGGGGCATAAAGCCCCCTACAATGTGATGAAGTTACTAAGTATTAATCTTCTCCGCTAACTTCCTCTTGTATATTATCTGTATCAGGTGCCTTGGTTTCTTCTTCTGCACTTTCCTTCTCTTCACTTCTGCTGGATGCTTCTGTTGCAAGAACAGTTCCGTTTCCTGCGTCTACCTTTACCTCAAAAACTTTACCTTGTACATCTTTTACTTCAACTGAGTAGACAAGATAGCCGTTCTCATTATCAAGAGATGTTTTAATAACACTTCCTGGAACTTTTGCAAGTGCTGCTTTTTCTGCATCCGCTGCTGAGATCTTTGCAAGTCCTGCTAGTGCCTGTGATTCCCTACCTTCATTTTTAGCATTTGAGTCTGTTACCTTTATACTTCCTACATAACTTGGTTCTTGAACCTCAGTCTGCTGTGCAGTAGATGTGCTTCCTGCCATAACAAAGTGTCTTCCTACAAAAACCGTGGAGCCTAAAAGCCCCAAAACAAACAACGCTACTAAAACTACTTTTTTCATAGTGCACCTCCTTGTTCCTAATTTTTTTGGAAGTTTTTTCAAACTTCCTGGTTGAAGTATAATACCTTGTCCGTGAAGAAACCGTGAAGAAAAAATTGATTTTTTAAAAGTTAAATAATCCCGGATTTTGCAAGATTTTCTATAATATGTTTCTTTATGTCAGAATAGTTGTTTCTTGTAAGCGTAAGGATTTTGTAACGAGAAAAATCTTTTACGAAGTCTTGATGAAGCGTTGCAAAGAGATTTACATTTTTTCCGAGATTTTTAAAAAGATAATATTTGAAACTCCTTTAATAAATTTCCATTTTGCCAATCTCATCAATAAAAACAATTTGAGCGTTTTATTTTGACATTAATAACGCATGTGAGTGTTCATCTTCCAATTTTACCTTTATTGGGCTCATATTACTAATTTTGCTTGGGATTATCAAAAAAAGAGGTAAAGCACAAGAGAAATTTTTCCCTACACGAATAGTAGCCGTTATCCCTACACATAACGGCGAAGATTCGATTGCACTTGTTATAAAGTCAAAAGCACTCAATTGGACGTTACCTCAAATAATTGAAAAAGAGGGAATTAATGCTTTCTTTATGTTTTTCGATGCAGGGAATGTTTTTGATAAAGATTTTCTTAAGAAAGCACTTCCTTACATAAAAGTATATCCAATAATCCAATTCAGAACAAGAAACGCAGACTATACTCACTTGGGTTTCAAGAATGTTTGTGATTATGTCTGCATTTTTCCTTCAAAATTCAAATTGCTCTTAATAATCTTGGAGTTTCTGCCATATTAAGCGGTTTTGGTTGGAGCGCATACGGATAGGTTTTGAAAGAATTTCCTTATGAAGTAAAGAGCATAACCGATGATTTTGAATATACAGTGAGATTTAAATACAATGTGCAGTATGAGGTGGGTTTCAATCCCTTATGAGTACGCTACAAACCTAGCAGGTAGGACGCCTGACTCTGGATTAAGAAGTTTATTCAACTGTTCTAAAAATAAGTATTTATCAGAATTTTCCATTTTTTGCCTCCTTAAAAGTTCGCCTAACTCGGTATTTTTATTGAAAAAATTATTCAAGTGCTTTTATACTTAAAGTTTTTATATAATCAGTACCAAATAATTCGAATTTTACTTTACCTATAACTTTAGTTAATGTTTTTCCCGATTTTATATTTTTAATGTTTTGAATAACCCAATTCTTGGCTGCTAAAGGATTTGCCCCATCATAAGGAACAGTAGCACAATAACCTAAATATTCTTTGACTATTTCATTTATAGTAGATTTTGATATTATTCCTATACCTCCAGAGGCATCTACTATAAAATCAGCAAAATCTATTAATAAAGAATTATCAATGAGATAAATTTGGCATATTAGACTTATTCCATATTCTGTTGATTTCTTACCGTAATAAAAATAATTTCCTGTTTTACCTTGTATTAATTTAACCTTTAAACCAAAAACATTTTCTAAATTTATATAAATATCTGCTGGAAGAAGACCAGGAATTCCTTTTTCTTTTTGAGTTATTTCGGCCTCTTCTTGGGTTGTCTCGGGACTTGTGGTATCTGATTCTGTTTGAGAAGTTTCTTCTTTTTCCGTGACAGTATTTTGTTCTACATTTTGTTCTGATTTTGTTGTAGAACTTTGGCTTATCTGTTGAGATGTATAAGAGTTAGGCGTAGAAGAGTTATTTGTATTAGTAGGGGGGTTAATAATGCTTGAAATAGATACAAGTATTACAAAAAATATAAAATAATATAAAATTACTCTTAATCGTGTCTTTTTATTCCCCAATATAATAGCCTTATTTGGATTTATAAGGCCTATTACTAACCATATAATTGATAACAGGAATAGTGAAACAAATAAATCTTCTATTTTAGATTTAGAAGTTTGAGAGGGAGAAATAATATTATAGATACTTAGAAATATTATGAAAAGTAAGCCAAAATATAAGAGAACTCTTCTTCGTGTTTTATTAACACTCCATACTAAAGCCCACTTAGGATTTATTAAGCCTATAATCAACCATAATATTAAAAACATAAATAAACCAATCAATAAATTATCCATAAATTTACCTCCTTCTATATATTAGATTCATCTCTCAACATTAATTTTAAATCCTGAATATCAGGTAGATTTAATCTGAACCTTACCATATCATCAGATACATCAAAGTATTATGCTAATTCCCATATTTCAGTTATTCCTTTTTTATAGCTTTTTTTATTTCTTCTTTTGGCATAAGAAACATAGATTCCCATTTAAGTGCTTTATATTCACATTTATCTATATAAGATTTATTCATATTAAAGGAGTAAATAGTGCCAGTAAAATAATGGCCGAGTTCATGTATTAAAGTTACTTTTATTTCTCTAAAGGTTTTTAATTTATTATTAATTATAATGATATCTTGATTGTCTATTCTTATGTATAAGCCAGAAAAGTTTTTCAAATTAAGCCATTCAAGATTAATGCCTTCTTCTTCTAAAGTACTAATTATGTCTTTAATAGTCACTTTCTTTTTTTATATTTAGCAAGCAAATAATCTAATATAGTAATTAGTTCTTCTTTGGCTTCTTCTGGAAGTCTTTTTATTTTTGCCTCAATTGAATTAGTAGCAATTAAAATATTCGATTTTCCTACAATATAATCTTTCGGATACTTCTAATGCGTTTCAATCCCTTATAGGTACGCTACAAACCCGACGAGTTCCAAAACAGCCCTATTCTTTGCTCTAGGTTTCAATCCCTTATAGGTACGCTACAAACAAGAATCTTATTTATACGTTTATATACTCGGAAGACCGTTTCAATCCCTTATAGGTACGCTACAAACATGAGGAGGTGAGATTGTTAAGAAATTTTGAATTTTTGTTTCAATCCCTTATAGGTACGCTACAAACTTCTTTCCTAACCTTCATCACAATCGACCTCCCTATCGTTTCAATCCCTTATAGGTACGCTACAAACCTATGGGCTATCTGATTTAGATATCGATAATATATTGTTTCAATCCCTTATAGGTACGCTACAAACACTCCTATGTTTCACTTTTGTCAATACTTTCTATGTGTTTCAATCCCTTATAGGTACGCTACAAACAATGAAAATCAAGAAAGAAGATATCTCCAAAGAGAGTTTCAATCCCTTATAGGTACGCTACAAACGAATAAATGAGGAAG
>Ga0209225_1002853_pt1 | contig 15062 bp, 10 predicted proteins | sample WasSprMetagenome_FD_184732 | JGI IMG/M metagenome (GOLD analysis project Ga0209225, IMG submission 184732) | Sulfidic aquatic microbial communities from Washburn Spring, Yellowstone National Park, USA - WS (SPAdes) (version 3) | ecosystem: Environmental > Aquatic > Thermal springs > Hot (42-90C)...
TCACCGTTGTTCGGGATGAAGAAACCGTAGAGCGAATCATAGAAGCCACGCAGAAAATCACCGGCGACCTCAACCTCCACCACACCGGAATCCTCTTCGTCCTCCCCGTAACCCGCGTCCTGGGGCTGAGGTGAAAGTGAGTACTTAGGTAAATCGATAAGCTTTTTCTGGAATAGAACACGCCCGCGCATTGCCAGCTGAAAGAGCCATACAGTTAACCCCCTCAACCTTGAGCCCTCCGTGCATTTTACGGCGAGGGATTAGGAAACGACCTTTGCTGGAAAGGATCAGCAAGGATAGCAGGCCATCCGAGACGGCAGGGGTATACCTCGGCAGGCTATCTGGGTAGCGGGCTGTGGTCTGGAGGCTCTGGCGAGTTGCCCTGAACCCCGTATCGCGGCGCTGAAGCGGGAGGTGTACGAATCCTGGTAGGGCGGGCCTGAGGGGAAAACATATACGGTGTGGCGGCCGAAGGCTGCCGCACCGTATATTCCGGGGTGTCTACCCTACCTGCTATACAAGGCGTGCCTCTGCTCGCTCTCGCCGGGAGTCCAGAACCCCGATTTCCATTTCCCGGGCCAAGTCCTTTCGTCCGGGTAGATCCGCAGGCGAAGGTATAAGTGGGGCGGCTCCCAAAGGGCAATATCTATTATAACGCATCACGAGGCCGGCACACCCCAGCGTCCACCTCCAGGTCAGAAAGGCTTTTATGGATATAGAATTACTACCCCCACATTCAAAATGCGTCCAGCTTCTACAGTGAAAATCCGAATTGCTCCTTTGGAATTACGAATAGCCACTGCACTTTCTGCTGAAGGCCCTACCACAAGCACGTATTTTCCTGGAGGTACATTATTGATGACGAAGTAACCGTCGCGGTGGACAAGCCCATAAGGATGCACAGATGGCTCCAAGATGAAAAAACCTTGCTCTTCATCAGTTGGATAAAAAGGCGCAGCGTATATGTACAATGCTTCCCTATTCCAAGGTGCATTTTTTAGATCAATATACCCTAATATGGCCCCTTTATTTACATCTATAGGGGGGCTCAATGGCGTTACGAGCGGGGATAGCACAGATGTGCTAACCAAGTTAGAAGGGGTGCTCCTACAAGAGCTCCAGAGAACCGCGAAACTTACAATGCTTATGGTTACAAAAATGTATCTCTTCATTTTTAATAAACTCAACGGGTCTATTGAGTCCTTTAAAACCGTACCCTTTCAGAGTTGGACTTTGGGCAATCTGGAAATTGCTGGGTAGATATCCACATATGGATTCAAATGGGCATAAATCACCCCTTGAAAAGAGGGGCAACGCGTCTTAAAAACTCGTTGCCCCTCTCTGTGAATATGCTAAACCACCTTATGGAATCGGAACCCCATTATAATCCTCCGCAAACCGAGAAACATCTCCCAGGGGAGGGCTTATATCACGCTGAGCGCGCGCAACAACTACAATAGGCTGGTCGCTTACAATCTCGACCGCTCCGCCAGGAGGGCTAAACCCAAACTGCCCATCAGTTAACGCGCCAGCCACCTGGGGGTTAGAATTTGTTTTAATGAAAGGCTGAAGCGGAGGAGCAGAACCACCTGCAACCCGATGCTCGGCCTTTAAGGTTCCACTTCCGTCGTAGTAACGCACACGAATGTCATTAGCAGCGGAATTGCCCACATTCATAATTGCAATAAAGGTCCTAAAGTCTTGCGTAGGCGATGCTGCCCATCGCACATAGGGCAGAGCAACTTTGGTGTATCCTTGTGACTGCCCTACAAAGGCAGTTGCCATACCATTGCTGGCTTTGACTTTACCAATAGCAATAATTGGAACCCCGTTGCTTGCAATGACAGCCGAACCAGAGGTGCCTGAAGGCACAGGATTGGTTGCAATACAGGGATTAGTGGACAGCTTGCCTCCTGGAGGTATTTCAGTTGGTCGGAGATTTCCTACTACGGCTCCTGCCGTATTATAATAAGTAATCACTACAGTGGCGGTCACTGACCCAGCGTTCTGAATTGCATAATAAGAAGTTTGCCTGTCAGTACCTGCTTGGCAAAGCATTGTAGCCATATAGACCTTATCAGAACCTCTGGCGAAACCTTCAAAACCGTAAGCAGCACGCCCTACGTTATCCAACTCAATTGCACTAGCGACCACTTTTGCTGGAGTGGTTGGATCGCCTTTTTTGACACCTTCTATTACCAATGAACCACTAAACCCAGGAGTTAAACCACTAATATCGCTGGCGCGGAAAATATAGGAAGATTGTGCAGGGACATCCACGGTTTTGATAACCCTTGGTGTTACTTCTCCTACAGCGTAAAACTTCAAAGTAATCGTGGCCTCAAAGTTTTCTATATTTTGAACGCCAATCACAGAAATCGAGCCTCTATCAGGCGGATCATACAGGACGGTAGGAATATAAAAGGGTGTTGCTGCATTTTCCGGGTTGAAACCGGAATACATTATTCGCCCGAACTGAGCGTTTGCTGCACCGGCAGCGAACTGCACGTAAGTAGCAACTATTGGTACGTCCGCACTCAGCACCGCTGCCCCTGAAAAACCATCTGGTACAGTCCCAACGCTTCCAATAAACAATGTGCCCGCCTTGTGGGGTGCAAGCGTAATAGGGCTAGCAGTATATGAGGCACCATTCTGGGCATAATAGTTTATTTGAAGCGTGCCACCCGAATCGCTCGGGGTATAATAAGTAATTGAGGAAGTCCAGGTTTGACTTGCTGATTGCCCTACTGCTATAAAAGGTACTAGCAGCGCAGCTATTAAAAGTGGTAAACTCACAGAGATTAATTTGCGAAGCATGTAACACCTCCTTGCAGGATATTTTCATCCCCTATTATAAAAGTATGACCCCCCAAAAAATCAATACCTCCTTCAGGTTATTTGCTCTCCTCAATAACGACATATACCTCCACCGAGGAACAGACGCCCATCTCTCCCTCGCTGGATAATGAAAGCACAAAAGGCCCCTTAAATTGTGGCAAGGAGCATGAAAACATGCATGGCTGAGAAGGACGCCCCCCAGCACAAAAATGGTTGCAAATGCTTTGTCTTTGATGACTCGGGGGAAATCCCTCCCAATTCAGGAAGATTTCTGGGCAGTCTGGGCTTGCAATGACTTGGCCCCATACTATGAGTCTCTCTTTCCAAGAGTCAAGAAAAACTATATGCACCTGGTTTTCCCTGAGCGTTGATATCGTGATCTTGTACTCATTAGGAGAAATTTCAAGGATACTGGCATCCTCTAAAGGGGCAATAACGACCAACTTTGGTTGGGCAATTGATGGGCGAGGAACAAAGCGCCTTATAAATTCTAACGTATATATCGCATTTTCAAGATCAGTCGGCCTTATGCGCTTATAGAGGTAAACGCTAACATTATCAATAAGCACGTATGACTGGGGTAGCAAGGCAAAATCTTGGGCAATATACAATTTGTTAGTAAATAAATCAAATACCGAACGAACTAGACCTTGCTGTTCCGGGTTTAGATGAATTTGGAGAGGTACAGCGACAACAACAATCTGAGAGCGAAGCAGTACATCTATGGGATAGGGGTGTTTCGAGTCAACGTCGTAGGAAATCAGGTTCAATCTTTTGTCTTCCCAGCCGTAATAAACCTTTTCCACCTCGGATAACAAATCACTATTAAGAACAGAAGAAGAAGAGGCTACATAAATGAGGTCCGAAGGTTGTGTCATCTCGCGTAAATCTCTCACTAATCGGACCAGTTCGTTAGTATCATTCCGTCTAATAGGAGGCCAATTTTGAGCAAACAGGACCCGCCAGGTAGAATTTGTAGGAAAGCGGATCGGGAGTAGACCAAGGCCAAAATTTACGCAAAGTATTATAACAAATAAAGTGAATAACAATGCCGTAAAGGGGGCCCGCAAGTTTTCGCAGAAGACAACTCCTAGAATAATTAACCCTTGAATAACAAAGGGGGCAAAATGTAAGCTATAATGATTTCCTAATTGCCTACCCACAAATATCCAAAGAAAAGACGATAGGGATGCAAATAAACACACAAATTTCATCTGCCAATTCCCAGAGAGTACCATTCCAAGAGACCATCCTACGATTGCCAGCCCCCAGATGAGCCATCCAAACGATGATGCAAACCGGGTTAAAACAACCTGCCAAGGTTGAGTATAAGATGCATATAACGTACTAAAATTAGTTGTTAGCACCAACCTTAGAAATGGTTTACCTATTAATACGAGAACAAGTACAGTGGCACATCCTCCCAAACCCAACCCGAATAAGCACCGAAAGATTCTTAAAACACTCCTCGCTGACAATCCTCTTGTTTCTTTCAACACATAAGCCAAAATAAACAATAGCCAAGAAACAAAAAATCCTATAACAGGGTAAACAAAATGGCGCCGCAATAATATAGCGATTCCTAAAAAGGTTCCAGCAAGGATTGGCCTCCAATATCCTACTCGGTCGGGATAGAGTTCAATTAGGAAAAACACAGCCAAAGCTATACAGGCCAAGGCTCCTATGTCAGGATAGCCACGTAACGTAGGTGCCCAAACTGGTGGTGTTAACAATGTTATGATAATTCCAGCCCAATAACCAAAGCGAGAATTTAGAACAATGTGTTTTGATATATTTCCCATAATAATTGCAAAAGGTAATAAATACACTAGAACTAAACCGATTTCAAAAGTTAGCCTGGATTCCCCAAGAAGCATAAGGATGGGAAGCAGTGGAATAGCGAATATCGCGTTATAATTATGCGAAAGTGATTCTTGGAGAAAGCGGATTGCCTCTAAAGGAGATTGCCGCAAAGCCCTAACAAGTCTATGAGTTATATTCTGGTAATTCGCGTAATCCCACCAATAGATCCCAGTCTCACTGGAAACATATAGCCACGTAAAAAGAATCACCCCGCCCAATGCTGTTAAATGAAATGCAATGGTTAGAGCAACATTGCGGGGGTCTATTTTCCTAGTGCTTTTGCACTTGTGAGATTGCCGCATGCACTCTATTTGTTTAAGAGGTGAAGATAAATTGCCTGATACTGATTAGCTATGTGCTCCATTGAATATAAAGGCACTACACTTTCAGCAGCCGTCCGCGCAATCGTATTTCTGGCATCTGGATGCTGTAAAGCATATATAATTGCTTCTGCAAGCGCTTTCGAGTCCTTGGGTTCTACCAGCCACCCCGTATGTCCATGCCTAACTAACTCCCTTGTGCCAGGTATGTTTGTGGCTATTACAGGGACACCACAAGCCATACTTTCAAGTATAACCGTGGGCAATCCCTCCCACAAAGAAGGCAGGACGAAAAGATCCATGGCACTATATAACGGCACCAAATCTTCACGTGGTCCAACAAAGATAAACGAATTTGATATTCTCAATGCATCGGCATATTCCTGCAGGTAACGTCTAAGTGGCCCTTCTCCTATGATTAGGAATTTTACGTTAGGCAAAATGGAAATGACTTTGGAGGCTGCTTCTATAAGGTAAATATAGCCCTTCTGCTCGGTTAACCTTCCAACGCTTCCTACAACTAACTCATCAGGCGCTATTCCCAATTCCTGCCGTATATGCTGGTGTCTGACAGGTTTAAATCTACTTAGGGATATTGCATTAGGAATCCATAATGCACGGCGGTTTAATAAGCGGGCAAAAAACCTCCTGTTCAAAGCAAAAACAGCTGCTTGTGAGACCCCCACTTCTAAATCGAAGCCTAATGGAAATATTAATTTTGTGAAAACAAGTCGACATATAGTTGCTATACCGCCATTACCCCACTCTTTATCGGGGGGAAGATGAGCAGTTCGTAGAAGTGCTTTAACACGCAATTTGCGTTTAAGTATTAATGCAGCAAGACTCCCAACTTGGAAATGACTATGAATAATCGCTATAGGTACATCCTGGAGGTGAAGGTTAATTTTCTTCAAACCCTCTATAAACTTTATCGGAGAAAATCTCCCTGGCCAATCAGCGGCGAAAAAAAACTCTACTCCCCTTTGAGTTAAATGCTCACTCCAATATTTCTCAGATTCTCTCTTGTGCCGCCAAAAAGCACAAACAATAGGGGTAAAGATTTCTTGGTCTAAGTGAGAAGCCAATTCTGCACCAAATCGCTCTGCTCCACCCAATGGATCCCCTATGGCTAAGCCAGCAATTAAAGTAAGGACACGCACTTTATTGCTCATGGAAATCCCTTTTGATAATTTGACCCACTTCACCTGCTTTTATCTCAATTAAAGGCATAATGTTCCTCAGATGCTCCCTTAATATATCCTTATTCAGCCAAAGCGCCTCAAGTCTCTCCCACAAAACGTTTTCGGTCACCGACCGCAGATCAATAACCCATTCTTCCAAAGACAGCATTTGAGCCAATCCCATCACCTTATGGAGATATCCTATCAACAGAGTAGGTACCTTCATACTAATTGCAAAGATGGCTGAATGCATTCTGGTCGCTATAAAAATATCCATTAGGCCATATGCCGCTTTTAGAATATTGGGCAAAAGGGGCTTCTCAATCACAATTGCGGAGGAAGGGTTACCCATTTTGGCAACAATCCTGCGCGATGCAACTCTGTCATCCTCTTTAGCAGTGGGCCCTGTTACTTGAGGGAAAAAGATAATACTACCACCATATTTGTCAATAAATTTGGAAAGAGCGTATGCAATTGACTTCTCGTATTGCTCCCACACCTCATTGTCTATATAACGTATAAGTCTGTTGATCACAGTAACTCCTACCAAGGGACCTTCTAATTGACCTACCACCTCTTTGAGCAGCTCAGCGGCTTCTTCTAATGGAGCAGATGTATATACAAATGCTAAATCGGGCACCAAATGCAACTTTGCTCGTGGAAGACCAATCTCGCCAGCAAGCCTTAAAGAAATCGGTTCTCTCACAAAAATTAACCTTGCTCTTGAGTACAAAAGCTTTACCAAAGCACGTTCCCACCAGCGATTAAGCGGCCCAATAGATTGAGGCATTACATATAGAGGTTTGCCCATCATTAAGGCGTAAGCCACCGTGTATGCCGAAACGAGGAAAGGAAGTCCTACTTTTCCCATTGTAACAAAGATATTGCCCGGACAACTAATTACTAAATCAGCGTTTGCATAAGCCTTAAATAAATCATACCATAAGGCAGGAAGCCAGTTTGGCAATCGTCTAGTGACTCTATACCAAAGAAGAACAATTAAACTGAGCAGTATGCCCCAAACCATTTTGTCAATACGCCAAACCTTTCGCCGATTGGTGGAGACAAAATGGCCCGTGAAGGACAAAACCACACGTATATTTTCCATATCAGAAAATTTGCTCACATCTATGTCGATATTGTTTGTCGCGAGCACAATCTCTGAGGGGGAGAGAAAAAGAAGAGATTTAATGGTCTCTTCCAGTAATGCAGCATCCCCGGCATTTCGTGAAGAATGGATATTAATTACTAGAATCTTGGGGCCAGTTTTTGACATATTTTATTCCGGAGTAGAACTTATATTGCATTTCTTTCGTATCCACCAAATAATAAGGACTATGTACCCCACTAGCAGAAAAATTTCGCTGATTACATAAACCATCGCCACACCTCTGACACCAAAGCAGTAGACAGCGAGAAAATTTAACATTAAATTTACTACTGCCGTAATTGCCTGAATATAAGCTCGTTGATGTTGCCAACCGATCGCTACAAGAACAGCCGCAGCAGCAAAACTGCACGACTTCAGGAACAAAATAGGGCTTAGTATTTCCAGCAGAGGAGCTGATTCTGAATAAGAAGGCCCAAAAACTATAGGCATCAGTTTTGAGAAGTTTTTAACAAACACCCATAATATAATTCCAATCCCTGGGAAAGCTATGGCGATCAATTTTAACAATTGCCCAGAAAGTTGCCTATTGGTTTTAATGGTGCGCGTGAGTATAGGCACTGCGACAAGAAATCCAGCATTCGGAATCACGAAAAGAGCATTAATTAAGCTAGAAGCTGGGGCATATAAACCAACTGCTTCCTTACCAAGGGTAAGCGCGATGATTGTCGTATCAGCCTGCACATAAATTGAGGCGAAAAGATCAGATAATGCAAATGGTAAGGACTCTTTTACTGTAGAGATTAATTCCTTTATTGTGCTTATATTAGACTTAAGAGGTAGTAATAATATTGTCACCCCCGTACATGCAGCGGTCACTGCCAATCTCATCTCGGCGTATGCTAATGCATTTTGTATGCCCGCTCTGACTCCAAAGAGGGTCGCCAATAAAATTCCCCCACGCATTACTATTAATAACAAAGCAGTTAGTTTATTGTACAGCAATGCTCTGAAAACCGATAAGCCTAACGAAAAAACACCTTCTGCCCAAACGCACAAAGCGCTGACAAAAACTAGCAACTCACTGAAAGTGGAGTAATGCAATTGAGGAAGAATTAGCACAATTCCCGCCAACCAAAGAAGGCCTGCTACTACTTTAACGGTAAAAGCATTTCTCAATAGATTAACAATTTTTCCTGGCTCGTGCGAACCATTCCGAAGTAACCATGTATCCAGACCAAGGTTGAATAGTAGCGAGGAAAGGCTGGCCGCAGAAAAGCAAGCCGCATATCCCCCAAACTGTGTATTCCCTAGCTGCTTTGCTGTAAGCAACACAGATACAGCCATCAACACGTGGGCTAAGCTCATGCCAAAAACAAGCCACAATGTGTTAACAGTTACTGTATAAATGCTAATTTCCAGGGACTTATCAAAACGTTTAAATGATAAAGTGTGGCTAGATTTCAGTGGTATGGAGCTTTGATGTATAAATTGCTTTCTTTTGGGTGCAAAACCATTCTTTTGTGGAAACATTTCTTCTATCCATATAGAACGGCGGGGCAGGGAGCACAAGCCTCGGGGACAGTGTACCTGCTTCCACCGGCGCAGGGATAGGAAAGGGAACGGCCACCGGCCGACCGGTCGGTGCCAGTGGAGGGGGTGTTCCACCCAACAACATCTGCACCACCTTCTCCTGACGCCGCTAAGCCGCCGACGCTGGCGGCTCAGCGGCGGCTGGCGCCGCAGCCACCGACGATAGCGGGTCAGTCATCGCTTGAGATTGGCTGCCGGGTTGAAGTACTGGCAGGTGCGGGGAGGTGGCAACAACGACGTATGCCATCCAGGCTGTCTTTGCCGGGCCAGGTACGCAGTCTCCATACCCCCAGGCGCTGCGAACGGCCACTGGAATTGCGTACCCAATCGGTCTGGAAACTCCTGGCTGCGGTGGGGTAGCGGAGATGACGAGCAGACTGGCCAGGAGCAGAAATTGCTGTAGGTTTGTGGTTCGCATTGGTTCCCCCTTACGAAGTGAGTATATCAATTTTGCCACAAACCTGTCATTTTGTTATGTTCCACCGGGTTGCCCTGGTCTCACCCTGCTGGACATGAGTGCTTGGGTATCAATGGTTTCAATTGCAGCTACCAACTGTTTCCAGGCGGGTGCAGAATCTTGGCTTCGGGCATTTACGCTATGGATATTAACACGTTCTGCTGCCATGAACCGGACAATTGCTTGCGCCAAAGCATCACTGTCACCGCGGGGTACCGATGCTGCCATCTCTTGACCACTCTGACGTGTTGCTCCAGTTGAAGTTGTAATATACGGGATTCCAAATCCCTGCGCCAGCTGCACGACGCCACTGTCTGTCTTACACTTGTATGGTGCTAATAACATGTCGGCTGCAGAGAAATAAAGTGGTACTTCCTCATTAGGGATATAACGGTCCTCAATAATCACTGAACCTTCTATACCCAACCGTTCAACCATCTCAAGATAAATATACTTGTCTTCCCAAAATTCTCCCACCACCAGGAGCACGACCTTCCCCAACCGCGCTTGGATTTCCGGCATTGCAGCCAGTACATCTTTCAATCCCTTGTACTCCCTGACAATCCCAAAGAAAAGCAAAACCGGGACATTTGGCGGCAACCCCAGGCGTCTGCGTGCCTCATCTTTTGGAATCCTCTGGTCAGCAAACATATCGTAAATAGGATGAGGAATAGGATGAGGGACAATGACTACCTGTGTCCTCGGCATCAATACCGAAAGCCGTTCCCGCTCTTCCTCCGATTGCACGATAAAGCGTGTGCCCCAGCGCAACACTATTCGTGCCAGCCACGGATCCCACCTTCGCACCTCGTGGGGCAACACGTTATGGCAAATGAAGACCAACGGCCGCCGCAAAAAAAGACGGTTCAATGCTCCCAATGTAAACCATACAGGTGTCCAAAATGTTGTCCACCATTGCAAAACCAGCACATCTGGCCGATAGCCACGGATACGCCAGAAAGTGGTGAGCCAAGTAATGGGATTAAGTGAATCAATCCAGTACTTGGCATCCTCAACAATGAGCGGCCTCTTGCTTGGGTCCTTATCACTCCGACCAGGATAAAGCCAGCGTGGGTACTGGCGTTTGAAAGAGACCATCAGCACATCGTGGCCCTGCTCTCGCAAAGCGCGATATAGCATTGTTGTGTAATGTGCAATTCCACCCCGATACGGGTACACCGGCCCGACGAGAGCCACCTTCATCGTTGCTTTACCTCTGAAAGTGGGAGCATAATCACCCGCCCCTCCCGCGCTATCCGTATACCTTCCCCCTCCATCCCCACCTCCGCCCCCACCCACGCCCCGCATAGAAATACCGTCGCCGCACGCAGAGCAGATATGCCGGAATACGCCACATCCAGACCGGACAGGCTCCCCGCGCGCTCCAGGGCCTCCACCCGGCCACCGTCATCCAGAGGGAGCAGGATGACCTCCGCCGAACCACCGCTCCCACCCAGGCGGTAACGGTGCGCTTCCACCGCTTCTCCGCCGACCAGGTGCCAGGTGATCGCCCCTTCGGCCCCCGCTGGCCCCCGGGCCTCATCCACCACCACAAACGGCCCGCCGTTGTGGGAGAAGTAAATCCACCGGTCCTGCTGCCAGCCCCGCCAGCCGGTCAGCCGGATGTGGGCCCAATCCACCTCTTCGCCGGTCTCAAAGGCCATCACTTCGGCGTAGTACGGCGGGTCCTGCGCCCAGTGGCCTCCAATGCCAGTCAGAGTATAGAGAACGGCCGCCATCCCGGTCTTCGCCACAACCAGGCCGTTCAGATTCTCCCGCGGGATGCGCTTATCCCGGAACAGACTCCGGCCCACCGGCAGCCAGGAGAATGGCTGGCCATCCAGCACGTCGGCGGCCAGGGCTTCACCCCGGTAGACCAGCGTCACCGTGCCCGTCGCTTTGTAGCGGTGCCAGCCGGTGAAGCGCAGGTTGACCAAAAGATACGTCGCGTCCGGGCCCCAGCCGTCCCGAAAGACAATTTTGTCCGGTGCCAGCGGACCCTTCTGGTTGGGCAGGCCCGAATCACCATAGAGCAGACACGAACCCTCGGTGGGAGAGCGACCCTCCAGCGGGACCGGTTCCTCCACGCCTGGCTGGGCAAAGAGATACCCACCCATTTGCTCCAACGCCTCCACCGCCCGACCGGCCAGCCAAATGTACCGGGGGTCGCCAAAGAGTTTCGCACCCAGATAGGCGATCCCGGCCAGATTCGCCCATCCAGGATGATTATACCGCAAAGGTGCCCCATCTGGCAAGGCCTGAAAGAGCAGCCACTCAAACGAGAGCCGGGCGTTCGTGCCCAGGGGTTCGCCGGTGTACAGGGACTGGAAATAAGCGTTGTCTATCCACTCGGGCTGATACACCAGCGCGTCATCGGTCACCCGGAAGCGGGCGGTCCAGCCCCGCCGGTTGCGGGCCAGGTAGGCCCGGTTCGCTGGTGAGAGGACCGGATCCGCCAGCCCTTCCGCCTCCAGCAGGGCCAGCAGCCCCGCGCCGTTCTCCTGGTTCTCGTACGGCCCTTCCGGCCATTTGGAGAAGGCCAGCGCGTACATCAGGTCCACCCACTCCACCGTCAGCGCCCGGCGGTTGATCGCCGCAAACCAGGCCCGGACCGCCCTGTCTTCCTCCTCCGAAAACAGGCCGGGGAAGCGATCCCGCACGCGGGGATAATAGTAGGCCCTGAGCGCGGCCTCAAACTGGACCGACTTGACGCTGTGAGCCGGGCCGGTGTATCGCCGTTCGTCTACCTCCTTTAGAAGCGACTCCCGGAACAACTCCGCCCAGCGGCGCTCGCCCGTCCCCAGTGCCAACATCCCGTACTCCGGCGGCCCCTTGCGGGGATTTGCCTCCACCCGCGCCAGGATGCGCCGAAACACGTCCCGGCCATCGTAGACCTGAGGGTCCGGCGGTACCCGGCCGCAGAGGAAGGGGGATTGCTCCGAGATTCCCGGGTACGTCGGGGCGACGGGCGGGTAGAAACTGTGGCGGTAGGCCCAGACCACGCCATTCAGTCCCCCGAAGGCCAGCAGGCAGAACGCCAGGCCAGCGAGGCGCCGGTCTACCTTGCCATGGACGCCGATTGGAAATCGGCCTGCCTGGGCGCTTTCGCGCCCGGCGTCGGCCTGCGCCGACGCCTTTTTCCAGGGTCGGCGAAGGCCGACCGCAGGCCGCAGGCCCAGAGAGGACAACTTTAGTCGGCGCCATAAGCGGCCAAGCCCTGCCGCCATGGCCCTTAAGTTAGCGTCTATGGAACCCGTAGGAGTGAGGTAGATCACTCCTACCAGCAGGAGCCAGAAGACGGCCAGGGCCAGTGCCTCCAGCGCGACGAAAAACTCCTCATCGGCAAAGCGGGATTCCAGTTGTGAAAGGGCCATCGGGAACGCACCAGCCGTCAGAGCCAGCAGCCCCCGCCAGGCCCAGCGGCGGAGCCGGGACCGGCTGCCGGTCAGTACGGTCTCCAGGCCGAGGAGCAGAACGTACACCGTCCCGACCAGCAGCCAGGCGGCCCAGGTGGCCCCGGTCCGACCGTAGACCAGCCCGGCCACCGCGCCGGGGCCCAGCCAGAGAAGCCCCGGCCAATACCAACGCGTCCCATCCAGAGAGTGCGGACGGCTCAGGGCGGCAGCGATCAGCACTCCGGCGATGAACCCCCACCAGGTCGCCAGCCCGCCCCACGTGAAAGGAGCACCCACCATCAGGCGGATGCCTTCCAGGAAGAGAAGCGGGACGAGTCCCAGGAGAAGAAATTTTGCCCACGTCCCTCTCACGGACCCCGCTCCTCACAGGCCTCAGGGTTCAGCGCGAAAATCCAGACCCGGTCCTGGTGATAGAGCAATTGAAAAGCTGGGGAGTTAGCGAGAACTTCGGGGGAAAAAAGTTGAGCTGCTTCGGCAAAAATTACTTTACCTATTTTACCTTGACCCTGTCCTATATAAACGTGAGTAATTCCCCATTCGCATAACTGCGCCAAACCCTCAGGCGAAGCTGGCGAATGCTCCTCAAGATAAGCCACCAGATTTACTACACGCTGGGAATATCCAGGCACAGCAGGTGCTTCATTTAAAAGAGCGTACTGCGGTGGCATTGTATTTTTCCGCCGAGTTAGAAGCGGGATCCACCACCCAGCATCATCACCGACAGCAGAGCGGCCATTGTATATGCGGAATCCTTCTACCAAAAAGAGAGCGTCGGTTGGAGTATTCTCACGGATCCAAGTCATCGCTCGCATGTCCGGCCTGGTGACCAGAACAAACCGGGTATTAACAATAGTCGCTTGCCAACGAATAGACCACATTGCTAAAATCAAAAGAATAGCTACCGCACCCCACCGACCTATCCACCCTACAATCTCACCGAACAGCCAGCCCGCCATTAGCCCAACCGGGATGTAGAGAGCGATCAGGACAGCAAAGTTCTGCATCATATTGGCCCCAGGTAGCCTGATTAACCGCCCCGCGACCAGCCCCGCCAGTCCAGCCACCCAAAGGGCGCAAGTGGCAATGGCCAACTGTCTCCGGACTAAAGCCCAGATCAATGCTAATAAAGCAACCCCCAAAAGGGGCCGGGGCACGTAATAGAATAGATTCCGCCAGACCCGGTAATCAGCCAGTATCCGTTCCCATTCCGAAGCGCTCGGGGCAGAGATCCCAGCCTCCAGTGCACTGGCAAGCCGCCCCCCAGCTATGTAAGAGGTCCACGGAAGTACCAGCAGTAAAGCGGTCCCGGCGATTAAGGCCATCCGGCCCAGTACGCCCAGCCAGCGGCGCCCGTCGGCCTTCCATTCCGGAAGTCCCCAGCCCACAAGCCATGCCAGGACGAAGGTGGCGTAGTAGAACGGCATCCGGTAGTAGTGCAGGATCATCCCGCCCAGCGCCAGTCCGGCCAGAAGGAGCGGCCCCCAGGCGACCCGTTCCCGGTCTACGCCCTCCCACAGAAGCCAGAGGGCTACTGGCAACACCGCCTGCCCGGCCAGTTGGGCGAAGCGTCCCCAGTTGACGTAGTAGGCCGGCATAGGGGAGAGCATCCCGGCGACCAGCACCGCCCCAACACCGGCCCAGCGGTTGCCCCGCGCCAGACGGACAGCCAGGGGGTAGACGGTGAGAACGGCCAGCCCGTTGACCAATTGACCGGTCAGCAGGGTGGCTCGGGGAATTTCCAGGCCGGTCATCCAAGAAAGAAGGGCGACTGCGGCGGGAAAACCGAAGTGTACCGTTAGGCTCCGGTAGGGAGCATATGGCTCCCACGAATCAAACAGTCCACCATTATCAACCAACAACTGGGCAATGACTGCGTGTTGATAAGAATCATGCCACATCGGGGCATCCAGCGTGCGCACGACCAGGAGCCGCACGCCGAAGACCAGGACCAGGATGACCACCAGGGCCAGGTCGGGCCAGAGGGCATCGGAGCGGGCCCAGGCCCGCAGCGTCTCCCACCCCTGGCGGGGCCGCCAGCGCCGGTAGCGCCAGGCCAGCGCGGCCAGCCCCATAACTACCGGCCCCCAGGCATACAGCGGCCCTAAGTGCAGGCCCACCAGGTCCGTCCAGAGGAAAAGCAAGGGGTAGAGGGCGAGGCTGAGGCCGACCGCCAGGGCCATCCGGGCAGGCCAGACCTCTCCCCATCGGCAGGGGGTAAGAGAGAGGTATGCCAACAGCGCATACCCCGGCACCAGATACAGAAGCACCGCTACCGCCAGTAGCCCT
>Ga0209225_1002858_pt1 | contig 15048 bp, 11 predicted proteins | sample WasSprMetagenome_FD_184732 | JGI IMG/M metagenome (GOLD analysis project Ga0209225, IMG submission 184732) | Sulfidic aquatic microbial communities from Washburn Spring, Yellowstone National Park, USA - WS (SPAdes) (version 3) | ecosystem: Environmental > Aquatic > Thermal springs > Hot (42-90C)...
GGCTGTTACTATGGATGTTCGACCCCCCCTCTAGGCCTCTCAGGTTAATAGAAAGTTGGCGGTAAACTATTCGCATATGTGGATTGCAATATCCCATACGTCTTCCTATGTTTACGCGAACGTTGACCGTTCATTATGTCTATTTTCACACCATGTATGGAATAAACATAAAACAGACAAACCTGTGTACAGGATAGACCTAAAATAGACATTAGAAGGCTATGTCTGTTTTATGTCTGTTCTGTGCTGGGTATACAGAATAGACCTAGAAGGGACAAATAGGGTTCACAGAATAGACCTAAAACAGACACAGATACAGAGAATAGACGTTAAAAGGGACGTTTAGACGTATGCCTCTGATAGAGGGCTGAATCGCGATAGGGACGTTTTCAGGACGCAGACGGGACGGTTAGACGTGTATCTAGACGTCTAAACATCAGCCTTTCAGAAGTCTAAAACAGTTATGTATGCGTCTGAACGTTTTTAAGCCAGCATACCGGTAAAACCTTTAGGGTGCCCTTATGCCTCTGACATTCCACAGCGACGAAGAGGTTAGGAAGATCGTAGAGCTTAGGAAGAGGGGCTGGGGCTACAGGCGTATAGCCGACTACTTGAACGAGCATGGGGGTCATGGCAGTAAAAACTCCGTCATGCGCGTCGTCCACGCGTGGCAGAACGGCTTGATAGAAGTCCAGGAGGATGGAACAGTTATCCGGCATGAGAAGCCCACAGGCGTGATAAAGCGGCAGGCTGAGGCTGAAAAATCGCACAGCCCTCCCGTAGAGGACCCGGCTGAAGCCAAGCCTGTTCAGCAGGCTGAATCCTCAAACAGCTCGATGGATATGGCTGTTGTTGGGCTTGCAGCAGCCCCTATCGCAGTTCCCGTGCTGGTGGATATTGGCTGGTTCATCTGGAGCCTGATAGCTCCAAAGCCTAAGCCGCAGAGTTAAGTTAAATTAGTTGTAGCATTGGAAGGCTTTATCTACCGTGGCTTAGACTCAGAGCCTGCTTAAGAATATTCCCCATAAGCGTGGAGAATAGACAAGTACATGCATAAGTCTTAAATACTACCTCAAAAAAAGAATACTTTGCGTGGAAGTATGTCTACATCTAGCGAGAAGGCTATTGAAAAAATCAACTGGCCCCTATGGATTATAGTGATAATAATCGTAAATATACTGGCAAATCTTGGAACTGGCATATTAGGTGTCTTAGGGCAAGTTTATGGATGTATCTATACTTTGGGGGTAGGTTATGGATCATTTGCTCTTCCGGCGTTGGCTTTAATTCTTCCAGCACTCTTATACCCCTTTACATACTTTGGAAAACGTAAGGTGAATCTTGAAACATTAGCTCGCTTAATTCTCATAGGACTAATATCCTCCTTGGTTATAGGGAATTTTAACGATAATTACATGAGTTGGCCTGTAGGTAGTGCCGCTAGGGTTTACGTGTCGATCCCAGAGGTTAGAGATGCTATGACTAAATTATGGTGGGTGCCTCCAGAGTCCGCGGTGTTCCCAGCCATTCGAATGGGAGGTGTGACTCCCGACTGGGTTGCTTGGACTCCAGGTATAATATATGTTGTTCTATTCTACTCGTTGTTCTTCCTTCTAAACTCCAGCTTAATGATGATCTTTAGACGTCAGTTTTTAGATGTTGAGAAGATTCCATATCCAATTGCAATCGCATTCTTGGAAAGCGCAAGGCACATATTTGGTTTACAAGAAGCTAAGCGAAGTAGAACGATATTTCTAATAGGGATGGCCATAGGTTTTATCATAAACCTGCAGTTAATGCTTACGCTCATATTCCCTTGGTGGCCAGACTTGCTTGCTTGGCGTGGAACTACGACACCCCCGGGGTGCGCTGATGATGCACATCCATTGCTAGACTCCGCATTAGTAGGTTGGGTTGGGTGGAACAAGGCATTCCACGCTTATCCTCTAGCCTACCTTTGCCCATTAAGCTTATCATTTAGCGTCTGGGTTTTCTACATAATATTCTTAGTCCTTGCTCAGATAGCTTACTACATGGGATACTATACTGGCATATTGGGTGCGGGTATAGGTAGAGGAAAGATCTGGTGGTATCCTTGGCGGGTGTCACCCTTCTGGGGTCCACCGTTATACTGGTCATGGCTCGGTTTAACTGGTGGCTCCATCGCCCTAGTAGTGATGATGTTGTGGTATGCAAGAGGTCACATCAGAAACACCATTAATGCAACGTTAAAAGGCTCTCCTCGTGAAGCTGGAGAACCGTTCAGCTACAGGACAATGTACATCATGTTTATAGTATCCTATATACTGGTCATAGTGTTTCTTGCTTCGCTTCAAATGGATGTACCATTATGGATTGTGGTTTTAATTTTCGGTGGGCTCATCTACCCATTCGCGGAGGCATATATTCAAGGTCTGACTGGAGCTGCATTCGCTCAAGAGCGGAGTATATGGCCGAACTGGCCATACCACTTCATTTGGCCAAGACATCCAGGTTATAGTCCAGGCTTTAACATGGCTACTATAATGATGGCTCGGGGGGTAAACAGTCCATCAGGTGGCCTAATTACATGGTCTGTGGCTTCAATGACAGGTTTCAGAGTGGGAAGTTTAGCGGGTATGAATACAAGGGATGTCTACAAGTTTCTATTACTCTCGCTTCTGATAGCGGCTCCGATAACGGCTGTGTTCAGAGTGTGGTGGCCACACATGCTAGGAGCTAAGTTTCCGATGTGCATGAGTGGCTGGGAGTGTGGAGACTGTGGAGAAGTTTACTACAATGAGCGTGTACCGCCCACTGAAATGCTAGCTCAGCCAGTGATTGCAGGCTTCATAGTGACCGTCGTTTTATTCTGGCTAAGGGCGAGGTTTCTGTGGTGGCCTCTCCATCCCGTAGGTTTTCTCCTAATGGCTAGTGATATTAGTATGGCTATGGGTATGTGGTCGCAGTTTTTAGTTGCATGGATAGCTAAATGGCTGACGTTGAGAATAGGCGGTAGTAAGGCTTATGAGGAGTACGGTGTTCCATGCGCAACTGGGATGGTAGCTGGCTATACGATTGCAATAATCCTAGGAATAATATTAGGAATTTACAGGTACTTCGTACCCTTCTAACACATTTTTCTGTTTCAATGTCTTCAGAATCTGCTGTGTTGGGCATTTATATACATAATACACTGATTTGTTCCGTAATCAGCTGAGCCATGTTTGAAATATCTCTTCTTAAGTTTATTTTTTCCATAAATGTTGACATTGCCGACATAAACTCTGGAATTTGGGGCAGATTGGTGTACATATTAATCTATTAACAGAATAGACAATGTTCCCTATATGGTGTACTGAGCTTCCGTAAGAATCTGCCCCGTATCTATTCTATGTAAATCAAGCTTCACTTGACATTTGAGAAAACAACTTTAGACTATACAACCATAGTAAAAACATCTTTTAATTTATCGTATAGTGTTGAGTAGATCTTATAAAGTCTATCGTAGACTTCCCTGTTTTCACTTCGAGGGTTATACTTATCCTTTAGGTGAACCATTGCTTTACATCCGTCTTCGATTGATTTGAATAAGCCGTCTGCAGCTCCGGCTAGTATGGCTGCTCCTAGGCTTGCCGCCTCTTCGGTGTGTAGGGTCGATACTACTCTTGACGTGACGTCCGCCTTTATCTGATTCCACAGCGTGCTTCTAGACCCTCCACCTAAAGACCTTATCTCCTTCACCTCTATGCCGAGTTCTTCTATCAGCTCAACGTTTCTCCTAAGCATAAACGCTATGGATTCTAGGATTGCTCTAATAACATGCGCCCTCTTATGGCTTAACGTTAAACCGAAGATGATGCCTCTAGCGTGGGGGTCAAACTCTGGAGGCCCAGCCCCCATGAAGTGTGGCAGTATGATAAGCCCATTGGATCCGGGAGGTATTTTAGAAGCCTCTAAGGTTAAGAGGTCGTATGCGTCAACCCCCAGCCTTCCAGCAGCCTCTTTCTCAGCCTGCCCAAACTCATCCCTAAACCACCTCAATACTACACCAGCCGTTTGACACCAAGGTAGGAGGAAGAACTTCCCCGGAACAGCGTGGCGATGGCATGGGATTCTGCGTTTAGGGTCGTAGATGGGCTCATCGGTAGTGGCTAGAAGGGCCAACGCGGCTCCCGTAGTCTCAGTGACTATTCCAGGCTTGATGTTGTAGGCTCCAACCGCTCCAGCCGCGTGGTCGAAGGCTCCGGTGGCCACAATAGTCCTGGTCGATAGACCCGTCTCCCGCGACGCCTCATACGTTACATTCCCCACAACGCTCCCCGAAGGCATCAGTTCAGGCAGTTGGTCGCGGCTAATACCTATGAACGTAAGCATTTCATCCCACCATCGCCCCCTACGTATATCGAACATGAGGGTTGAAGATACGACTGAGTACTCTGTCGCCATAACCCCTGAGAGCTTGTATATTAGGAAGTCTTCAACCAGTAGAAACTTGCACGTTTTCTCGAAAACTTTAGGTTCGTTTCTCCTAAGCCAAAGTATCTTCGTAGCAGGCCAGGTTGGAACAACCTCAGGCTGCCCAGTCACCCTAAAAACCTCTTCTACGTCAAACGCCTCCCTCACCATCCTACTCTCCTCCTCAGACCTATTGTCAAGCCAAACTATGGCGTTTCTCAAAGGCCTACCCTCCCTATCCACCGGGACGAACGTTTCACCCTGACTGGAAACGGCCAATGCTCTAACATCCCTAGGATCAACCTTAGACATGCTTAGAATCTCCGAAACAGCCCTCCTACAAGCCCTCCAATACTCCTCAGCATCCAGCTCCGCCACGTTAGCAGCTGGAGTAAGTAAACCATACTCCGCCCTACCCACAGCTATTACACGTCCACCTTCATCAAATAAAACAGCCTTCAAACCAGTTGTCCCAGCATCAATACCCAAAAGATAGGTCAAACCCGTTCACCTCACGCTACTCTATGTGAATAGGGTAATACCCATGTTCTTCAAGTATATCGTTCACTAATTTAACTCTATGAATGTAACCTGTGGGACCAAGGTTATCGCCCAAACCTACTATAAACCCATCTCCGGGAGCTATGGTCTTTAGCATATCTAGGACATACTCCTTAAACTGTTCATCAGTATAGGGTTCGCAGAAGAGGGATGCTGGAATACCTCCCCAGAGTATAACTTTACCTTCTACAGCATCCCTTAACTCTGCTAAACTAACGTCTCCTGAAGGTTTCGGCGTAACGCCTTCTATTGCATCAAAACCCGTCTCCTTTATTAAATGTAGTAGTTTTCCAAAGTAGCCGTCCCAGTGGCAGTAGCAGATTTTCCCCCTAGCATGTAGTTGTGCTATACGTTTTCTAAAATATGGAATTTGGTACTTCTTAAAGATTCTCGGATCATCTAAGTCGGAGTGGACATGTTCGCCAAACTGGAAGATTTTTGAGGGAAGCTTCTCCGCTAGCTGGTATATTTCATCGTCAAGCCTCTCTATGGACAGCATTAGATCCTCCACTTCTTTCTGGCATCTCAATAGAGCGATAAGCCCTCTTTGAGGACCCATATAATCATATATTATCCTGTTAACTGGAGAGTGGGGAAGGACTGGAAGAGCAAGTCCATCATCACCATAGCTTTTCTGACGGGCAATATATTCTTCAAATGCTGGTTCAGCTCTACTGTGATCTAAGATGTATTTCATAACCCGCATATCTTCGCGATCTTTAACTGGAAATTCTGTAACCCACCACTCATATTCGCTTGAAGGGGTTTGTATAGCCATCGTTCTTAATTTCCCAATCGGCGTTTCAATCATTACCGTAACCATTCTTTTTCTTCCAAGTCTCTCATCATTGAGCGCTCCACTGAAAAAACCGTGTGCCCAAGTCGGATCCCAACTTCCATTACACATAATTTCTGAAGACTCTGTCTTGATAATTCTCTTAACGTCTTCTGTTTCAATCTTATAAAATCCGGTATCAACCTGTGCAATAACGCCAGTTGCTCTAGCCACTTCGATTAAATTCATATGTTCATACTCTTTGGGCAAAGTGTTGCGTTCTTTATTTACACGATACCACCAACATATGTCAGCGGTAAACGGAAGTCTGTCGAACTTCTTCCTTTCTAAAACAGAGAAGAACCTCTCAAGTTTCTTCATCATGTTTAGATAATCTTAAACCGTTTATTTATTTCTTATTTCAAGATCTATGTGGGTAAGAAATTTAACGGGCATCGCTTGGTATATCGACTCTAAACTTCCCCCTCGACCTCAGCCCTACCTTTTCTAAGATCGCAGATAAGCATTCCCATCAGCATCCTCTTACTGAACTATACCATGACAGTTTACGAATATATCTATGCTGTTCTTTCAACCGCATAGACGGCACCTGTTATAATGATCCTCCTCTCATCTAACGTAGACATCTTTCTTATTGATTCAGAAGCGCCAGACATCATATCAATCCTCAAAAATTAACCTCATAAAAACATACATGGATGTAATAATTTTTCCATAATAACCATAACAAGTGCTAAATGCGTATGGGATAGCACCCGTATTTCTTCACCACTTCTACAAAAAACCTGTACTTGCTCAGTGAAACCGTTGATGGAACTGGGCCATCTGAAGAGATTATGTACCCGCCTCCCGGTGCTGCTATGGATATTTTCGATCTAACCTCATTTTTAATATCTTCAAGTGAGCCGAATGAGAGAACACGGGTGTCGATGTTACCTATCAGCGCAAGCCTACCATCATATTTCTCTTTAAGTTCTCTCACATCCATTCCTGATTTAGCCTCTAACGGATGGAGGGCGGTAAAACCAGCGTCTATGAAATGTGGCACTAGCGCATTCACATTTCCATCAGTGTGCAGTATTCTAGGAAGCCGCTCTTTTCTAAATGGGTCGCAGATTTTCCTATGTGCTGGTTGAACGAGCTCCACGTATACTTTAGGGGAGAAGTATGGTCCATCCTTATATCCTTCATCATCGAAAACCCAAACTCCATCAACTCCAGCCTCAATGAAACTCTCGCCAACCTTGGATAGAAAACTCGCTATAGAGTTAAACATGTAGGAGGCTGAACTGGGCTCCTTCATCATAAGAGTTAGTAGCGGGGCTAATCCGCCGAGCAGATCCATGCTGTACTCAATAACACCAGGAATGTTTACCGTAACGAAGAACTCTTCCTGAAATTTTCTAATAACTTCCTTAAGATCTTTTCTATAGGGATATTTAGGACTTGAGAGCCGTCTCATGTCGTCAGGATCTAATAACGGTTCAATTCTCTCTTTAAATTCCTCTAAATTTCTAACAGCAGGATCAAGGCGTAGCGGCGGACCAGGTTGTGTTTTCCAACTTTTATACTTTGACCCACTTCCACCCCTGGTTACAACATAGTCTTTCGTCTCCTCGTATAGGATTGTATCATAGCCCGGTGAAGCGTTAAACCAAATGCTATATACGTCCATTCCAAAATATCTAAGACCAGGAATATTCATCCAGGTTCCCTCAATCCCCTCTGGTAAACCCTCACTTCGCCAAGATGAGAGAAGGCCAGGGAATAAGTCAGCATCTACGTAGCCAACTCTATCAGCCTCCTCAAAATTTAAGATTCTTATGATTCTCTCCCGCGAATTCATAAAAATTACCTATTACTCTATGCTCATCATTTTTAACATAAATATAAATCTCTAGAGTCTATGATATAACCGGCTTTATATTCAATAAGTTGCATACATCAATCAATTCTTTTTTAATATCTCCGTAGACTATTGCATAATGTTGGCTCATAAGGTGTTGGCCGAAGTGGTAGGCGTCTCCATCTATTGTCACCTTCATGCTGGGATAGGGTGGGCAACCTACTTCATGAAACGGCTCTGGCAGGTCAGACTCGCCGGTAGCTATATGCATCTTATATCCATCTTTGTCCGATGCCAACCTTGCTAATGTAACCCTCCCCCTCCTATAGGATGTTGTGTTCAGTAGACCCTGGTATAGAGCTGTGTGTTTATCGACGCGGGGCTTTCCAAGTGCTAGTTTGAATGGAGCAAAACCGCAGGCCCCCAGAAGAACCGTCCTTCCGTATATGTTATGTACATCACCATAGGTTGTCGTCTCACCCGTTATATAATGCATGATAAGTTGTGTAATTAATAATGGCATATCCCCCTCACAGGAGCAGGTTATTTCATCTCCTAGCATTGATAGGGGGATGCATGGGGCGAGACCGAAATACCGGGAAAGCTCATACTGGCATTTTACAGTTAAAGCATTCCAACCAAACTCATGCACTATGCTCTTTAATGCTAGGTACATTTTCACGCATCTTTTAAGGTCTTCATCCGTCACTTTCTCGGAAACTTCCCATAGATCTTTCACTTTACCTACCAACTCTTCAGCCTCTCTATCATCAACTTCACTCATTTTCTTAACAACTACGTATTGGTCGAGGTGTTCTATTTCAGGGCCGATTTTTGCTCTAACATTAACGTGGTCGAAGGTTCCAGTGTACATGCCCATCGATGCATATCCGAGTAAGCCGATTTTAGATTTGGATAGCTTGTTGACAGCATGGGCTGCACGAGCAAAACTCCTAATTTCCCTCTTAACATCCTCCTCGCCTGGCATTCCCCAAATGAACTTGAATTTGAAACCCATCTGTTCAAGCGTCTCTCTAATCACACCAGCACCGGGCATCGCTCCTAGTGTAAGCGTTTCGCCCTTCTCCTTAAACATAGTATGGCTCCACAATAGTATGGGTTTGTGAGAAAACTCTTTAAGGACGGCTATTACATTCGGTGCTTCAACCCATGAAACTATCAACGCTATGAGAAGGTCCCAGTCGCTCTGTCTTAAGGAGGCTAAGGCTTTCTCAGCATCTTTATAAAAGACAACTTTTTCTGAGGCAACGAGTTTAACGCCAGCCGCTTTAACAGCCTCCTCAGATTCCCTGATGAAGCGATCTACAAGCTCTCTAGGATAATCTGGATAACTGAAGGCTACAAAAGCTGCAGAACACTCTTCCATTAAAATCAACCCCTTTACATAGTTTAGTTTTAGGGTAAATTATTTAAAAGCATTTCCCAGATGGGGTTTAGATTTTTAAATGTAGTTTTTGAACTAGAATGGTATGAAAATAGATAGCCTAAAGTACATACATAAATTCTTCAAAGACTTTGATTGAGAGTCGAAACTTAGTCTATAAGATATTCATCTTCAACGCTATGGGCAATCCATAAGCTTAAAAGTTTGTTAATTGAAACACATAAATATTTTCACATTTTTAAACTCTTCTTGGATGAGGCAAATAAATGAATTTACATTGGGAGTGCAGTATTTTGGTCCACCTCATACTAAAGAGGTGGATTGGATAAGAGACTTTAAGTTGATCAAGGAACATGGTTTAGATGTCGTTAAAATATGGGCGATTTGGGGATACCTAGAGCCAATGCCCAACAAGTACGATTTTACCGAGTTTGATAGATTATTTGAAGTAGCGGAGAAGTGCGGGTTACATGTGATCGTCAATACAGTGATCGAGATTCAGCCTTTTTGGATTCACCGTTTATTCCCGCAAGCCTATATGGTTGATCAATTTGGGGAATCTATCGAATCCACTACGGGTGAATATTCTTGCGGGGTAAGCCCTGGAGTATGTCTAGATCATCTTGGGCCTAGAGCTCAGGCAGAAAAATTTCTTGTAAACTTAGCTAGTCACTTTAAAGATCGGGAGAACCTACTTTGCTGGGATGCTTGGAACGAAGTCAGATGGCAGGATAATGTCACAGATAGGGTTCATAATCCAGCCTACATAAGGATTCTCTGCTACTGTGAAAAGACGATAGAGAAGTTCCGCAAATGGTTGGAGAAGAAATACGGCTCTCTAGATAGATTGAATGAGAAATGGAGGAGAAAATACGTAGACTGGGCGGATGTATTCCCACCTAGAGGTGGATGGTGGTCATATGCTTACCCAGAGATGGTGGACTGGCGAAATTTCATGATAGATAATATCGTCGATAAACTTAAATTAAGGGTAAACGCTCTTCGAAGAGGCGACCCTGAACATCCCATAATGATGCACACTGGGACTTCTTCTGTTCGCAATATAGGTGCAATCTGCATAGTAGCATCCGATGATTGGAAATTGAGTAAAGTTGTAGATTTCTACGGCACTTCTTTCTATCCCGTTTGGGCTGGAGCGAAACCAGAAGAAAATTGTCTCTGCTTAGACGGCATAAGGAGTGCCAGCGGAGATAAACCTTTCTGGATTTCAGAGTTACAAGGTGGCCCATCTTTCCATTCCCCGGGAAAAGGGAATAATTATTATCCGCAAGACCTAAAGTTATGGACTTATACAGCCCTCTCTTATGGAGCTAAAGGGATTCTCTATTGGAGTTGGCGACCAGAACCCTTCGGACCTGAAACACTGGGGTTCGGATTAACTCTCTTTGACGGAACACCTACTGAACGGACTAAGATGGTAAAAGAGATATCTCAAGTAATAAAGGAAAACGATGCGCTATTTTTAAATGCAAAAGTCTATCCTTCTCAAGTAGCCATCTTGTTTGACCCAGACCTTTACATTATCGATTTCTACGGTGGGACGGGAGGTATGGAAAGGGGTATGGTTGTTAACTCCACTCATGGATGGTACAAGGCTTTTTGGGATAATAACATATGGTGTGACTTTATACATGCTGATGAAATGGGTAATTTGGAAAACTATAAGCTACTGGTGTTGCCGTTCGCTATCTGCCTTAAACAGAAGGTGGTTCAGAGGATAAAGGACTATGTCAAATCAGGAGGTCTTGTACTCACTGAGGCCTATCTAGGAAGATTTGAGGAGACCTTAACTCCTGCGACTAGTTTTCCCGCCTATAGTCTACAGGAAGTGTTTAAGGTAAAAGGAGAAGAGGTAGAATTTGTAGACTCCATAAAGATACTTCCAAAGCGAGATGAAGAGATCTTTAAAGGTGTAGAGTACTTAACTGGCTACTACTTTAAAGAAATGTTACAGCCTTTACCTGGCTCAGAAATTTTAGGAAAATTTGAAGATGGCGCCCCTGCGATTATTAAAGGTAGGTATGGAAAAGGTGAAACAATTTTATTCGGCTCGTTGATGGCTCTTAACTATCCGAAAATCGATGATGGTTTTAAGAAGATGATAAGCAACGTTTGCAGCTTAGTAGGCGTTTCTCCTCCTATAAAAGTTTCTTCTTCAGAAGGAGGAATTGTTAGAACGCGAATTCTCACCCATAGCAAAGGTTACCTTATCTTCTGTATAAACTATGGAGATAAATGTAAAGCAAAAATAGAATTGTACATCCCCAAGCCTAAATTCATCCAAGAAATTACTAGGGGCTCTAATATTGAATATTCATCGATCGAAAACTTTACAGAGCTAAATGTAATGCTAGATCGAAAAGATGTAAAAATTTTCCTATATGCTTTCGAATGAAATACAGGCACTTATACTACTTACTAGTATAAATTTATTTCCTAGTTTCTAAGTCCTGTACAGTGATTCATCGAAGAGCCTATTCCTTATCCATAGCCCCCCCAAGGCTTATTCTTATGCAGGAGGCGCGGCTTTATGCTAGTCCGTGGGCTTTCGTCGAGCCCAGAAACAATATAATCGTAGCTCAGGAGACAGGGATTCCGAAGAAGGCTATGAGACTCTCCCTGACCAAGGAGTTGTAGCTCATCTCCCAATAGTTTAAGGTCGATTTAAGGGGTCCCTCATTAAAATATGAGAAGAAACTTCCATATAATGAGAGTTGAACTTACATACCTCCTGAAGATAGAAGAAAGTATGGCGTAGTCTAATATAAATCAATTCTTGGGCTCTCTCCACATCATAGCAAATCTTATATACTACTTCCAAAAAAAAGTAGTAAGAGCATGGCAAAAGAAGTTGTGTTGGGAAAAGAACGATGGCTTTCTTGGATCGTATTCATCGTAGTGCTTTCAATAATAAGCAATACCGTAGTAGCCCTAATGGGACTCGTTGAAAGGGGCTTCTGTTGCATATATACTCTAGGTATGAGCTCTAGGCTATTCGAAGTCGAAATACTACCACCGTTCCTTCTACTGATGTCATATCCCTTAGTGAGAAGGATGAAAGTAGAGAAGATCACCTTAGTCCGCTTGTACATTGTTGGTTTAGCGATTTCTGGAGTTTTAGGTATGTATGATGCTTGGACATATATACCAGTAGGCTGGCACAGGATGGTGTATAACTCATCTCCAGAGATTCGAAACATTTTATTCAATACTTGGTGGAGTCCGCCAGTAACAGCCATCGAAAGCGTTATAAGGGGAGGGGCGGCTCCCGACTACGGCGCTTGGTTGCCATCGATATTGTTCTGGCTTACCTTCTACCTGTTATGCTTTGCATTCACCTCTAATATCATGAGCCTCCTAAGGCATGCATGGATAGATTTAGAGAAGATACCGTTTCCATATACGCTAGCAACATACGGCATATTGGAGAGGGTTGAGCAGGGAGTAAGCAAAATTAGAGGACGAACAGCGTTCATAATAGGGATGATCGTGGGTTTTGTCTGCCAGTTTCAAGTGATGATGACATACCTATTTCCATGGTGGCCAGACCTATTTGCCTGGCGTGCTGTAGGTGCATCAATACATGGATGTGTCTGTGTACGTCCAGGCGATGTTATAGGCTCAATTTTAGCGGGCTGGAGCTCATACAATATACAGCCGTTCCACTATGCTTTAGCATACTTAGCTCCACTAGACATGTTGTTTACAGTCTGGCTTATGCAACTAATAATATTGATCGCTACTCAAGCGGCTTGGTATGGGGGATACTATAGCGGGATCTTCGATTTAGGAGGGTTCTGTAGAGCTGCTGGTTGGGGTGGGTTTGAGAGAAGCATTACATGGGGTCCACCATTCTTCTGGGGTTGGATGAGCCACGTCGGTGGAATGCTTGCACTCGTTTTCCTCATCTTCTGGCGTTTCAGAAGCCATATTGCAGATTCCATCAGAGCAGTTAAAACTGGCGAATACAAGGAAAGGGAGGCTATGAGCTATAGAGCAATCTACATGACAATCGCTATTTCAGGAATACTCCTACTAATATTCTTCACGGTAGCAGCTGGCACAAGCATAGCATCAGCAGTCATCCTCTTAGTATTCCTATTATTCATATACACGATTGCGGATATGTATGCATACGGACTTATGGGCATAACATTCCTCGAAACGAGAGTACTATGGTCAAGTTGGCCCTTCCGCACCATATGGCCAAGAGCACCAGAGACGTATACGCAAGACTGGCTTATGAGCATATCATTCATGCATCGTGGTGTAAACCTGCCAGGAAACGGAGTTTTTCTTGGAGCTTTAATGACTATAAGAGGCTTTAAACTCGCAGACCTAGCAGGCGTTAAACCAAGAGACATCTATAAGCTCATCTCAGCAACCTTCCTCATAGCACTTCCAATATCCTTCATAATGAGAATATACTTCATAAATCTATTCGGGGCAACGCGTATGTGGTCTGGATGTGGCAACTGGGACTGCGCATATACTGGACGTGGAGCATATAACACAGCTCCCCCATTAGAGTGGATAGGTCTTGGTGGTGCCGTCGGCTTTATAGTCGTACTGGCGATATCGTTCCTGAGGGGAATTTATGCGTGGTTCCCCATACATCCGCTCGGCTTTATACTGGCTACGGGCATATTCTCGTCCTTTGCAGGGTCTTGGTCTATAGCGCTCGGCGCTTGGATAGCTAAATGGTTAACGTTAAGAATAGGTGGCAGTAGAGCATATGAAGAGTATGGAATGCCGTTCGTAAGCGGCTACGTAGCTGGATTCATAATAAACTTAATCCTAGGGATCATAATACAGATTACGAGAATATTCGTTCCCTTCTAAACCCCCAATTTTTCCCCATATAGGAAAGATTGTAAACTTCTCTATACCATTATACCTAAATTCTAAATGTTTTCCCACGGTTGTATAAAAAAGAGGGGGAAGGGCTCCTCTAGTTTCTGTCATTTACCTTTTCATATATGAAGCTACTTCTTTAACAAATTCTGCTATCTTAGTAACAGCTAACTCAAATATCTTCTCACCGAGTTCTTTAGAAGATAGGGTTGGGTTCCCTGAAATACCTTCTTCCTCCCCCCTTACTGCTGGCGGATAGTATCCATCTATTATAAACTGTCTATGCCAATTAGCCAGGTCTGAAGGGGCATATTTAGTAGATATATATGTCCACCCTTTCTTCGCCTTGCTCATATCTACGAGGTCGGGATGAAGATATAGTTGCAGAGATGTCTCAATATCCCCTCCATGCCAGTCAGAACCTAACGGATTCTTCCTTATCTGAGCCAATTCTTCAGCCGCGAACTCGCCTAGAAACGATATGTAGCAGAACCCGTAGACTTGCGCATCTGCCGGTATTCTCCAATCAGGCCAAATCAATGACTTCTTAGTCCAGTTAATCCTATCGATCACTTGGGGAATCCAGCGTTCTGTTCCACCACCATGGCCGTTAACTACTATAATCCTTTTGAATCCGCTTCTAAGATACGTCTCTAAAATATCGTTCAATGCATCCATGTAAACTTCTCTCCGCATTTTAACGCAACAAGGATATACTTCTACGTCGAAGGGTGATGGAGAAAACCATATAGGCGGAGCCACTAACACACGAGGCTCTGGATTGAGCCTCCTAGCTACCTCCAAACATATATGGGTAACGTTATCTATATCCGTGTGTAAGGGTGCATGTGGCCCATGTTGCTCTATCGTGGCAATTGGAACGAGCAAGATAGCCCTGTTTTCTATCGCCTCTTTCACCTCATCCCTTCTCATCCAAGGGATAAAAAATAGTTTCTGCTCCATAGTTAAATCACCCCTATCATTCTGCAAGTAGCTTGAAAGCTTCTTCTACGCTGAAGTTTTCGTGTACTATTTTTACTAGGGCTTTCACCATGGCTGCTGGGTTTTTATACCCCCATACGTTTCTACCCATTATTACGCCTTTAGCCCCTACGCTTATCACGTCGT
>Ga0209225_1002860_pt1 | contig 15048 bp, 10 predicted proteins | sample WasSprMetagenome_FD_184732 | JGI IMG/M metagenome (GOLD analysis project Ga0209225, IMG submission 184732) | Sulfidic aquatic microbial communities from Washburn Spring, Yellowstone National Park, USA - WS (SPAdes) (version 3) | ecosystem: Environmental > Aquatic > Thermal springs > Hot (42-90C)...
TTTGAACTCGGCGGTTTGGGCGTTTGGTGGTTGGTTTTCGTTGGCTGCTCGTTCAAGGAGTTGTTTTGCTCCTTCCCTGTCGCCCGCTTTCAAAGCGCACCAACCCGCCCAGAAAAGCGCATCGGCATCGTCAGTCCAATGCGGTCGCCCGACATTCAAGTTTTGTGGGTAATCGGCAGCAGCCTCAAAATGCTTCCTTGCCCTCGCGAAATCGCCTTCACGCATCGCTTGATGCCCAAGTTGCATTTGCGCCTCCTTCCAAAGTTGCCGCAAAGCAAATTCGCCTTCCCAAGGCTTGAAGTTGCCCCGAGACAACAACTCAACGGTCTTTGCGTCCTTGCCGACACGAGCATAAGCCTCAGCCCATCGGGCGACAATTTGCGGCTTGCTCGCAACTTCCTTCGGCGCACCCTCAAACAACTGAACCCGCTTCTCATGTTGCCCAAGAGCAGCAAGCACAGAATCACGCTCGTGCCACAAACGCCAAGCGTAAGGTGACAAGGGAGACGGAGCACGGGACACGAGTTCAATGGCTTTGTCGTAAGCCTGTTCTGCTGCGGTCAAATCGCTTCGGACAATCCGTTGCATCAACCCAATGTTCCTCCACGCCAACACTTGCAGCGCCGTCTCACCTGTCCCATGTCCCTTGCCCCTTGTCCCATCCGTCACCTTTCGCCAATGCGCCATCGCTTCGTCCCATCGCCCGACGGATGCCAACCAAGTGCCGAGCAAGTAATGCGCCAACGCATCGTGCGGGTCAAGCGTCAGCGCCACTTGCAATGCCACTGCATCCTCGTGTCGATAAGGGAAGACGAAAACGGGCGATTGCTTTTGGGCGTCTTGGAGCAACGCCATCGCTTCCGCCAACTTGCCCATCCACCACATGGCATAGGCTGCGTGATAAAGCAGCATCGGGTTGATGCTGCCGTTCTGTTCGGTGAACCGTTTTGCGACGGCAAACCAAACGCTAACCGTTCCCCACGCACCAATTTGCTCGTAATCGCAAACCGCATCAAGCCACAATTGCGCGTCAACAAAAATTCGCCTCAGAGCCGTTTCCTCGTCCCCCGTCCCCCGCCCCTCGTCCCGCAGGAAGTGCCGTTCACTCCAAAGCAGTGGTTCAAGCGGGTTGACTTGTTCGCAGCGGTTCAGAAGCGATTGCGCCAACTCAAAATCGCCCAACTTTCGGGCAGCGAAAGCGGAAAGGGCAAGAGTTTTGCTGTCTTGCGGGTTTCGTTCCAGCGCCCGTGCAAAACAGTCAAGGGCAGTTCGGTAGTCGTTTCTCCGCAAAGATAATTCGCCCAAGACCGCAAAGGCAGCGGCTGCATAAGTGTTGCTCCGTGTCAGCGCCCAAAGCGAAGCAACCTCGTCCCCCGTCCCTCGCCCCTCGTCCCAATAACTCGCCATTGCTTGCCACCACAGCGCATCTTCATTTTGCGGGTCAACGCTCAACGCTTTCTGAGCCCACTCCCTCGCTTGTTGCCATTCGCCCCGCTTCAAATGCCACTGAGCCAAACCGTTCATGGCTGGAACGCATTGCGGGTCAAGGGACAAGGCTTTTCGGTAACACTCAGCCGCTGCGTCCAACTCGTTCCGTTCCTCGTGCTCCCGTGCTTTCAGCAACCAAGATGTCGGCGTCGTCAGTTCGCTTGGATGATGTTCGGGCAAACCGATGTGCGGAGCAGGTTTGCTTCGGTAATCAACTTTGACCGATTCGCCTTCAAGCAACAACTTAACTTGCAACGCAGTGTGCTTGCCGTCTTGGACAGCGATGAAGACGGGAGCATCACTGTGCAAATTCACAGTCAAGGCGACGGGTTCGCCCTCAGGCAAATTCACTTGCGTTCTCTCCAAGACTTTTTCGCCTTGCCTGACCGTGACGGTTACATCGTCCATCGGGACGAGTGCGAAAAATTTCAATCGCAACTGACTACCTGACCTTTGTGCGTTGACTGCGATTTCGTCGGAAGCGTGAAGGACACCGCCGAGACCCCAGACGGGAAACCACTCCTCCCTCCAAGTTTCAACGGCTCTCGGTGGCATGAGCCGATGGACACCTTGATGGACGAACCGTCCGCTTTGGATTTCGCAGTAAGGCTTGCCTTCGTCGCAAAGCAAATTCGTCCAAACCCTTCCGTCGTCAGCGGTTCCCCAAGTCCAAAGTTTTCGCCCGTGAACTTCAAATCGGTTAGCATGGTGCAAGACGCCGTAGTCAAGTTCCTCGTAGTAGCAGCCGAACCAATCGGCTCTCAAATCTTTCGCAAACAAGTCGGTCGGTCGCTTGTGAGTTGTGTATCGGCTCAAATCCGTTCCGCCTTGGATTGGGAAGTTGGCGATGCCACGAGCGCCCCACCACCAAGAGAAAACTTGCGTGCAGGGCAAAAGGAAACGAAAATCGTTGCGGGCAGGGACGGCGACATTCGTCCAGAAGTAAATGCGATGCCAAAAAGGCGTTCGGTTGAAGAGCCAAATTCGCGTGTGCAATCGCCAATCGTTGGGGCGCAAGGTCACGCTCGCCGTCCATGCCATCCGAGTCAACCGCTCAATCGTGCCGACGGAAAGGGTGACGCTACCGTCGGGATTTTCTGTCAAGTGCCAAGGGAGCGGGTCGTTGGTCGTGACGGTGTGACCGACCTGCGGGAAGTTGAATTCCAAACCGCCCGAATACCAAGCGCCACGAAGTGCTATCAGCCCAAACTTCAGCGGCTCGTTGCGGTAGAAAACTTCGCGGTCGTTTTTCAAGTCTCGCACCGAATGGATGTGACCGCCAAACTCAGGCAAAACGGTGACCCGCAACAAGCCGTTGTCCAAGATGACAGCAGTGAACTCCCGCTCGGTTAACTCGTCGGTAACATCGTCTTGCATCGGGTAGGGATAGACTCGCCTTGTGCTCGGTCGTTGTAACGGCGGGAATGGATCTTCGTTGAAGCGATACGCTGACAGCTTTACCTTTGCAATCTCTACCCTCACGACTTTTTTCCTTTGCTCCGACAAGTTGATGCTTAGCGTTTTCTTGCGGTGCGCTTGACCCTCTCAGCGACCCACTTCCCTGTGCCATCAACAGTGCCGATGATGCGGTCGCCTTCAACCACACCGTTGTATGTGTGTTTTCCATCCCTCTCAATTGTGAACTGGACACCTGCGCCCCAGACATAAAAATCGTTAATCGGCTCACGCTCACCATTAAGGAGCGAAGCGAAGTAACCGTTCTTGCTCTTTTCAATGACGATGGTGTTAGTCTTACCGTTGAGTGTCCATCGCCATGTGCCTTCAACGACGACGCTGTCTCTTTTTGCCACCCACTGTCGTGCCTGTGGTTGCCCAGAGATTGTCACCGTTCCAGTTATCGTGTCTCCATTAACACGCCCATCGTAAACAACCTTGACCTGCTTCTCACCGACCCGCCTTAACACTGCAAAGCTCAATCGTGTCCCCGTTAGCTTAGCTTCCGATATAGGTGTTTGAGTGCCACCTACGATAAGCGTTCCAGAGACCTTTTGGAACGCCTGATTCAACTTGAGCACAAATTGCTGTTCACCCTTCTGACCACCACTCCAACGCCATGTCCCTGCTACACCTGCTGGTATAGTCCAAAGGTAAACTGTGTGATAGTTGTCCACCGTTGCCTGCTCATCTGCTTCCCATTCACCCATGTCAAAGTCGTGCGACACCACCCTGCTACCTGGTTTCAACTCACGGAAGAGCTTTGGGCGAAGCCTTAAGTTGACGCTCGGAAGCAAGTAGAGCGTTACAACTGTTGCTTCGGTTATGTCCGCCTTGAAGAGGTCACCCTCAATGAATTGAACTTTCTCAGTGACACCTGCTTTCCTTGCGTTCTCATTGCTCTCGCGTATCCGCTGTGGATCGATGTCGACGCCCACACCTTTCTTTGCGCCGAAGTCTCTAACTGCTGCAATGACGATGCGCCCGTCACCACACCCTAAATCGTAGACGATATCGTTCTTCCCAACATCAGCCATCTGTAGCATCTTCTTAACTACCTCTGGTGGCGATGGAACGAAGGGCACATCCCTTCTCTGAGCACATACAACAGCGAACAAAGAACCAACGAACATGGAAACCATAACGCAATGTGCAAGCCACTTCCCTCGCATCCCATATCACCTCTCCCATGAGGTTTGTTGGTTATCATCAGCTGTCGGCTAATATGACACGCCAACGCCTTCGATGCTAATGCGGATCTTGATGGCGGATGCGCGTTGAGGGCGCTCCTAATGGGGTTCACATTTTCCTCAGCGCTTTCCACTCGGTGTATGCGTTTTGCATAAGGAGGTAGGCACGCCGTTGCTGTATCGCATCGCCCGTTTCAATGTAGAGCTTTGCGACCGCAATAGCTTGACTGAACAAGTCGTAGCACAACAACCTCCTATCGTGTGCTTGCTTCAACTGTTGAGGTGGCTCAAGCTCTCGTGCCATTGCCGCGATTCGTTCCGCATCCGAAGAGAGCCACGAAAGCTCCTCGTATGCATCCTCACGCGATATGAGACCTTTCCAAAAGTTCTCAAGCAACGAAGCCACCTGCCCGTAGACCTGTGCCCAGCGCGCATCAAGTATCTCACTCAAAAGCTCATACGGTATCTGACGCAACCACTCCCTCTTCGGCTCGTCCTTCATAACTTGCTTGAAAACACCATAAGCTTCATCAAGCTGTCTCATCTGCGTGAGCAGTTGCAAGCACATGCTGAGTGCTTTCAACGGTGGCTTATCTTGGTCTGCCTTGCTCAAGAAAGCCCGAAGCAACTCAACTGCGTTTTTCTTCGCGTTAGCGCCACCCATCTCCAGAACACATTGCGCTGCCTCAACGGCTATGTCTTCGTTATATTCAAGCTCAAGCGCCCTCTGGTAGTAGTGCTTTGCGATATTTTGCATCTCTGTAGCCATGCGCATACCTGCCACCTTTGCGATGCGAGACGCCCTTTGACGAGCCACACGCGCAGCGAGCAGGAAATGGTTGGCGTTATTCTGCGACAGGTTGAGCAACTCATTAACAGCTCCCCATGCGTCTTCAACCCTTCCAAGCTCATAGTTGAGCTTTGCGAGCCTATACCACGCCTCAACATTTTTTGCGTCAACCCTTGTTGCACGCTCATACTCAAGGAGCGCATCCGTGAAGCGCTTCATACGCTCATACACATCGCCAAGTTCGATGTAGATTGAGGGGACACCCGGGTTCGCCATCGCCAGCTTGCGAAGTATGCTTGCAGCCTCCTCAAGCTTGCCCGATTTCAAGAGCCCCTTTGCTTCGGCAATCAAACCAGCAAACTCATCTTCTCCAAGCACAGTTGGCTCTTCGTAATCGGATGAGAGCGCAATTAGAAGGGCTTTCAAGCGACGCAATACTGTGTTGATGAAGAGTTGCCCGTAGGGTATGCTCTCAACCTTCGGCTTGCGTTGTTTCGTCCCTTTGCCCTCCTCAATTGCTACGGCTTCCTCAGCCCTCGCCTTCTCAACATCAATCAACTCTGAAGACGCATCGCCAACCACTGGGACGATGGTGAGCTCAATTGCTGTTATGCGATTTATGGCTGGCTTCTTTGAAGCCTCAACGCTCGCAACACGCACCCACATCCCAACCTTCATGCCCAAGCACTTGAGCAGGGAACGAAAGTTGTTGAAAGCATGAGGCAGGGAAACCTCACGATGCGTTATCCTTCCCTCACGCAAAGCCAACTGTATCCCGGGGAGCGTCGGCGTGAACGAAACGACCTCACACTTAAGCTTCGCTTTGAGCACCTCCTTCAAAGATTCAACAAATGCGTCTTGAGCCTCACTATCCGCTGGCGCTGTGCGCGGTTGCAAGAGCAGTAAGGAAGTGGGTCTAAGAGCCTCCTTAACCTCACATAAGCCGAGCGAGGCGAAAGCTACGATGAAAGCAAGTGAGAGCCACTTGAAGCATGGTTTAACTGAGGTGGTGAGTAGCATGCCCAAACTCACCTTACTTGCACAACTCCAAACCCTGCTTGCATGCCCTTATAGCGATCTCTATCTCGGTTGGATCACCAACACCTTGCTTTAGTTGCCTTTGATAAGCTTCAATGGCTCGCCTGTATTCACGCGCTGCCTCCCTCAACCTGTTGCTTTGTCTATACGCGTCTGCGAGGTTTTGCCTTAACCTGCCTTCCCTCGCTATGTCCCTGTTCAGCTCAAGCGCTTGGAGGTAAAGCGAGATAGCTGAGTTAAGTTTGCCGGCGTAGTGCATCTCAATAGCCTGTCTCTCCAAATCGTCAACACTTAACTGCTGGCTTACTACAACCTGTTGTGGCTCTTGCCGTTTTTCCTCTTTTAGCGGTGGCTGTGTGCTCTCGCGCTGTGTATCCTCTTTCCGCTCCCCAACTCGCACGACTATTCTTCCGCCACCAACTTCGCCACCCTGCTGAGGCTGTTGCGGTTGTTGCACAAACTGCTGCGGTTGTGGCTGAGGCATCATTGGAGGGCGCACCGAATATAGCGGTTGATAGTAAAATGGTTGCGCAGGCTGTGGCATCACAAATCCCTGTGGCGGTTGTTGTGACTGCCATAGCTGTGGTTGCTGAGTTGATTGAGGCGGTTGAGCATACGAGCGCGCATGTTGTGATGAAGGCTGTTCCCTATGTTGACTTGCTCGTTGCTCACTGCCCTCCTGCAAGCTTGGTGGTGGAAGGACTGGCAATGATGAACCAACTTGCCTCCGCGTGGATGGGAGTTGAGTGGGCTGATCAGTTTGAGCTTGCGAACCTTGAGTTAAAGCCACCCTTGTCCTCTCGCTTTCAACTTCGTCTATGAGCTTGCGTATTCGTTCATCGTTTGGTGAAAGGCTTTTGGCTTGATAGAGCAGTTTGAGGGCTTCATTGTAATCGCCCCTTTGCTTTGCGTTGATTGCATCTACAAGGATTCGCTGAACCTGTTGTTCCTGTTGGGTGCTTGGCTGTTGCTCGGTGGATGGATGGATTGATGTCGGGATGGAAGATGTGCTCATTTTGATCTCCGACGGCTTCGGCTTGTGAACAGCTCGCACGAAGAACATGAGCGCTATGGCGAATGTGGTGACTGCTATGAGTGGCAAAGAGCGTATGTGCATGGGCGCAGCGTGTTGTATCGGCTCACCGTTTGGCAGTCCAAGTTCTTTGCGCAAGCGTTTCAATGCATCCCTGTCAGCAGCCCCGTTGGGGTTGAGCCGAAGCGCTATCTCATATTCGGCATACGCTGCCTTTTTGTCACCCACCCGCTCGTAAAGCATCCCGAGGAGGGAGTGGATAGGAGCGTAATCTGGGTCGTGTTTGACGGCTTCCTTGCAGAGGGAAATAGCCTTGTTCAAATCGCCATTCTCAAACGCCTCAAGAGCTTGGTTGAATATCTCTTTCGCCTTCTGAGTTTCCCGCTGTGGTTGTGGCATATAAAAATCGTCTGGGAGCATGGTTGCGGCGCCCGGCACATCAAGCCTTGCACCGCAATGCCTGCAGAACTTGCTACCCCTCGGAACAAGCTGTCCGCACCTGTTACAATACATTGTTTCTTCACCTTCGTTTGTTCCGTGCCTTTGAATGCCTCGCTGTCACGAACAGTTTACCCATCACTTACCAAAGCGAAACCGATCTCAAAAGCCGACCATCCACCTCGCCTGCCCGTTTACCCTGATCACCTCTTCAGGTGTTACGATCATGTCCACCTTAAGGTCGCTCTCAAATGCGTATTGTGCCAAGTCATCAACGATTTGAAGCGGGTGAACCAGTGTGACCACTTTGCAGTTTGCGCTCAAGAGCCCGTTCTCGTAAAGGCACATCCATTCTAAGTCTGTGAAGCCTTTCCCAACGCCCAAACGGTTGCCGAACCTGTCAACAGCAACGCTACCAACGACGAAGAGGTCAACTATAGTCTGAAGTGGCTTGCCATATCGCTCAAAGCCATCAACAGATGCAGCGCTGTTAACATGCCTGTGTTCGTCGATCTCAATCAACCCTCTCAGTTTTGGGAGAGCAGTTGCGAGTTTCTTTTTGTGTTGCAAAACCAACCTGCGCACATGCAGAAGCGGGTGGTCAAGCGTGCAATAGACACAGCGTGCCGATTTGAACTCCTCTGTTTGTGAGAGGCGCATAGCAGCTTCTTTTGCTCCGATGAAATTTGGCACCCGCCCAAATATGGGGAATGGGAAAGTAGCCACACCATCGGTTTCGAGCAACCACCAGACGCGTCTTCTTATGCGCTCCCTCTTCTTCATCGCCCGCAAAAGCTTTATGTGACGCGGGAGCTCATTCATCTGGCACACCTCGCATGGTGTTTACAGTGATAGACAAGCGCCACATAATACACTTTTGGAAGTGTGCCGAGGTGGCGGAACTGGCAGACGCGGGGGACTCAAAATCCCCTGGGCTTAACGCCCGTGCGGGTTCGACTCCCGCCCTCGGCACTATTTTCTTTTTAGCGCAGTAGGTGAACTAAGTAGCTCGTGCTATCATTTAAAGCGATTGCTCAAACGCAGTTCAAACACGATTTTGTGCGTAAGGGGGTGGCTGTGGCATGAAGCGCAAAGTGGCGCTCCAACTTTATTCTGTTCGTGAGGATTGCGCAAAAGACCTTGAGGCTACATTGAAGGCAGTCGCTCAAATGGGTTACATGGGGGTTGAATTCGCTGGCTATCATGGTCGTAATGCGAAGGAGTTGCGTAGCATGCTTGACGACATCGGGTTGCAAGTCGCAGGCACTCACACTCCGCTTGAGACATTGCTCGGCGATGAACTTCAAAAGACGATTGAGTTCAACCAAACCCTCGGAAACAAATACCTCATCGTGCCAGCCGTGAGCGAGGAGTGGCGGCGAACGAAAGATGACTGGCGCAGGCTTGCCGATTGCCTCAACGAGATCTCGGACAAGGTTAAGCCAGAAGGCATGTTCGTTGGCTACCATAACCACGCAGTTGAGTTCCAGCGCATAAACGGTGAGCTACCTTGGGACATACTTTTCAGCGCAACGAAGCAGGATGTCGTTATGCAACTTGATACAGGTAACGCAATGCACGGTGGCGCAAAAGCGGAGGAACTGCTTGAGGTGATTAGACGCTACCCCGGAAGGGCTAAGTCAATCCATGTAAAAGAATTCTCCTCAACGAACCCGAATGCGATTGTTGGCGAGGGCGAAATCAACTGGAGGGAGATGTTTGAGTTGTGCGAAACAGTCGGTGGAACTGAATGGTTCATCGTCGAACAGGAGAGCTATGCGTATGCACCGCTTGAGTGCGTTCGTCGCTGTCTTGAAAACCTTAAAGCCATGGGGCTTGTGTAACGCTGGGGGAAAGGTGAAGTGACATGGCGCGAAAGATTAAGCTCGGCTTCATAGGCGCTGGCGGAATAGCGAGAGCGCACCTGCACAACCTCAAAGGCGTTGAGGAAGCCAAAGTGGTCGCTTTCGCCGATCCAAACATAGATGCTGCAAAGCGCATGGCTGAGGAATGTGGGTTGATTGTCAAGGAGGGCAAAACTGTCTTCGTTGATTGGCGCGAAATGATTGAGCGAGTCGAGATGGATGCTGTTCTCATCCTTTCGCCTCACTCATTCCACTGCGAGCAGATACTGACGGCACTTGAGCACAACCTTCATGTGCTGACCGAGAAGCCGATGGTGGTCAAAACAAGCGAGGCAAAGAAAGTCATCAACGCGATGCGCCAGCACGGGAAGGTTGTAGTCGTCAGTTACCAACGGCGCTTCATGTCCCACTTCCGCTTCGCAAGGGAGCAAGTTGTGAAGGGTAATTTGGGGACACCGAAATTTGTCGAAGCTTTCGTGAGCCAGAATTGGCAACGCATGACAGCAGGGACTTGGCGACAGGTCCCGAAGATAAGCGGTGGTGGCTTCCTCATCGATTCAGGAAGCCACATATTTGATATCGTGCTTTGGAGCATGCCCTCAATGCCCACTCAAGTGACCGCAACGATGAGCAACGATGGAGCACCAGTTGAGGTCAACGGTGTAGTCGGCATAAAGTTTGAGAGCGGTGCTTTAGCGTCGGTGGTAGCTGTCGGAAACGCCACCGACTACCTTGAGCACTACACATTCATCGGTGAAGATGGCATCATTCGCCTCGAACCTCCAAGGGTTATGATTGGCAAACCGCGCCCAGATAAACCTTGGGGTGTAGATTGGCAAGCGGTTGAGCAATCGAACATGCCTCAATCGTCCAACCCAGACCGCCATTTCATTGATGTGGTGCTTGGGAGGACAGAGAATGAGAGCCCTCCAGAAGAGGCGATGAAAGTCATCGCGGTAACTGAAGCAGCATACAAAGCTGTAAAGGGTGGGCAGGCTGTAGAGGTCCGCATTTAAGCGAAGGCATCATTTGTGAGAACATCCCTCGATGTTACATTCGGTCGATTCATCACAAGGCATCTTCTGGCACAAGCAGTTCGGCGGGATGGCGTGCCAAGTAAGGTGGTATGTCGTAAAGCTCGACGACACAACGTAAGCTGTTTAGGCGTAGGCGCCAAATCTGTCCATCCTTGCCCTTCGGGACATTGACAGATTTTTCATGTGCGGGCAAGACAGCCCACTTAGCCATCTCCGAGATCGCTCCATACTGGCGCACATCCTCGTCGACTATGACCGAGATCTGGTCGCCCGAAACGACTTTCTCTTTAACGATTGTTTCTCCGTCGGCGGTCTCAACAACCAAAGTTGTGTATGGGTTACCACCGCTTACGATACCGATGACGAAGTGCTTTGTGCCCTTCGGAACGAAGAAGTAAAGTGGCTCGCCTCTCGGCAACCAGAGCCGTAGCGGTATCTGTCTTGGCTTTCCGGGCTCATCGTAGCGACCACACCAAACCGATAGGGGACGCTCATCAAAGCCGATCTGCGCTGCCTTCCAATAATCTGTGCCCGGGTCAAAGGCGTAAATTCCATCTTCTGGGATGCTCAGCTCAACTGTTGCAGGCTTCCCTCTTTCAGCTTTCACTTGCCCTTGCGCTATCATCTGCTCCTGACGGTCAACTCGCTTTAGAGTCCAACGGCAATCAACGGTGTGCCCGGGATCAAACGGGGTATATGTGAGTTGCAACTTTTCTCCTTTGCGTCCGAAGAAGTAATGCACACCGCTCTCAACGAACAGCGGGGAGCGTTTCACATCGCCCCACGCTTTAACCGCCTGTGGTAGCTTTTGTGAGATGGGCACAAGCCGACCTTTGAACTGGCGACCGAGTATCTCCACCGCCACCAAATCCTCAAACCTCTTCAAGTCGTCGGCAAAGAGTTGTTGCATCTCCTCATCCGTTGGTATGTCCGTCCGTTCATTCTTCCATGCTTCCACCTGTTTGAAGTCCACGCCCTCCAACCTTTTCAACGCTGCAAACCTATGGTTAAACCATTCGGTGAACAACATCGGGAAAGTGTGGATGAGACCTGTATCCATGATGCGACGAGAGAAGACGATGACCTCGTGAGCACGGTTCAAAATCTCCTCAGGTGGCGCTGTCACTATCCTACCCCACTCATTCCAACGGGCGCTACGGTCATAGTCCAACCAGAGCCTCAACCAGTGCAGATACATCGCAACTCTGTTGAGCCGACGCTGGACTTGCGGATCGTTCTCCTGCCTATAGGCTTCTTGCAAATCCAACAGCGCCAACTTCAAGTTGCGTGCGGAGAATCGTTCGCCCTTCGCCCAGCGTTCGTAAAGACGCCTCATCGGCTTAGCAGCTCGCTTGAACGCCTTCTCACAGAAGTCGCTCACCAACTCGTTCGGGTCAAGATTAGGGTTCCACATCAACTTCGCTGCCATCCAATAGCCCAACCCGTTCGGTCCCCAGTTGCACGATGATTCTGCTGTGTAGCTTATCATGCCCAGCTTGTGATAATGCTTGATGGCATCTGCGAGCTGGTAAAATCGCCCCGCCTTCGCAGCCCCGGGCAAGTCGAAGTCCCAAGGGTAAACGCTGAAGTAATCGTAAACGCCCACCATCGCACCGAGCTTGCGGAAGGCTTGAACTTGCTCGTCGAAACTCAACTTGGTGTAACGAAAGCCAGTTGTGATTTCCACATAGACATTGGGAAGCAAGTGGAACTTTGGTGGGTCACTATGGAAGGCGTAAGCCAATAGCCCGACGAACTTGTCTGGGAATTCTTTACGCACCGCTTCTGCGATCTTGTTGGCAAAGAAAAAGGCTTCGTCGCTGATCGAACCGATGGCTTTGCAGTTTTCGCATTCGCAATATCCTCCACCATCGTTAGGTTCAACGGATGCCATGACGCGCTTTGGGTCTTTGCGGAAGAGATTGAGCACGCCCTCAATAACACGCTGTTGAACTTCGGGGTTGCTGACGCAGAGTTGTGTCGGTTGCCTTTTGCCACCCACAAGGGCAAACCATTCGGGATGCTTCTCAAACTCTCGGTGTGGGATGTAGCGCTCGTAGGCGTGCCCGCAGTCAACGGGAAAGTCGCCATATTGACGGTTGTGTCTCATCCACGCTTCGTAGTCTTCTGCCAGTTTTGGCGTCCTCGGTCCCCAGCCATACCAGATGCGTCGCCACCTGAAAGCCGGTTTCTCCCTCAAGCTCAATCGCACAGTCAAGTTTGGTTGCTTTGGGACGACTGTCCAAACTGGGTCGGGGAAGAACCAACGACAGCCAATGGCTTCAAGGAATGCGTAAACGGAGTGGCGCAACCCTAAATCAGTGTTTGCGAGCATCCAAAGCCTTCCTCCCTCAGTGCGAACTACAAAGCCTTCATTGCCAAGCTCGCTCAATCGTTCCTTACGAGCTTGCTCTGGGAACTCAGCGGATGTGCCCAGTATGATTCCTTTCGCCTTCGGCGAGAGGACATCAATCGGTGGTTGAGCGCCGATAACTTCACCCAACCAATATTGCAACTCCTTTGCGATGGGCATCAATTGCTCCTTGGCTTTCTCTGGGAGCAAAATGGCTGTCTGTGGCTGTCCATTCCGTGATACAGTGAAAGTAGTCACCTGTGCGCTGAGGCTTTGAACCAACAGCAGGCTCAACATGAGCACCATCACATATCCCATCGTTGCCCACCTCCCACAACGAGCTGGCTATGAACAATCATATCACAAGCAATGGGGCGAGGGTAAAGCTGTGACTACGGCTTTACAACCAATGAGCCGATAGCAATGAACATGCAACAAAGTATGATTGCCCATCCAACGACTGGGAAGAATGGTAGCAAGTGAAGGACAAATGCGCCAACGAGTGCGGTTGGCAAATCTTCCCTACTCCAATTCATCGCTGAAGCGATTCGTCGCCCAACAACCCAAGTCACTGGGACCCATCCAACTGACCACGAAATGAGCAAAGCCAAAAGGATGATCAGAGCGAGCAAACCAGCTGGTGGAAAATCTTTGCCTGCCTTGCCCAAGAGGAGGGCGAGGACGCCGAGCACAACAACCACAGCAAGCCCGATGAGAAACGAAGGGATGCTTCGCATCTCAATCGCACGAACCCTTTGGCTTACCCATTGGGGCAACAACGCCGAGACGAAGCTAACCCAAGCGGCGATGATGAGGTAGGTTATGGCAACGAACCAGAAGAGAGCAATCGCCCCTACAGACTGAGCAATTTGTTGAAGTGGCTCCCTTGATTGAGCTAACGCTAAAGATGCCACGCACATTGCGATTGCGAAAACTGCTTTTGCTCTCACTTTCGCCCACCTCCGGTTACACCCAACGATTCACAAGCTCTAAAAACTGCTGTAGCCACACAGTCAGCAGAGCTGACCAATTGATCGTCTCAAGGAGCCACTGAAAGAGCGACCTTAAAACGCTTGCCAACGATGAGCCAAACCAAAAGACGGTTATGGCAACCCCTGTGCTCGTTAATGCCCAAGAAACCGCCAACTCGCACCACGACAGAATCTGAGGCTTGCTGATCCGCTGTTTCAACCTCTCCTCAAACCCTTCTGGCGGTGTTGTCGGAAGCGCAAAACGAATCTCTTCCACTACAAACTGCCACTCTGAAACGATTTGCTGGCAATGGACGCAGTCACGCAAATGCCATTGAACTAACAACGCTGTCTCTTCATCGGCGCACCCTTCAAGCCATTCGTGTATCTTTGGCAGGAGCTTGCTACACTTATCGGTCACAAGAGACCGACCTCCTTCAACCTTCGCCTCAATGTCTCACGACCACGGAAGAGCCACACCTTGACAGTGCCGACGGGCACTCGCAAAACTTGAGCAATGTCATGTATGCTCATATCTTCGCCATAGCGTAGCAACAACGCAGCTCGTTGCATTGGAGGCAGGCTCAATAAAAGATTGTGAATGACTTCCCTTCTCTCCATTGCCAACCACTCTTCAAAAGAACATGTGTTATCGCTTGGCTCAATCGCCTCAGCATCTTCTTGCCCTGCAAACAATCGCCGTTCAAGATTCCGTCTTTTCAACGCGTTCAAACACAGCCGTGTCGTCAATGCTACCACCCAAACTGAGAATGAACCTTTGGTTGAATCAAACAGCTCCAGCTTCTGGAAAGCTCGCAAGAATGCTTCTTGCGCCAAATCCTCAGCCAAGTCACGGTCGCCAAGCAGGTGCAAGGCTACACCATAAACTCGGTCACGGTATCGCTTCACCAGCTCATCAAAAGCCCATCCACAACCATTGAGACAGCAACGCACAAGCTCATCGTCATCCATTCCCACTGCACCCGTTGGTTAATACAATCACTTTGCTCGCTTGGTTTCACTTCCTTACGATGCCGTGAAAAGTGCGTTATAATAAGTATTGCCTGCTACAGCACCATCGTAGTCGCCTTCTCACGATCCCCTCTTAGCGAAGCTTTCTTTAGCCGAGTAATCACGCCAACTTTCGTGGGGGGATGGAAGATGAGTGTGAGTCCGTTTATCTTCCGCCAGTATGATATTCGAGGGGTCGTTGGCGAGGACATAACTCCTGAGGTTGCTCGTTTGATTGGGCTCGCATACGGAACTCTTTGTCGCCGCAATGGCATTTCTCAAGTCGTCGTTGGGCACGATAACCGAAAAAGTTCGCCTGAATTGCATTCAGCCATTATTGAGGGTTTGACATCCACGGGATGCGATGTTGTGGATATCG
>Ga0209225_1002864_pt1 | contig 15040 bp, 14 predicted proteins | sample WasSprMetagenome_FD_184732 | JGI IMG/M metagenome (GOLD analysis project Ga0209225, IMG submission 184732) | Sulfidic aquatic microbial communities from Washburn Spring, Yellowstone National Park, USA - WS (SPAdes) (version 3) | ecosystem: Environmental > Aquatic > Thermal springs > Hot (42-90C)...
TGAGCCAGGGAAATGCCTTCCCGTTGAGGAAGCGCTCGCAAATGCTCCGGATAGCGATGGCAATTTCTTTATAGTGCCGAGAATTATAGAGGATTAGGAGAGCTATGGAATTGTTCAATTTGAGCGCGAAACAACTTGCGGAGAAAATAAAAAAGAAGGAGGTCAGCCCGAAAGAGGTTGTCTCCTCCTTTATTAAGAGGATTGAAGAAGTTGAGCCAAAGGTGAGGGCTTATATCACTCTTACTCTGGAGCAGGCGATGAAGGAAGCGGAGGAGGTTGAGAAAAGGCTGATGAGGGGGGAGGATGTGGGGCTTTTAGCTGGCGTTCCTATAGCCATCAAGGATAACATCTGCACGAGGGGAATCCCCACAACCTGTGCCTCTCGCATCTTGGAGAACTTCGTCCCACCCTATGATGCAACGGTTATAAAGCTTTTGAGGGAAGCGGGGGCGATAATAATCGGCAAGACGAATATGGACGAGTTCGCTATGGGCTCGTCAACGGAGAATTCCGCCTTCTTCCCCACCCACAATCCCTATGATTTGGAGAGAGTTCCCGGTGGCTCCTCAGGCGGTTCGGCGGCTGCCGTGTCCGCGAGAGAGGCGCCTTTAGCCCTTGGCTCGGATACCGGTGGCTCAATAAGACAACCCGCCTCCTTTTGCGGAATCGTCGGCTTCAAACCCACTTATGGAAGGGTATCTCGCTATGGCTTGGTCGCTTTCGCCTCAAGCCTTGACCAAATAGGTCCCCTCACAGCAAATGTTGAGGATTGCATCCTCCTGTTTCACATAATCGGTCGCTACGATGAAATGGATTCAACTTCCGCTCCCATTCCTACTCCCTCTCTTGAGGAGATGCTCTCACCAAAGGTAGAGGGAGTGAGGATAGGGCTTGTTGAGGAGCTCTTTGGAGAAGGAGTGGAGGAGGAAGTGAGAGAAGGGGTTTTGAAGGCTGTAAAATATCTTGAGGAGGCGGGGGCTTTTGTGGATTGGGTTTCCCTTCCCCACCTTCCCTACGCCCTTCCTTGCTATTACATAATAGCTCCCTCGGAGGCTTCCTCTAATCTTGCCAGATACGATGGAGTGAAGTATGGATTGAGAGTTGAAGCGGATGGCGTAATCCCGATGTATATGGAGACGAGGAGAAAAGGGTTCGGGGCGGAGGTCAAGAGAAGGATAATGCTCGGCACTTACGCCTTATCGGCTGGGTATTACGATGCCTATTATTTGAAAGCCCTGAAGGTGCGTGCCTTGATCAAGAAGGACTTTGATGAGGCTTTCAAGAATTTTGATATCCTCGTCAGTCCCACCTCTCCCATTCCGCCCTTTAGGATTGGGGAGAAGATAGACGACCCCTTAAAGATGTATATGGCTGATATATGCACGATACCGGTTAATCTCGCCGCTCTCCCCGCTATATCAATCCCCGCTGGCTTGGACTCTCAGGGCTTGCCGATAGGAATTCAATTCATAGGAAAGCCCTTTGAGGAAGCTGAGCTTCTGAGATTAGCCCTTGCCTACGAGGAAGCAAACCCTAATCTTCCCCTGCCTACTCCTTTGTAAGCTTTCTTATTTTCCCTTATCCTCAAACGGCGAGTTAACCACATATGACCACCAATTATTCAACTTGCCATCTGGTCCCCGCCCTTCGGAACGAGGAAGGTGTTTCAACCACCATTTATGGTGAAGACGAATGTCTCCATTGCCCCATTCGGAGCAGTTCACCAACCTTTTCTTTCCCGTGAGCTTGGGATAGGTTAGCCAATCATCACAGGTGCTCCATACATAGCGCTTATTCCCCCAATCGTAGTCCTTCTCGCTATTTGGAGCATAATGCACATTCCCGCATCCAGCCTTGCCGGGAGCAACTTTGTCGTATAAAGTGAATCTATTCCAAGCGTGGGTTTCTTTGGCTTCCCAACTGCCATATATATGCGTCATTATAGACTCAACTCTATGACCGAAATCCTCCAGCATCTCGCCAACTCCCCTCTCGTAGTTGAAGCCCATTATGATGAAGGGCTTGCAATCCACATCATTTAGGGGAGGGGAATTGCACCAATAGGCTCCCTTGCCCACCATCAGGCTCTCCCAATAGCCCATATAAGGAGCGCCCCATAGCCAGACCTCGTCTATCTCTCCTTTATCAACCCTCTCCGTGATGTTGAACTTCTCTATTATATATTTGTAATCCACTCCATCTGGCTGGTGCCACTGGGATTTTCCCGAGATGCAGTTAAGAAATTCCTCCTCCGTAAACTTATAGCCGTCTATTTTCGGGGGAAACTCGTCAACATCCACCCATTGAACGACTTTATATTTCACATATCCACCGCTACATTCCTCCAAATCCTTGATATATTCCTTCGTTAACTTACGAGGGTCGTTCCATTTGAAGACCTTATGGAGACGCTCATTTCCCTTGCTTCTTATTATCGGATCGTAGTTGATAACGAGGACTTTCTTGACAACAGGCTTGAGATTTTTGGACTGAATCTCCGAAAGAGCAAAAAGAAGCAAGGCACTGAGAGCGAGATATTTCATAAAATCACCTCATCATAAGTTAATTGGATACTTACTGAACTCCCTGATTGCCTCGTAAAAGGCGAGGACATTTTCCAAGGGGGTGGAGGGAACGATTTCGGATGAGGAACCGATGAAGAAACCACCTCCAGGGGCAGCGACTTTCAGTGCCCATTTCACTTTTTCCCTTATTTCCTCGGGAGTTCCCAGGGGAAGGAGCTGGCTACAATCTATTCCTCCCACGAGTATCAATTTGTCTCCCCATCTCCTTTTCAAGAGCTCCAAATCCATTCCCGCCAATTGTTCAAGGGGGTTTAGACCATCAACGCCAACGGAGATGAGGTCATCAACTATTTCCAAGAGGTTGCCATCGGAATGAAATATCACTTTTATCCCCGCTTTTTTGAGGGGTTCAATGATGTATTGAAGGCGAGGCAACCAGTTTTCCCTCAACCAGCGAGGGGAATACATAGTTCCGCTTTTGAAGGCAATGTCATCCCAAACGAAGGCAAGGGGAGAGAGACGGGATTCAGCCATAGCCTCGGAGTATCTCCTGCTGGCTTCCATATGCTCGGTCAAGATTCTATCAATCTCATCTGGCATATCGTAGATTGCATAAGTGAAAAGCTCAAATCCTATGGCGTGGCGAGCTGCGTCCAAGCCGACACCGCATCCGGGGACGAACATAACCTTGGGGGCGAATGCTTCAATCCATCTTCTCATCTCCGGCACCCACCCATCCATTACCTCTTCCCTTGAGGGAATGTAGCAACGGTATCCTTTGATATCCTCCAACTTCTTATAGGGTCTCTCCGCAAGCCAGACGGTTTGCCCCTCAACCGCATAGCCGAACTCTCCCGCCTTGGAGACATTTCCCTCGTCCTCTTCCCTTGGAGGCAAAGCTATTCCCCTGCAGAGGTCTATTCCCAAACCCTCATAGACTTTCACCGAGGCTTTAAGATGGTCTTTCTCTCCGGGAGCGAAATATTCGTAAACAGCCCAGTTATCAATGAGGTCCCAGACGGGAACCCTATCTCCCTCTTGATGATTCGCTGATTTGATAATTCTCTCGTAAACTACGCTGTCCAAAACTTCTTGGGCATAGAACCTATCCATATAATCTACCTCCCTTTAGTTTTAGAAGAACAGTTGTTGGAGAAGATTGGCTAAATCCATAATTCTCGCTTCCTCTTCCTTTCCTCGGGCGCATTGGCAGAGGGCTTCAGTTAAAATGGCGAGTCCAACGCTGTTTATCGCCGATTTCACTGCCGATAACTGGGTTATTATCTCGGCGTAATCCCTGCCTTCCTTTATCATCTTCTGTATACCTCTTATCTGTCCCTCAATTATCCTTAAAGATGAGAGAATCTTCTTATCCATATTCTATCTTCCTCCCAATATATCTAAAAACATAACTTCCAAGCAGAGTTGTTCGTCGAAATTGAAACCGGGCTGGAGCCATCTATAGGCTTTTTGCAAGGCACTTAAAGCGGAATGGAGAAAATCAGGACTGTAATTTTTGTGGATACGCTCAAGATGTCTCTTTTTGTCATAATTGATGAGAAGTGAGGGGTCGCCGGCGAGTCGGAGAATGAGAAGGTCGCGGAAGAAGGAAGAGGCGAAGAGAAGGCACTGCTGGATTTTGTCTTTGTCTTCTCCCTCCTCAATTTGGCTCGCAATCTCGGATAATCTCTCCGCTGCCCTCAAGGAGTAATCGGGATTTAAAGGCATATCCATTAAAAGGCGCAGGGTTTCTTCTCTCGCTTTTTTAAGCTTTTCATCCCTTGCTATTTTTACTGCAAAGCCGGGGCGTCCCTCGGAAAGGGAGGCAATGGCATAAGCTAAGTCCTCATTCATCCCATATTTTTCTCGTAGAAACCGAGCGATTTCCTCCTTCTCAACGCTGAGGAACTTGATGATGTGGCTGCGTGAGACGATGGTGGGAGGGACATCTCCAACATTGGGAGCTAAAAGGATGAAGATACAACGCTCTGGCGGCTCCTCCAAAACCTTCAAAAGGGCATCTCCCGCTTCCCTTGTGAGAACCTCTGCTTTCCCTATTATGTTTACCTTCCAGCCTCCCCAAATAGCTGAGGAGTATGCTGATTGGCGAATAGCTTTTATTACCTCTATCCCTAGCTCCCTTTTCTCAGGAAGTTCCTCATAAATTTCCTTTAATTCGGCTTTTATTTCATCTATGATTGATTCATTTTTGAGCGAATTCGCCTCAGAGGACGAGTTTCCAAACAGCTTTTTTCTGATATTTCTTATCCCGTCCCGTACCTCCTTCTTCGTTTCGCTTGGGAATTCGTCCTGAATAAGCTCAAAGAGGGGTTCCAACTTGAAGGAAAACATCATTTTCAAGGTTTTCGATACCTCGTCAAATCCCAATTCGGCTTTCTCGCAGACATCCAACATAGAATTTATCTCTTTTCTCAAAACCTCCATTGGGAGTGATACGATTCTAACATCTGGATGATAACCCTCATCAATTGCCCTGCAAGACCTGCATTTATCGCAGGGCTCTTTATCTGGAGAAGGGTTCTCGCAGTTCAGCGCCTTTGCGAAGTTCAGGGCGACGGTTGTCTTCCCCACTCCCTTCGGTCCGACAAATAGATAAGCATGAGGTATTCTCTGCCCTTTTATATAAGACTTTAGCAGTTCTATAACCCCTTTATGACCTATTATATCTTTAAAAGCCATAATCTACTTCTTATCCTCTCCCATTTTAAAAGCGGTGGAACTGCTCCACGGGCACAACGAAAACAATTGCTCCTCCTACCCTGACCTTCATAGGAGTGGGGAAGGGGAAAGGACCGACCTCGCTCAAGGGAAGGGGACGGGGATTGATGAACTGCTCCCTGCTCTTGCAATTCCTCTCTATCAGGCTAAGAACCGATTCCAACTCCTCATCCTCAACTCCAATCAAGAGAGTGGTATTTCCTTCCCTCAAAAGCCCTCCCGTTGAGGCTACCTCAGTGAACCTGTAGCCAGCAGCGAGAAGTTCCTGGCTTAAACGAGCCTTATCCCTGCTATGAACAACCGTTATAAGAAGCTTCATCATGCCACCTCCTTATAACTTCCTCTACTATTTTTTCTATTCTCTCTTTAACCTCCTCAACTCCTCCCCTTCCGTCTACAACCTTTATTTTCTCTGGATAGCGTGAGGCGAGCTCAAGATATCCTTCTCTAACCCTTTTATGGAATTCAAGCGGCTCTCCCTCAAAGGGAGTGATTGTGGGAAGACGCTTCATCCCCTCTTCGGGCGGTATATCTATATAAATGGTTAGATGAGGAGATATACCTTGTCGGGCGAAAGCGTCCATCTCCTCCAAAAGTGAAAGGTCTAATCCTCTGCCGAATCCCTGATAGGCGAGGGAGGAAAGGGAGAAGCGGTCGGAGATGACAATCTGTCCTTTCTCTAAAGCGGGCTTAATCACTTCCTCAATATGTTGGGCGCGTGCGGCGAGGAAGAGGAAGAGCTCGGCTCTTGGATTGATGGGACGAAGAGCGGGGTCCAAAAGAAGCTCCCTTATCCTCTCTCCCAAGGGCGTTCCGCCCGGTTCCCTTGTTAGGATGGCGGGAAAGCGTTGGGAAAGGGAGCGGTAAAGGAGCTCGGCTTGAGTGGATTTGCCCGCTCCTTCCCCTCCCTCTATAACAATAAATAAACCTTTTAATGAATCATACATCTCTGCTCATTAATAAGTTTAACAAATTTCTGGGAAAAAGTGAAATATTATATTAGGATTGCCTGAAAATTTGATAAGCTGTCCACTTTATATAACGCTTGCAAATTCCCTGAACTGGGCAGGCTTCACAATGGGGCTCAAGGTCTTTACAATAGCCGTCTTCATAAAGATAAAATGCTCCGTTATCCACATAGAAGGGAATCATCCCAGCTTGGCTAACGATTTGCTCAATAGCTGAGCGCATTTTGCTTGCTTGGATTATATATGGTCTTTTCTTTTCATATAAAACCTCACCAAGTAGACCTGTTCGGCAGAAAACCTTGCCCACATGTCCATCCACTATCATTAAAGTATCTTCCAATCTTACCTCTTCAAAACCGAATATTTCTCCAAAGAGGAAAACAACCCAGTTAACAAACATTCTACAAGCTTTGGGGTCATTTCCAACCCATCCCGCTTCAAGGACGGGATGGGAGCTGAGGAACCTGAAGAGCTCTTTGACTCCTTGTTCCAAAATGAAATCGTGGATTAAATCGTAAAACTTGAGATTTTCTTCGTTTAGCCAACGAATGAACCCCTCATATGCCTTGAAGCGATAGGCAAATAAAGAGAGAGGCTTTATACCTCCTAACGCTCCAACCTTATAAACTAATGAGCCCTTCGCTCCACCGATTTCTTTGTATATTGAAAATAGGTTCTTTTCATAGATATTGAATGGTTCGTAAAACAATTTCTCTCTAAATTCGCTATATAGGGAAATAGATAACTCTTTTACTTTATCCGCCCTTGCCTGCTGATTGAGCAATATCCTGAGGAGAAGATAGCGCAATATTTCTTCCTGTATTTCCCTTTTATTCATAGATTCGGATAAGGAAGAGGGTAGAGCCATATGTTCCCGCCATCTTTTCAGCCATTTTTCCCTGCCTTCCTTCTCCAATTCTTTCAATAATTGATAAGATAAGCTATCCGGAAGTCTTTCCTGGGTTTCTTTTGCCATTTCTCACCGATGTTTTGTTCGCTACTTTCTCCTGGAGGAAGGTTCGTAGGTGGCGGGCATCATCCCGCACGATTATCTCCACCTCATAATCTGCCCCGAAGAGCAAGTCCTTGCTCAAGCCCATTTTAGCCTTTACGACCTCTAAAAGCTCCAAATCTATTTCATATCCCACGCTATTTCTACCGAGCTTGGCGGATACTCTATTTGTAGTGCCAGAACCCATAAATGGGTCCAAAATAGTCTCGCCAATATAAGAGAACAGCTTTATTAACCTGTAGGGAATCTCTTCTGGAAAGGCAGCTATGCCTTCTTCCAATCTGTTTTTAATCGGCAAGACATTCGTTATCTCCCAAATCGTTAAATACCACTTGTTCTTTTGATATTCCTCTACATCCAATTTTGAAAGTTCTCGCTTTTCCTCGGGGATGCTCCTGTAGTCGAACTTTCCCTTCTGAAAAATGAGGATTGTTTCCTGAATGTTATCGGGATAATAGTACATCGGATAAGGATGTTGGAGGACAACCCCGCTTCTCCTGCTTATCCTTATATATCCCTCCGGCTTCACCCAGATGATTTTATCCCTATAATTGAAACCTTCTTCCACATAAATCCTCGTCAAATCGGCAACAACCGGATATTTCTTCCCATCTATCAGGGTATCATCACACACTATACAAGCAATCCTCCCTTCCTGCAAAACCCTCAACATCTCCCTCGCTACCCTCCTCATCTTCTCCAGATATGCTTCATAACTCTCAAATAAGTCGGGATAATCAAAGGGAGCATTGAAGTAGGGAGGAGAGGTTATAATGAGCTGAATGCTGCCGTCCTCAAGCTCCCTCATATCCTCCGCATCGCCGAATATCAGTTTATGGTGTGTTTTCATAGATTTATATTTCAAACCTCAATTTGCTCTCTCCAACCTGTATTATATCCCCATTTTTCAATTTTTCCCTTGCCACCCTCATCCCGCTCACGAATGTCCCATTCGTTGAGCCCTCATCAACTATATAATAACCATCATCCTCCAAAACTATCTTGCAATGCTTTCGTGAAACAGCCCTATCCAATATAGTGAGGTCCCTATCCTCAGCTCTCCCAATTGTGAATTCGCCTTTACTTATCGGGAAAACCTCGCCTTCCAATGGCCCCTTAATCACGACGAGTCTAGCGCCAGATGGAGCGGGTTTTTGAACCTGTTTTGAGGGCAGGACAGCTGTTTGCCCTGGTTCCAAAGGCGAGGGTTGAGTTGCTGGTGTGCAGGCGCAAGCGCCTGTGATGGGGTCCTTTCTCTGACCGCAATAAGGACATATATCGCTGGCTATTGGCGAGACCTTTTGTTGTACCACCACATCCCTTTTTTGGACTTTTTCCTTCATCTGGAAAAGAAGGGAATGGCTCCCTATCTGCAATCTATCCCCGTCTTGCAGGGTCGCCGATGAGATCCTCTGCCCATTCAATATAACACCACCGCCCAAATCCCTAATCTCATATGTATTATCCTTGCGAGTTATCAATGCGTGTTTCGGAAGGACCGATTTGTCCCCAAAAAGCCCCAAATCGCAGAGCTCATCCCTCCCGATATAGAACTCGTCTTTATCAACGATATATTCTCTTCCCTCTTTGCTTCCCGATAGAACTTTAAGCCAAGCCTTTTTAGTCAGTTCCTCCACTAGGGATGTGGAAAAGCCCACCAGCCCTCCAATCGCTGTTAACGCCACCATTCGGCTAACCGCGTCCGTGTAAAAGATGAAGGGAAGGAAGTCAAATAACATACCACCAATGAAACCGCCAATCGCTCCTCCCAATGCTCCTCTCTTCGCCCTCCATTTGGAACGAGTCAAAAGCCCCTGCGATGCTCCTACAACCGCTCCCACCGCCGACCATCCTATGCTCCTCGCCACAATCTCCTTCAGGGCGTGAAAAAGGGAAATCATTCCTTCCCCTGGGACGAACATTTGGTAGATTCTCTCTCCAATCACCAAGGCGCAGGCGCCACCGAGCAAACCGATTAATGAACCGCTCACTGTGAAGCCGGAAATCCTCTGTTTCCGCCAAATCGCTTCAGTGAATCCCAACGAACCACCGATGAAAGATCCCATCACCGCTCCAAACACCGCATCGTGTATATAAACTTCAATCAATGTCTTCTCCCTCATATGGGTGAGGGGTAGGGGCTCAAGGATAATCCAACCTATGAAGCCTCCAATCGCTCCGAAAAGGAGGAAGAAGAAAGTCTTCTTCATAACTCAAATCTGAACTTGCTCTCACCAATCTGGATTAAATCCCCGTTTTTCAATTTTTCCCTTGCCACCCTCATCCCGCTCACAAATGTCCCATTCGTTGAACCCTCATCAACTATATAATAACCATCATCCTCCAATACTATCTTGCAATGCCTCCGAGAGACAGCGGAATCGGGAACCACTATATCCCTATCCTCACCCCTTCCTATAGTTGTCTCCTTCTTGCTGAGAGGGAAAACCTGACCGGCAATTGCTCCCTCATAGCCAATCAGCTTTGCTCCTCCGGTGCTTACCACCGTTTGGGAGGGAGCAACTCCGGGGGTGCAGGCGCAGGCTCCCGTTACCGGGTCTTTCCTCTGCCCACAATAAGGGCAGATATCGGGTGAAGTTGGTATGGGTGATGGAGGCGGAGTTTCGCCAGTTTGGGGTTGCCCAGCTTCCTGCTTCATCATCCCGATTATATCAAACCCCTTCCTCTTCAAGAGGAGGAAGACGATGTAAAGGATTAGGACGATGATTATCAGGGAAAGGAAAACGCTTATAAACGGGCTTATGCCAGCCTTGGGAGCGGGTTTTGCCCTCCCTTTCGCTTTCTCCTTTTCAACTGCTTTCTTGGCGGGACTTGGCTTAGCTGGGAGGGAGAGGGAGGCAAAGGAAAGATTGAAAATCTGGGGCTCAGCGGTTTGGGAAATTTCTATATCCTGGCTTATCCTCAAATCGCCTCTTCTCGCTTCCAGACTTCCCTTCCCCTGAGGGAGAAAATAAAAGAAGGCGGTTCCTTCGTCCTCTTCCCTCAATATATAGGAGTATTTATTTCCCTTGGAGTCAAGGAGGGAAACGACGGCGTAATCAATCGGAGTTCCTCGGGAATCGGTGAGCTTAACTCCTATTTTATATATGAGGTTGAAATCGCCTTCGGAGAAAGTGATGGAAGTATCCTTTGCCTTCAAATCCCTCATCGCTCCCCTGTTTTGCTCATCGCTCACAGCCAATTTGAAATCTCCCTCAGGAAGGGAAACGACGATATCCTTCCCTTGAAGAGGATAAATATTTTGAACGCCGTCCTGAAGGAAAAGGATATATTTACCATCTTTGGGGAAGTGGATTGTGACATCCCGAGGGAAAGCGACCAAAGAAATGAAAATCAAAGCCAATCCAATAATTTTACGCATCTCTCTCTTTTCCTCCTATAAAAGCGGATTATTTCAAAAGCCTTGGGGAGGAAGCGAGGCAGGTCCGTAGCGCACATATACTCCTCGCCCAGCTCCCTTTTAGCTAAATCTCCGCAGAGCCCGTGGAGAAATACGCCGAGGAGAGCGGATGATAGGGGAGGAAGCCCCTGCGCCAAGAATCCTCCAATCATTCCCGTGAGAACATCGCCTGTCCCTCCGCTCGCCATCCCAGAATTCCCCGTCGGGTTGATAAAACATTCTCGCTCCGGGCTCGCTATGACCGTTCTCGCTCCCTTTAAAACAACAACGCAACCCGACTCCTCAGCCAATCTCTTAGCCCATCCTATCCTATCCGTTTGAATATTTCTCACTTCCTCTCCCACAAGGCGTCCCATCTCCCCGGGATGAGGGGTGAGCACGAACTTCTTGCCTTTGAAGTCCAGCTTCTTTCCCGCCAAGCAGTTAAGTGCATCGGCATCTATTACGGCGGGAAGTTCAATTTCCTTCAAGAGATTGTAAACGAGTTGGCAGGTTTCGGAATTGGTGGAGAGACCGGGTCCTATAGCCATGGCACTACATTTTCTCAATTTCTCTTTTATTAGAGGGAGAGCTTGGAAGGAAAGGGTGCGCTCCTTTGTCTCGGGAAGAGGGTATGTCATAGCCTCCGTTAGCTTGACCTCCATAATATCGTTAAGGGAGGAGGGAATGCCAAGCGTGACGAGACCCGTTCCAACTCGCAGGGCGCCCTCGCAACACATAACGGCTGCCCCTGTAAAGCCAGGGGAGCCGGAGAGAACGAGAAGATGTCCGAAGGAACCCTTATGGGCATCGGGCGGTCTTTCGGGGAGAAGTTCTTGGAGGAGGGAAGGGGTAAGGAGATCAAGAGTAGGGGTTGAGAGGAGTGAACGAGGTATGCCGATATCCGCAACATAAACATCCCCTGCGTAGTATGCCCCGGGATAAAGGATTAATCCCCTCTTGGGAAGGGCGAATGTAACGGTTCTATCCGCTTTCACAGCTACACCACAGACCTCACCGTTATCACCTATGCCGGAGGGTATATCAATGGAGAGGACGGGCTTTTCAGCTGAATTAATTGCCTCAATTGCCTCCTTGTAGGGTGAGCCTACCTCTCCTTTCAATCCCGTTCCGAAAATAGCGTCTATCACTAAATCGGCGTCTTTAAGATGGGATTCGATGTCATCGGGCAATTCCAGTATCTCAATCCCCATTCTCTCCGCTATCTCAAGGTTAGCTTTCGCATCCCCTTTGATTTCCTCTTTTCTTGCGAGGAGGATTATCTTGACTTTTATTCCCAAGTTGAATAGGTGGCGCGCACAGGCTATCCCATCCCCTCCATTGTTTCCCTTCCCCGCTACGACCACCACATTCTCTCCCTCAAGCATAGCAAGCGCCATCTCCGCTGACCTTTCCCCGGCGTTCTCCATTAGGAGAAGAGTAGGGAGGGAAAATTCCTCCCTTGTTCTCCTGTCTATCTCTCGCATCTCCTCGCTGGAGGCAATCTTCATTATAACTAAATTATAATAAACCGATTATGAAGATACAAGAGAGGGTCCAGAGAGCCACACAGGTTAGGAGGGGAAGGTCCTTAACTATTGCTTGGTCGGGAAACTCGGCGAGGTCGGTTTTCTGGGCGAGATAGAGGTAGCGGATAATTCCGTAGATGACGAAGGGAATTGTCCAGAAAAGCAAGGGATGCTCTTGTCCCGTTGGGGAGAAGAAGGTATATAGAGCATAAGAAATGATGCAGGATGAGGCTGTGAGGGACATAAGCTGGTCTAAAAATGGGAGTGGGTAATCTTGAAGGACCTCTCTGTGATGGGGAGCGGAGCTTTTCAAATTTAGCAATTCTCCCCTTCTCTTTCCCGTTGCCAAAAGGATGGCGAGGAGGAAGGTGCAGAGAATTATCCAAGTTGAAGCGGGGACATCAATGGCGGAAGCTCCCGCCTCCACCCTCAGGATGAAGGAGAAAGCAACGGTTAAGATATCAAAAAGCACAACTCCCCTTAAAAAAAGGCTATAAGCTAATTGGAGACAGGCAAAAGAGAAGCAGACGATTGTAAAGAAGGGGCTGATGAAAAGGGATAAAGCAAGGGGGACAAGGATGAAGAAGGCGGATGATAGGCGAGCTATTGAAGGGGATAGCGCTCCCGAGGCTATTGGTCGCCACCTCTTTTGAGGATGTCTCCTATCCCTTTCTATATCCGTTAAATCATTGAAAATATAGAGTCCTCCCGAGAGAAAGGAGAAAACAAAGAAGGCGGAGATGGAGAGGATGAGTTTCGCAAGGGAGAATTCACCAGCGAATATAAGTGGGGCGATAACGAAGAGATTCTTCGTCCACTGGTGTGGACGAAGGGATAACAGAATATTAAGCCAAAGGCTCCTCCTTCTTATCATCTTTACTAATTATAAATCATAGGTTTCCTTGATTCTATTTATTTGTTTACTCCGCTTTCAGCGCCATAATTGGGAAGATGCCGAGAAAAGCAATCACACCGCTCATAGAAAACGGGAGAGAGATGTCAATGTTAGCTAGGTAGCCAGCGATTATCGGTCCGAATACGGAACCCATACTGCTGATTGCTCCCACCGTTGCCACTTGAAAAGCTCTTGTTTCATCTCGGGAGAAGCGCAGCACTAAAGTGCTGCGAATGGGGGACCACATACTTCCCCCTATTATGTCGTGGATTAACCATACTCCCGCTGCCCAGAGAAAAGTGGGGATAAAGGCGGTGATGCTAATAGCAATGGCCTCCATGGCGAGAAAGAGAACATATAACCATTTCAAGTTTCTCCCGGTAAGCAATTTTCCCTTCAACCAGTTTCCCGTGAACATCATTGGGAAACCGAGGGAGATACGATGAAGGGCGAGGAGGATTGCAACCCAAGCTTCGCTGACATTGTATTTAATGCTGAAGAAAAGCGGCATCATCTGGGTGTGGCTTACTGCAACACCCAAAGTGGATATGAAGCCGGAAATCGCTAAGAGCCATAAATCTCTATTTAAAAACCCCACACCTCCCTCTATAACCCTAACTTCGTCCTCTTCTTCTATTTTTTTCTCCGAGAAATTGAGCTGGAAAATAACGAAGGCAAGGAAGATAACGGAAGCGGAAACGAAGAAAGGCAAGCTGTAGCCCTTCAACATCAATATGCCAGCAAGGAAGATACCAAAACCTTGAAAAAAGAAGTTCAGCCCTGAAGTTCTTCCTATTATGTAAAGATATCTTCTCCTGGAAACATTCTCATACAAAACCACGGAATTTATCGTGCCTTGAATGGCGGCTGCGGTCTCCCTTAGGGTCTTTATAAGGGTAAGTAGCGAGAGCTTGGCGGAAAGAGGCGTGAGGAAATTGAAGATGGAGGAGAAAAAAAGGGAAAGGGAATAGAAGGGCTTTCTTCCCGAGATATCGGAGATGCGAGCTGACCATATCTGTAGGAAGAAGACGAAGAGGAAGGAGATAGCGAAGACGAATCCCATTCCCTGATAGGAAATGCCTCTATGCTTCATAAAATAGGGTAGGGCGAAGTCATAGAGCCCTATAGCTATGCCGAAAAGGGAGGAAACGAAAAGCAAAGTCCAAAAATTTCTCTTCTCAATGCTCATATTTTCATATTGTAAATCTCTTCTCCTTTCTTTTCCACTTTTTAAGGAAAAATACTTGCTTGATTTTTTAGCTTATGCTATCTTTTTAACAAAATTTTTAAAGAAAGGAGGCAAACGAGATGCGTTGTATAAGGGTATTATTTCTCTTTTCTGTAGTTCTTCTCCTTTTGGCTTCCCTTTCCCGGGCTCAGCTCAAGCTGCCTTCCTTTTTCTCAGACCATATGGTTTTCCAAAGAGGGCAGAAGATAAATGTTTGGGGCTTAGCGGAACCAGGGACAGCAATAACGGTGTCTCTAAATGGGAAGATAGTCAAAGGGAAGGCAAATGCTGATGGGCGCTGGCTTGTAAGCCTTCCCCCGATGAAGGAAGGCGGTCCTTATGAGCTTGAGGTGAAGGCGGGAGATGAGAAGATAGTATTGAAGGATGTTTATATCGGCGAGGTTTGGATTGCCTCTGGGCAGTCCAATATGGAGTTTTCCGTTGCCGGCGCACGGAATGCCCAGAAGGAGATAAAGGAAGCCAATTATCCCTTGATTCGTTTGCTTCATACTCCTTGGAAAACCACCCCCCAGCTCCAATGGGATGCGGAATGCAAGTGGGAGGTTTGTTCTCCCCAAACCGTCAAGAATTTCTCTGCGGTCGCCTACTTCTTTGCGAGGGAGCTTTATAAGAAGCTTAAAGTCCCTATAGGGATGATAGAATCCTCCGTGGGAGGCACTCCAGCTGAAGCTTGGACGAGTTATAAGACGCTCAGCAGCAATCCTCGGTTCAGATATCTATTGG
>Ga0209225_1002866_pt1 | contig 15031 bp, 13 predicted proteins | sample WasSprMetagenome_FD_184732 | JGI IMG/M metagenome (GOLD analysis project Ga0209225, IMG submission 184732) | Sulfidic aquatic microbial communities from Washburn Spring, Yellowstone National Park, USA - WS (SPAdes) (version 3) | ecosystem: Environmental > Aquatic > Thermal springs > Hot (42-90C)...
AACAACAGCTTCTACTCCTCTGACTGCTTTTTCAACGGTTATTTCGTCCCTTATATCTCCCTTTATAAATTCAATGGAGTCCAGCACTTCCTTAAGATTGCTCAGCGAGCCGGTAGAAAGATTGCCGAGAACCCTTACCTCGAAGCCCTGACTAACCAGTTCTCTGACCAAGAAGCTGCCGATGAAGCCTGCCCCACCGGTCACGAGAATCCTTTGAGCCATAGCTGACCCTCATATGTAAAATAATGCGCGCGCATGGCTGTAAACTAGCGGATCAATCGGTGCTAATAATTCTTATGCTTGGAAAAACAGTAGCATTAAGTGTAAATTAACTATAGAGAGGTATACTTTTCCTTAGAGGCAAAAACAGAAAAGACTTTTTAGCTTTGAAGTCTAGCTCAAGAAGCCCAAAAATCTTTAAAAAAGAATAATCTCAGAAACTAAAGCTTGCTAAGCTCTGAGATACCTAAGAAGAATATCCTGCTAAATAAGAATACTTTTCAGTAAACTTTCATCCTACCACCTTTAGGCTGACAGTAACTCTTATTCCTACACTTGGTTCTTCCTCAGCCTTCTGATCTTCTTCGGGGTCTATATCGAATAATCCGGGATATAGGCGCTTGATAAACTCCTCAGCGTCAATCGAGTGGAGACCAAGATCCTGAAGCAGTATCCTCCACAGAAAGTAAGCACATCCTCTGCCATTTCTTAACATATTTAAGGGGCGATCATATATAACGGAATCTGATGATCCAGGAGCGATGGGCTGCCTTAGAGCATACTCGATCATCGGAGTGGATAAAGCAAAGCTATTTACCTCATATCTTTTTTTATAACGGCCTGACATGACAACAGTATCTGAAAAAGATTTATTTTTATAAATAAAATGGTAGAAGGATCCTATATCGGGATATGCTCCAAAGACATCCAGATGATACCTCTGCTGACCATAGAAGAAGGGAGGCCAGTATCTCATGAAGTAAAGCTGGTTCTTTTGAAGTCTCCAGCATCCATTGGATTCGCCCAATTTAACCTGAATGAATGTTATGGTTCTGCTGAGAAGAAGCTTTCGATCGGGCTTATAAAGCACATAATCTACAATAAAGCATAGATCGCTGGACTCGCATTCATGCTCGTTTCCATGTTCATGGAACTTAATCCTTCTGGCATGCGTTTTTGCGGTTCTGACATCAAGAGAAGCCATAATATCACTTCCAAGAGCATTCTACTCACGCATACAGTGAATGATTGCTCTATCGTGTAAAATCTTCACGACCTTGCGCTTAAAATCTTTAGACAGGCACTCTATGAGATTCCTCAACTTTCCGCACTTTAGGTGGCACTCAATTCCCAGCTACAGGTTCTTCAACTGCCTGTTTTCAGGGTTCAGATAATAGTTCACCTGATCCCTAATTATATCCTCTAGGGATCTTGTAACTCTGAAGCCCAATTCCTGAATTTTTCTCGTGTCACTCATGAGTATTGGAACCTCAGCTGGTCTGAATCTGTTTTTGTCGAACGCAACCGTTATATCGCCTTTGTCCGTTTTTATTCTTATACCTTCATCTTCTAAGGTATACTCGAGCTCACCTCTAAGCATTAGCTCATCAACTCTTGTCTTCGGAAAGTTTATGTTGAAAAAGCCATCGTTAGAGATTTCAGCTGGTTCTTTTACTCTCTTCTCACCCTTTAGAGTTTCCATTTCTTTTATATCGTAGCCTAGATGCTGAAGTGTTAACAATATGTAGGTGAGAACAGAGTTAGTCCTCATGGATCCCTGAACGTAGACATCCCCTGGTTTACCTTTTTCAGCCAGTAATATGTACCCATCTACAATATCCTCAACATGACTCCAATCTCTAAACGTGTTCACGTTGCCTATTGTTATCTTGTCCAATTCACCAAACTTCAGCGAGACACATTGCCTGACTATCGTGGAGGTGACAAATTCATGTCCTCTGCCTGCTCCTTCATGGTTGAAAGCTCTGGAAACTATGGTCTTTAGACCATAGGCATGATAGTAGTTCCTCATCAGAAAGTCCCCATATACCTTACTAACTGCATAGGGGCTCATCGGTCTTAAGGGATTTCTCTCGTTAACTGGAAGTTCAGGAATTCTCTCAGGTTCCGGAAATATAGTGCCATATTTATTTAAAGCCCATTTATAGTGCTTCTCAGAGGCAATCTGCAAGCCATACTCTTCAGAAGAACCTGCAAATACAACTTTGCAGTCTAAGTTTTTGAGCCTTACCGCCTCCAACAGGTTCTGGGTTCCCAAACTATTAACTCTAAAAGTTTCTAATGGATCTAAAAAGCTTCTGGGAACATAGGACTGAGATGCGAGGTGGAAAATTACATCGGGTTGAACTCTATCAAGAGCAAATAATAAGCTGGTTAGGTCGGTTACATCGCCTTCAACAAGCCTCACTCTGTCTATTATACCTGTTTCTATAAGCCTTTTTGGCATGTTGCCGTCAGCTCTTCTCCTAAATAGGCCATAAACTTCATAGCCTAGATCCAAAAGTTTCCTAGCCAGATATGGTCCTACAAAGCCAGTTATCCCAGTTATTAGCACTCTACTCATAATTTGCTCACCAGTTCACTTTTCCTCTTAGCATATAAAAACCCTACTGGCTTCCCATTAAGATAACACCAAGGCTTTTCAACTTTAACTGTAAACCCTGCAAATTCTAATTTTTTAACTATTAGCCCTGGATAATCGTGATATTCTATTATCAACTCTTTAGCTCTAGAGAGGATATCATTGTCTGTGAACAATATTGCAGGAAACTCACAACCCTCGCAATCCATCTTCTTCATAGCTTCAAACGTATTCGACAAATACATGCGCTAGTTACTAATTCAACCGGCAGAATAGACATTGCTAACATGCATGAAATTCCTTGTTTGCTCACTATAGCCGAAAATTATTGGTTTTGAGGAACATTTGTGTTTTTAAGTTGCACCAGAACAACCTGCAAAGCTTAAAATTCTTCGCGCCTCAATCAAATCTTCTTCGGAATTTATATTGGTATATTCATCACAGATATTGAAAATTTTCACTATTTGTCCGTCATCCACTGCGCATTGAATCAGATCTGGAAGTTCTTTCTCTCCTCTTTCAGGATGAATGGGTGTCCTTTCAATGTAGCGTAGTATTTCATTTTTGAAAATACAATGTCCTGTTCCTTGCCAATTGTTTAATGCTTTCCTCGGTTTTTCTATTAGCCTAAAGATCCGGCCATTATCGTCTGTCAGGACAGTGTACGTTCTGCTTATCTTACTTTTGTCTTTTTGGAGTAGGACGCCACATATTCCAAACAAATCCTCTTCTATGAATTTTTTGAGCATCTCTTTATGTCGACTGTTAATGAGGACTTCATCGCCCAACAATAGGAAAAAATCATCTTTGCCAAGTGCTTCTTTAGCACATTCTATTGCATGAACCACACCTTTTTGCTCCCACTGAATTACATATCTTATCCTTTTTCCTTTATATTCTATTCCATACCTGTTTATTATATCTTCAGCTCTATAGCCAACTACAATTATAATTTCATTTATGTCTTCGATCTCGGCAGCACGGTCAATATTATACTCGAGAACAGGCTTGCCGTAAAGTTCAAGCATACATTTATTCACTGAACTTGTTATCTCTCTAAGCCGTTTCCCCCTCCCAGCAGCTAAAATTATAGCTTTCATAATCAGTTATCCCCCTAACTTTTTACTTCAGGTTTAAATATTCCTATGTTCTCTTTTATCCAATCAATTAATTTTTTAATACCTTCTTCATTTGAGACTTTTGGTTCCCACTTAAGTTTTTCCTTAGCCTTTGTTATGTCACAAACAAAATACCATAAATCTCCTGGTCGTGCTGGTTCAAATCTTATATCCTGCTCTATTCCAGTTATCCTTCTTATTAATTCCAAACATTCTCTTAATGAGATTATATTTTTCACTCCCCCACCTATATTATATATTCCTGGTTCTCTACTTTTATAGAATGCATCGAATGCTCTAACTGCATCTTCTACATATAAAATATCTCTCACTTGTTTATCAGTTCCAAATATCTTTATAGGTAGCCTAAGCAGAGTTCTTATTGCAAAATTCGCTACCCAACCATGATCTTCACCGCCAAATTGTCTAGGGCCATACATCCCTGTTAAACGGAAAGTTGCTGCTTCTAATCCATAAGTATCTATATATGCTTGAACATATATTTCCGCACTCCTTTTCGATGCGTGAAGAGGCGTAATTGTTCCCTGTAAAATTGGATGATTTTCATCAATCTCAGGTGGCTCTCTAATGAACCTTTTTTCATCTTCTTTTAATGTCTCATTTATCTTATTCCCATACACATGAATAGTAGAACAATTAACCACCGGGATATCATATCTTCTTGCAATTTCTAATACATTAAAGGTGCCGACAACATTTGTTGTAAAATCTAATTTCGGATTTTCAATAGAAATGGTCATTGCAGGTTGAGCTGCCGTGTGAACTATATAATCGCAGCCCTTAGCCGCTTCAGATAATTCTTCCTTATCCCGTATATCCCCCTTAATTAAAGATACGCCCATTCCTTTTAAGACATTCCAATTGTAAAATCTCGCACCTTCCACATCGTAACCCGTTCTAATCAGTTCATGCTTTGTCAGATTATCAAAAGAAACAACTTCTTCGCCCATTTTCTTATAATACTCACATATGTGGGATCCTAAAAATCCACATCCTCCCGTTACTAATATTTTCATTTTCTCTCCTCCATTGCTTTATAAAATATTTCTACCATCCTTTCACAAAACTTATCCCAATTTAAATTTTTCTTTACCCACATACGTCCTCTCTTTGCTATTTCATTATATTTTTCTGGATCCTTATATATATCTAAAACTATTTCAGAAAAGTTATTTGTGACTATACCTATATTCTCTCGTTTTATAATTTCTGAGGCAGTCATTTCTGTGGATACAACGATTGGTTTCTCAGCACATAGAGCTTCAAAAGGAGCTAACCATCCCCCTTGAGATTTTACTGGATGCAACAAGACATCGCAGGCGTGGTATAAGTCTCTTATCTGTTCTCTATCTAGATGACCAGTAAATATTACATTCTGTTCTAGTCCTCTTTCTTTAATGTATCTTTCTAATATCGTCTTATATCCTTTCTCTTCATAACCAGCCAATATCAGTTTTATATGTGGAATTTTATCTCTCAATTTCTCTATAGTTTTAATGCTTTCCATTTGATTTTTGAAATGTTGAATCCAGCCGACTTGCAATACAATAAAATTACCATCCAAATCAAACTTTTTTAAAACTTTGTTTTTATTTCCTCTAGAGAAGAATTCATAATCTATTCCATAATTTATTACTTCCGGCTCAAATCCATATATCTTTTTAAATCTCTCTGCATTAAATTCATCTGATACGCATGCATATCTAACATAATTTCTCACAATGAACTTCTCGAACTCCAAAAGTGTTCTTAATGTAAATTTTGAGTATATGTCTAAGGGTATCCTTGATATGGTTCTGTAGGATGAAGACTTTAGTTCTTCAAGCATTAGATACAATATCGGCTCATTACACATCCAAACAACAGGCTTATTACAATGGAAGACTGAGAGTTCTGCTGGATAATTGTGCACATTTATTATATCAAAGTCATTGAGATTATTCCTGATACCTTTATGAAGTCCGAGAATTTTGCTGATAGGGATAGCATAAATTTTATCAATAATATTACTTTTAATTTGTTGAACGATTATCCTAGTCCCCTCTAAATCTCTTTCTATTTCTGGCAGTATGGATGTTGTCAAGAGCGCATTTTCTATTCCTTTTTTCGTCATGTAATTGGCTAACTTCACTATCACCAACTCTGCACCGCCATATACAGTCATTTCAGGATGAACGATTAAGACCCGCATAATTCACCTTCTTTTTGTATCATAAAGGCAGCAATTTTTACACGGTAAAGGAACTTCTCCCTTTCTTAGCATTCTTCTCAAGGTTTTATATTTCTCACCATACCATATTTCTTTAAAGCCCTGTTCAAATACATTTCCCAAAGCTGTTTGTTTTTGAAATTCTCTGTGTCCGGCCTCATTTCCTGAACAACAAGGTATAACATGTCCGGTAACAAAGATAAAAGGCATGGTCCATTCAATGCATCTGTTTATTGGTGGCTTAACTCGTGGGACATCTGCATTCCATACCACTCTAATTCCAAAATCTTTAGCTTTTTCCTTCGCTATTTGTATCATCTCCTCTGGTATTTCCACGAATAAATCCTTTACCTCCTCGAACTCATGGAGCATCCTAGTAAATTGAATGGTTACACATTCCCCTTGGGTGAGCGAATGGACTAGTTCAATATATTTTGGTATCTCTTGGAGATTATATTTATTCACTATATAGTGGAAAGCAATTTCAGGATAATAAGAATTCTTCTCTTTTTTGAGCTTAAGCATATTCCTAACATTGTTGATAACCCTCTCAAAATTGCCTCCAACTCTTATCTTCTCATACGTTTCCTTGGTTGCTGCGTCAATCGAAGCGAAAATCTTATCTACACCCATATCAATTAGCTCTTTAGCAGTTTGTTCATCTATGAAATAGAATGTATCATAAAGCTCTACAATTATATCTTTTGATTTCACATATCTGAGCATTTTTATGAAATCTTTGTTAAGAAAGCTTTCACCTATGCCGGTTAAACCGATCCATTTTAATCTAGGAAACTGATCAACAATGTTCTTAAACTCTTCGAAGGTCATATCTCTATTGGGCTCATTCCAATAAGTATGCTCACACATGATACATTTTAAATTACATCTCGTAGTAACCTCAATTTCAATGAAAGATGGATAAGGTGCGAGCCAATTTAGTAACTTAATTAGGATCGGATGCCTTCTTATCCAAGACCAAAAAATGTAAAAATAGACTGTGTTGTAGGTATATCTAAACCCTTTCCTTCTCAATAAAAGTACTAAATACTTAATTTTTGAATTCATTTTTTACTCACCTGAATACACGCGATCTCATTCTATATGAAATCCCTTGATCTTTTTAAATCTTTATTTTTTAAATTTAAGATATAATTTTATCTTTCATTCAGCTTTCTCTCTATCATCAGGTTAGTAAACCTTTTCAGCCATTCTCTCAGCAGGAGAGGCCCCTGTGTCATCAAAGACCTCTTGATCTTATATTTCTCTACAATTTTTATGAAGGCATATCTGCATAAAAGCTGACATAGTTTTTAGCAATGTTTACTAACTTATCAAAGAACAATTTATAAAAAGGGAATTATCTGTCATTTCATAACAATATAGTAGAGTCCTCGCAAATTCCAAGGACGAATTTATAAGTTCTCTAAGAACCCTTCTAGCTCGCATTAATGCTACATTACCTCTCAGAGAAGATCTCATAAACTTCTCTAAGAACTTCCGCTGACCTATCCCAGCTAAAAATTTTAGCACGTGCAACGCTTTTCTTGGAGAGATAGCTTCTAAGATCCTCATCTTCAAGCAACATCTTTATGCTTTCATACCACGCTTTTGCATCTAACGGATTCTCTACATAAATGCCAGTATCGCCTATGACTTCAGGTAATGAGGAATTTGAAGGGGCTATAACGGGTGTTCCACAAGCCATGGCCTCTAAAGGAGGTATTCCGAATCCTTCATAAAGCGTCGGAAATACAAAAACATCCGCAGAAGCATATAAGAATGGTAGTTTTTCCCTTGGTACATTACGCAATACTATAATATTATCGGTTAATTTTTCATGTACATATTTAAATGGTCCTGCGAGAATTAAAACCACATCTTTATGTTTTTCGAGCAGAGATTTATATGCTTGAATAAGAGCCTTCATTGGGATTGCCCTCTTAGGCTCTAAAGATCCGATGTACAACAATATTTTTTTATCTAGTGGCAACCTAAGCTCTTTTCTGGCAACGTCCTTTGGTATAGGACGGAAAAGCTGCATATCTACGCCGGGATAAATCACGAATATTTTCTCATCATTAACGCCCAGAGAAATTAAATCCTTTTTTGTATTTTCTGATATAGCTATAATTGCATCACTCTTCTTCCAGAAATCAACATTTCTCTTAAATCGTGGCCATGGATGCAGCTCCGGCAGTTTAAGAGGAATAATATCATAAGAGACTGAAACAATCTTTTTATCCAAGCCCTTCAGAATTTTTAGCCAATAATTTCTCCGAGGCCATGTAAAATGAATTATATCACCGTAAGTCCCTATCTGCAAAAAGTTATAAAAGAGGAGAAATTCTCTAAAGCCAATTGAAAATATGCGAGGAAGTTTCGGAAGACCCGCACCTACGAGGATGATATCTCTACTTGTCTTTCTAGGCATTCCCATAAGTGTTTTGATCTCCCTTAATATGAGCCTCAATGCATAATGCTCCCATCGACTAGGGAGCACGATCATAATCTTGATATATGAAGCCTTAATTCTTCTCAATAACTCCAAGTTATAGTAAAAAATCCCTGCCGAAGCGGGAAGACTAAATACCACCACTATGTCAGAGTAATTGTAATGCTTACAATCCATCTTCATTAAATCGATTTCCTCTCAATGTTTTTTATAGTTTTCGTTAAGAGAGGGCATGTTTTACTGTAATTTCCTCCTTATTTGGTGTTATATTTTTCTAAAGCAAGTCCGTTAAGCAATAGGATCAGGTTCATAAGCAACAATTAGCCTAGCTCTTTCTAAGAGAAGAAGTACTTGCAGCTTTTTCATACACTTCCTTATACTTCTCAATCAAATTCTCCCAGTTATTGACTGTAAAAATACGCTGTTTACCATTTTCTCCCATCTTCTCACGAACTGAGGAGTTTTTCAATAAAAACAGTAATTTCTCAGCTAGTTCTAAACTATCCCCAAATTTTACTAAGAAACCATCTACTCCATCTCTTATTACATCTGGCATAGCTCCAGCTCTAGCGCCTATCACCGGCTTTCCCGTAGCCCATGCTTCAAGATATACGAAGCCATAGGAATCCGCCTTTGATGGCATGACAAAGACATCACACGCAGCAAAAGCGTCTTTTTTCTCGTTCTCATCAACCCACTCTAAGTCTACTATTTTTACATCTTTCATTTTTGTCCTCTCTCTAATCCATTGCTTGCTTCGTCTTCCTATGGCAATCAATATTGCGTTCGGAACATGTTTTTGAACTATGCTCATAGCTCTTAAAACCTGTAATGCCCCCTTTCCCGAGACTTTTGGAGCTATATATAGTATTATGTAATGACTGTCTAATCCATACCTCTCCCTAAACCTTTCACCATTGGCATTTTCGTACTCATCAGCCTTTATCCCTAATGGTATTACATACACCTTATTTCGAGGAGCATCGAGTTCGACGAGTTTTTCTCTCTCAATGTTTGTTAGTGCTATCACAGCTTCACAGTTCATTAATATTTGTTGTAGTAATTTGTTGTAGTATTGTTTAAAGCATATGTGAAAGAGTGGCGTCACTATAAAGGGTATGTTCGCTTTACGGCTTGCTAGCCAAGAAAACCAAACAATAGAGAACGGGAAAGGTGTGGCATGAATTATCTCATAGTTAGAATTTTTAATATAGAAGTAGATATCCGGAATAAAGGGCCCGCTGGTCAACAAGTCCAGAAGATCATTTCTGACACCTGTTTTTGATAAAACTAAGCGCATAAATGCAGGTATTGCATATATTTCATAGCGTATGGGAAATCTTTTAACTTTAACGCCATTAATAATTTCCTCTTTTTTCTGAATTCTCTTTTTGAAGGGGAAAATAAAGGCATCCCAATCATATGCATTCGAAGTGAGGACTTCAATTTTATAACCACTTTTTGTAAGTCCTTCAGATATCATTTGTATATATCTTTCACTTCCAGTTAAGGGCGCGGGAAGATATCTCTGGACAACATGAGCGATTTTCATATTACGTCACATTATATTTCACTAAAATCAGCTTCTAAAGGTATATAATAACGCGCGCAACAGGTCCCCCAATGCAAAATTCCACTTTTACTGAAAGAATTCCTCACGTGCAAGAATGTTCAAGGATTTAGTCTTTCTAAACAATAACCATCCCTATTAAATTTTACATAGCATGACGAATTCGATTCTGGAGTAAAAAGAGGTTTTAAATACAAGATTTGCATTTTGTATTTACTAAATAATTCAGGCGTGACCGTTAGCGAACAGTATTGATGGAACAAGGATGAGGAGGGATTAATGTAATGTGTACGCATTAAGGAAATACTTGTTATTAATTCATTGTAATTCTCAGCTTTTATGAAAATAGTATTTATAAAAAACGATCTTATATATAAACAAGAAGTAACATCAGGTCGGGGCACATTTTTAGTAGGTACTATTATTAATATAGGTTGCATATTTACAAAAGAATACTCTTTATATGCTTCTTTTAACAAGCTTAAAAATTCCTTTATATCTCCATAATACCATATACGCCACCATACCGTGCGTGCAGTGCGTGCAGGAACGTTATATGGGTCGAGTTGCAAAAGAACTATTGTAAGGATGAATACAACAAAGAAGTACTTTAGTGTTCTATGTCCCCTTAATTTTCTAGCTATAAAATCCAATGAATGTGTAATCCAAAATGATTGAACCAAGAAAGGCGATAACCTGCGTGCTACCTCATCGAAAGGGAAAATAGGCGAAACTATAATTAAGATTATAGATGTAACTAAAAGTAGGAAATACTTATCAATATTGTTTTTTCTTGGTTTCCTAATTTTTATGGAGATTATTAGATTATTATCTTTCGTTATTAATGATAACGACAGCATACTTCTTACCATGTTTGGGATTTCTATTAAAAACGAAGATATAAACATAAATAATATTATATAACTTCCATTTGCGACCTTAGAAACATATTCATTGAAAGTAAAAGGTATTCCTCTCGTAACGCCGCTTGGTAATATCCCGGGCGGGGGTGATGGACGTGTGGGAAGATATAAAAAACAGAAATACCATATTATGTATAAAATTATTCCTACTAGTGATATAGAAATTATTTTTAAAAACTCCTTTGTTTTATATATTAATAAACCAGCTATAAGAAGGGCTATAATACAAAGGGGAAAACCCCAAGGCCAAATCCACCATTCTATAAATAATATACATATTATATATATAAGTTTTCTAAATGTACCGTTTTTCAGAAATCTTATTATCAACAATAAACTATATGGGTATAAAGAGAAAAATATTAATTGTCTAAATAATCCTCCGAACATATAATAAGTAGTTAAAAGGTAGGGAAGAAGAGCTCCAGCCAAATACCCCCAAGAGCTTTCCCCAAAACATTCTCTGTAAAGTGCTGCTATCCCTATCATAGCTAGCAGAAGAGCTAGAAGTGATACGACATGCCAAGCATTATCATAGTCACCGGTGAGATATTTAAATCCAGCTAAAATTAAATTAGAACCACGAGGTTCTAAATCTGTAATAGTATGAAAATATCCCTTATACTCGATGTAGCGTGCATTAAAAATGTATAGAGGGGCGTCCCACCCTAGGGGGAATAACCAGTAGTATTTTTCATTTTCTGGAAGATAGATAAAGAAAGTGAAATAAATAAATGAAATTACTATTAAAGTTAACCCTAAAATGTCTAGTTTGGAAAAGCTTGCGGAAATCCGTCGTTGAATTAAATGTAAAATTTTTATAGAATTTATTTTATCAATAACTTTTTTGGTAAACATATATAGCAAACTATTCTGCTACCTAACAGGGGTTTATCTAAAATGTTGAGTATTTTTAGTAAAAAGGAAGGTAATATGTTAAAAATTGATAATGGCATAGCTGTTATATGGATTTTTTGGTAAAAAAAGAAGATCCTTAAGAAGGTTTCTATTTCTTTAACAGATAATGTTCGATAATTATTCCAAATAGCAGGATCAACTGCAATGCTAAAGATCCGCTCCATAACATAAGCCCACAAAGTATCAGCCACGTCGACAAAAAGGATGAAAAACTTTTTAGACACTCTTTTACTCTCTTTTAGCACCTTCTCGGGATCCATAAATTTTATGGCTCTAGAAACCAATACTATATCAAATGCATTATCTCTGAAAGGAAGATGCTCCGCATCAGCCACTATGGCATCTATTGCAGGAGAATTCCTATTTTGCATTCTAACCATGTTCTCCGCGATATCGAGTGAAACCCAAATCTTCATATCATTGATTTTCTCGATGTTTCTCTCAAAGAAGCCGGAACCCGAGCCTACATCAAGGATTTTTAAATCAGAAGTCTGCTTCGCATGCGCGCATAGATTGATCACAGCACCCACTACATTAATCATTCTGGCTCCCACGTAGCTGAAGTAGAATCTTCTTTTAGCAAAGTATATAGAGGCCTCAGATTCGTACCTTTTTCTGATTTCCAGCTTACTGCTCACCAAATATGACCTCCATAAGCCATATGCTTAACTATGTTTTTCAAAGCAGCTAAAGTGCGAATGGGCAAAGTTACCTTACATTTTCTTTGGCTCTTCCTCGCTTTTTCTTCTTTGAAGAAATGAGCTATCGCTAGTATGGATGCTCTAGCTAATTTCCTGTTGATAAAAAATAAGGTTAATGGAAGTATGATGCTCCATAAGAAGAAGCTAGTCAAAAGAAAAGGATATGGCAGATTCTTCCACAGCAAGTACAACCTCCCTTTAACATGGTTGTATACACGAAGCTCAGAGAGTTTCCTTTTCCTCAGCTCAATCTTGTGCTCTGCATATGCTTTCAGGATCACCGCACAGTAGTAACCTCTCTGTCTGGCACAAAGTGCGAGATCCAAATCCTCATTGTAAAGGAAGAAGTGTTCGTCCAGAAGCTCTAGCAAGTCTCGTCTCACTAAAGCTGCTGTGAGAGGTGCATAGTCTCGTATTTCTATAAATTTTCCTTTATAGACAGATAAGTGGCTTTTCCAGCAGGGAGACCAGTCGAACCCCGTTAAAGGATCGAAGAAAGCTCCGTCTGAGATTACTATACTGTCTTTTACTATTAGACCCTCTATTATTCCAAGAGTCGGTTGTTGAGCTAATACTTTCACTAGCAGTGCAAGATAATTTGGAGGAGGTGTAGCATCGGGATTTAGGAGGAATACATACTTTGTATTTGAAAACCTTAATGCAATTTTAACAGCTTTGGCGAAACCTATGTTATGTTTCAGTGAAATGACTTTTTTTGGGATATACCCTAAAGATATTTTTTCAATTATGTTTATAGTATTATCTTTTGAAGAGTTATCTACTATTATTACTCGAAGCTTGTCATGCGGATAAGTTTGCTGAAGAACAGAATTTAAACATTTAGCTACTGTATCTTCTGAATTATATGTGATCATGATAATATCTATTTGAGGGTGAGGATAATCGCTTTCTTCTCTTATTTGTATTCGCTCTTTGCCTAGGTTTGTCCTATTTTGACTTGCCATCACAAATTTTTTGATATAGCTCAAAAGTTTTTTGAGCCACTTTTTTCCAAGATTTCTCTTTGGCAATTAGTCCTGTTCTCTCTATCAATCTGTTCTTTAAATCTTCATTTGTAATTAATAGTTTTATTGCTTTAGCTAGATCTTCTGGTTTCCCTCTTGGAACAAGTAAAGCAGCTTCACCGTTACATAGCTCTTCAGCAAAGAATTCTGTAGCTGTAGCTATTATCGGTTTTCCATGCTGAATTGCCAAAGATAGGGGTCCGCTTGCTGATGCTGAGTACAGGTAGGGTATTACTACAATTTCGGCCTGTCGGAAAAGTTCATCTAGACGATCATCGCTTACATACCCAGTAAAAATAACCTTATTTTTAATTCCCAGACTGTACGCCATATCGACCAGTTTCTTTTTATAGCCTCTGTAGTAAGGTGGTTCATCTCCTGCTATAATTAACTTGATATTTTTATCCTCATTCTTCAAAACTTCGAAAAATGCTTGTAACAAATTCTCTAAACCTTTACGAGGTGAAAGAACTCCGAAGGAAAGTATGTAGGTAGCTTTATCTATTCTAGTTTCTTTATCTGATGTTGTATAAACCTCTCTACTTTCCATTATTCCGTGAGGTATCACATAGCAATTTTTTACTCCATATCCAGTTAACCATTTTTTAAAACAACGACCATGAACGATGATTGCGGATGATAATTTGCTCATTAGAATATATGTAATAACAATATAGAACTTGATCATAACTAAGGGTATTTTTGTGTTTGTTGGCTTTAGAATGCTTATAATTTCGTTAGAAGAGTTTCTTGGAAAAATCGGGCCATGAAGAGTTATAATAATTTTAAAGCGAAGTAATTTTAATAGCAATAGAAAAGGCACGATAAATAAGCTTGTATAAAAATGACCAAAAGTAGTAAATTCAAACTGAAGATGAATAAGCCTTACTCTATCCCTTAGAGATTGTCTGATGATCTGAAAGGGGAATAAGCTTGGTGACCATAAAGATCTATAAATGCAAGACTTCATGGAATGATATTCCATATTTTTTGGCCCATATAAAAATAATAAACCCTTATTATAGAACAATTTAGATAACTCTTTGGCTAGGCACCATGAATACCAGCTGCTAGAGTAGAAACGATCTACTATTGCTACTCTCAGCATTTGGGTAATCTCATTAAAAATGTTGCAAATATTTAGTTTCTTCTGATAAGCTTTGGGACAAACCCTTATAAAGATCATAGTGCTCCTTCGGACCGTAGACGTTGAACAGTCTGCTATGACAATTTTTCATACTATCTCATCTCTAAGATGGTGATACTTATGCTGGATGTTACCTTGATGAGCTGCCTTTCTCTCATTTAACCTTATTCACAACTCTGTTAAGTCCGTATAATGTGAGTGCCGCAATGATTAAGGTCATCCCCGCCAGACCTGCCCCAAGGGCTATGATGGCTATTGGCAGGCTGAAGTATCTGGTTGCGTTGAACAGCAACAGCAGATATGCTCCTAATGCCATAGTGATGAGCATAAGCACCATTCCCG
>Ga0209225_1002869_pt1 | contig 15021 bp, 13 predicted proteins | sample WasSprMetagenome_FD_184732 | JGI IMG/M metagenome (GOLD analysis project Ga0209225, IMG submission 184732) | Sulfidic aquatic microbial communities from Washburn Spring, Yellowstone National Park, USA - WS (SPAdes) (version 3) | ecosystem: Environmental > Aquatic > Thermal springs > Hot (42-90C)...
CATAAACCGAGAACCAAAAAGCAGAAAAGCCATAAAAACAAAGTTATCACATAGCATAACATTGTTATTATTTATGATAACAGTGTTATCACATGTATTTTAAACAGAGAAAAACAAAAATAACAAAGTTATACACAAACATAACAAAATTATCACAAGCCAATCCACAGCCCAAAAACAGCCCTGCAACTTCACCCTTCAATTCTTTCTTAGTTGCATCACGCCTGATTACCCTTAGCTGTTCTGTGTCAAGTTCTTCGAACCTTCAATTCTTTCTTAGTTGCATCGGCATAATGGCGATGAACGAGCCCCCGTGATAGAGGAGACCTTCAATTCTTTCTTAGTTGCATCTTCGCCCGGCTGGAGCCTCATCGACTCGGGCACGGCTTTTCCGCCTTCAATTCTTTCTGAGTTGCATCTATATCTACGTCGAGGACGCGTATTTCGAGTACATAAAACCTTCAATTCTTTCTGAGTTGCATCAAAGACCAGGGGCTCGGCAATCGTTTACAGCTACAAGACCTTCAATTCTTTCTGAGTTGCATCTCTTGTCATATATGACCCTGCCCTCCTGCCTGCCGAAGCCCTTCAATTCTTTCTGAGTTGCATCTTGGTTTGAGGTGAGAAAGGTATGAGTAAGCCCGAGACAACCTTCAATTCTTTCTGAGTTGCATCGGACGCCCCACGCCGCGAGCAAGTCCGCGACCATCTGCCTTCAATTCTTTCTGAGTTGCATCGTCTTCGGAGTGATGACGTGTCTGAGCTTGGGGTTCACTGCCTTCAATTCTTTCTGAGTTGCATCAAGGGTCGATGGCTACTATTCTGGTGATGCCACTGTGTGCCTTCAATTCTTTCTGAGTTGCATCAAAAGACAGATCTGTCATAATCCATATTCTTCGAGAAGCATTTCCTTCAATTCTTTCTGAGTTGCATCGAGGGCAAAGCTACGCGGGGGGCTGACGCGGCTCGATGTTGCCTTCAATTCTTTCTGAGTTGCATCGTATAAAGACTGTGACATAATAATCACGGCCACCAATGTCAACCCTTCAATTCTTTCTGAGTTGCATCCTTATTACTTGTCTAGCCTCCTCGAATCCCTGCCTATCACCGTACCTTCAATTCTTTCTGAGTTGCATCCTTTTCCACGGGAGGCTTCCCGTGTAGGGAAAACACTCGTTCCTTCAATTCTTTCTGAGTTGCATCTGGATAAACGAGTTCAAAATATTCAACATAGGCATTGTTACCCTTCAATTCTTTCTGAGTTGCATCTTAGAGGAAAGTCTTGTCCTCAATTGCCTCTTTCACTCCTTCAATTCTTTCTGAGTTGCATCTACGCCCCGCTTCTGTGCATAGATTGCCGCGAGTGTCTCTTCCCTTCAATTCTTTCTGAGTTGCATCAGCAAAAACTAGAACCGTACATAAAACTATTTGAGCTACAAGCCTTCAATTCTTTCTGAGTTGCATCTGGAACATTTTTCCGTTAATACTAATAATACTAATACTAATTTACCTTCAATTCTTTCTGAGTTGCATCCGTAATTTTTTACTCGGGTTTGGTTTATATGTTTAACGCTTTTTCCTTCAAGAAGTCTGCAAAACTGCCCTAGCACCCAAAATTACACATTGGAAACTTCTGAAACTTCCCAATTGGGAAGCTTCCCGAAATGCCCCGTTTTAGGTCGGGACGTTTTCCCGTAATCTCTTTTTAAAATAACCCTCTCGTTGAGAAACTTCATAAACAACTTTTAGTTCAGCTTTAAGGAAAACATTGACTTACTTTACTTTCAATGTAGTTGAACATATATGGGTGTGTTCTTTTGTTGTGGGTTCGGCATTCTCTAAGCTTAAGCTATGCACTAGGAGATGTTGTTTTGAAGATCTAACGTGGAATTTGTAGTGTTTTTGTGAGAAGACTTGTAGAGCTGGTTGCCTAGATGGTTTTCGGCGTATCGGTGTAAAGGGATCATAGAATAATAAAATACTAATTAAGTTGACTGTTGTTAGAATAGTGGGCAATATCTCTTGAACCAGCAGGAGGAGCACTTGGCAGAGGGGCTTGTCTGTGGAGGCTTCTCGGACTCAATGGCTTTTAATGTCTTGTCTACGAGTCTTCTAGTCGCGTATAGTGTTTCCAGGGTCACTTCGTATATGTGTATCTTTTCGCCCAGGACTAGGATTGCTTTTTTAGTTGGGCCTACAGTTTTCTCTGACAGCAACGTGTACGCGAATAGTTGCCACTTGAAGTGGTTGTACTCGTGTCTCTTGTAGGCCTTTACCTCTACGACTGTAACTTGCTTCGAGCCGCTGACTATGTCTGCTGTGCCTCTCAGCCTGAGTTCTGGGCTTCTCATGGGAAACTCCACCCGGACTGGTGGCTCTAGTACTAGGGTTTGAATGCTCTGGAGCCTGAGGGCCCTTATTTGTCTTGCCTTCTCCATGCTGTAGGTTTCAGGTTCCCTGACGTGGAAATTGTGGATCAGCCATGGAATCATTGGACAGTAGACGTACTGTTTTATGTCGAGTGGAGTAATATAGTCAGAAGATGACCACATTCTGCTCGACCTCCCTGTAGGTTCCAAATGCCCTTCTTCTGGACCAGTCGTATCCACACAGTGTAAACACGTGTATGATGTCACGGTCGTCGCTGGCAAAGTACTCACATATCCTGTAGAGGTCTTTTAGCCTCTGAGAGTCAAGCTTGCCAGTGAAGGCGCTTCTCTGTATCCTTGATAGCCCGATGCTCTTTAGCTTCGCGGCAAGTCTAAGCCTCTTTTCGTCGTCGTGGATATCGTATACAACGACGACTCTCACCATTGGGCTATAAACCCCCTATAGCTTGGAACCTCTCCTCTTACAAATGACGCAAGCTTGACAGCATATGTCTTGACAAACTGTTCCAGAGTAGCGGCTTCCCCATCACTCGTCCTCGCCCTGGCCTGCATGCTGTCCTTGTAGCCTTGCAGTAACGCGCTCCTTGAGCTTCTAGACAGGAGCCCATTGTCGATGTCGGGCCTCCAGCCCGAGAAAAACATCTTGATTAGTAGCCTGTCTACGGCCACCTGCTTAAACATCTCGCTGTAGTCGTAGACGAGGCTCTCTTTCCCGCTCCTATCAGCGTGAAGGAAACCTGCGTAGGGGTCTAGCCCTGCTAGGACGAGGCCTTTCCAGCAGTCAGAGTAAAGCACAGCATACAAATAATTCACCGATACATTAAACGGGTCAAGCGCCTCGGGATCCCTGCCGTCAAAATGGACATCGCTAGGTACAAGCTCCACAACGAACCCCCAGTAGATCCTAGCTACCTGGGCCTCAAAGTTTATGACTCTCTGCGGGTCGCCCAGAGCTGACGGAAGCTTGTCTAGTTGCATCTCTATTTCCAGGGCGCCCTCTCTAAGCCGGGGCTCTTCCCTGCTCTTAGCGAAGTAGCGCAGTAGCCCGGCTTGGTTCTTTATCTTCGCATAGAGAAATGAGTAAACAATGTCCCATCTCTTCTGACTATTATATGCCTCGTATTGTGCGCGCCTAGTCTGGACAGTCTTATTGATGAAGGGTGGATATATGCGCCCGACAGGGTAGCCTCTCTGGTCGAGAAAAACAATGTCGACTCCGTGGGAAACAAGCAACCTAACTGCCCTAGAGGTCACGGAGACTCCTCCACTCAGAATCAGGACTTGATCTATGTCTCCTGGGGAAAGCTCCTGCCTTCTATCCTTATTCTCCACGACTAGGAGGCCTCTTCTTGTCCTAAGTGTGGTTCCGTACTCTTTGAGAATCAGGGTCTTCATCCACATACCCCCCTAAAGGGGCAAGACTCAGGGCATACCTCGGCTCTGGGCGGCTCTTTGCCCGATATAAGCATGTCTATGACCTCGTCCCTAGCATCTGTGAAGTCGCTCCTCAGGCTCGTCGATATGTAGACAGGCTCCCAGCTGAACCCGGCCTTCCCGCCGTTAGCTATGGACACATAGAGGAGAATGCCATAGTCTACTGGAACCTCGTAGTTTGCCTCTAGGGCCAATGCATAGCCTGCGAGGGCCCTCTTATAGTTTTCATGGGGCTTCCCGAGCTTCACCTCTATTACAACGCCTGTCTCGACAAGGGCGTCTACACGGAGATTCCTAGACAAGCCAAGCATGGATTCGTCAACCCTGTACTCCGAGAAATAGTAGAACCACTCGTCCGCGGAGAACCTGAGGAGAAGCTTCTTATAGAGGTCTACGACCCACCTCTGCTTCGCCAAGTCCACACCCATCTCCTTCAGTTTCCTATAAACCGTCCTTGAAACATTCTCGTAGGCCTCCCATCCGCTCCGGCCAAGGGCAAGCTCCCTCCTGACATCTTCGGAAACCATCTTGAAGACCCTGTGAACAAGCTCGCCGTTAGCCAGCCACTGGTTTTTATCGCCCTCGACACCCATCCTCCTCAGGTAGACATCCCTCATTGTTGGACAATACCTGTACGCGACCTCGCTCACGCCTAGCCCGAGATACGCCCTTGGGCGAAGTGGAGGCTTGTCCCAGTTCCACCCTCTATACTCCTCTTCTACAGGGTCCTGGCTCCGTGCCCTGTGAAGCCTTCTTAAACTCGCATACAGGTCTCTCTTAGAAAAGTAGCCCACACTCATGTTGTTTTCCCCATGAATAGAGGAACAACTGTAATCTAATATTGGTTCTCACGGCTCTAGAATACAAATTCCTAATTATAGCAGGGACATTTTACTCGTTGAGGCCCAGAATTGCTTTTCCCCAGCTAGTCAGCTTCAGCCCACCCTTCCTCCCATGAGACACTACCAGACCCATCTTCTTGAGCACAGCCAAGTGGTTCCTCACAGTCTTAGAGGACTTGCCGAGCCTATAAGCAATAGTATCTGCATTGGAGTACTCGTTCTTTGCAATAAAGTTGAGTATTTCCATCTTTTCGCTACTAAGCGACGACAGAGCCCTGGTAACTCCGGAAGGAATATGGAGCTCTTCGGCCTCCCCACTCTCAGACGACACGTATAGCTCGAAAACCTTGCCAGATGTAAAGAGAGCGATAAGCACAGCCACAATGACAGCCCTCATCCCTCCGCCCAGGTCGGCAATGATTGGCTCATAGAGACCGTTAATAACACTCCTAGCCCTGGAAACAGCCAGCGAAGAATCGGAGAGAGGCAACTCTACTAGTCGAGGCGTATTCAAGCCCACCCTTGTACAGTACTCAATCAAGCTCGCATGAGCCCTCCTAGTTCCCGCAACGACAGGGCTACCAGTAAACAAGACAACGTCCTCGCCGCCCCTTGCAGCTAGACGACTAAGCCTCCTAATAACGAAGTCCTCGTGAAAGCCAAGACTAAACACAAACGACCTACGCTCCACACTTTCCATTCGCATATCAGCTATTTTAACTTATCCCGTTTATAAAAGGGAATAATTTAAGACTTCACATTTTTCAAAACCAATAAGTCAAAATGGAATTATATTATAACCTCTAATGCATTTTAACACTAGTTTTCCCATGGAAAACAGGGAAAAACTCCTTTTTCTCCAGCATTATACTTACAACATGATTGGATCTTTCTAGGAAAATCCTTTTTCAAGATGGGATGTTTGTATATATACCTACAGGAAAAGATAAATAATTCTTTATCGAACCATGTTTTGATGCAAAAATCAGATTATAGTCAACAAGACCAGAGATACGAGGGACTCGTTAATATTTTCGCCTATCTTGTCAAGGAAAGAGTATATGGTCCCGTCGACAGAATGGCGAGAGCTACAGACCTTGATACAGTTAGACTTGCGGTATATGAGGCGTTGAGGTATGCGTCTACAGAGCTTAGACGTGGAATGAAAATATATGTTCCCAGCGAGGGTGAGGTTCAGGACTTTTTGAGGGCTGTGGAAAAGAGAATCGGGCTAGCACGAGAAATAGCAATTAAAGCCTTGACAAGGGGTCTGCAAATGGAAGTAAGTTCATCTGGGGGTGAGAAGTAATGGTATTCGTATCTATTGGTTTAAGGCTTAGAGTCGAAGTAGAAGCTCTTAACATGGTTGAAGCACTAGGCGCCTATACACGTCATCGAACAGTTTCCATACTCAAAAAGGTAAATAAGGACGGGAGTATACGTTATAAGATTCTTACTGCTCCCGCAATCTCTGGACAGTCTATCGCCAACGGATACATGAGGACACTAGTCGAGTTAGGTAATCTTTATCAATTGAAGGTATGCGACGAATGTAAAGCATACGAAACGCGGGGAGGCTTCACTAAACACGGTACAAGCAAGGACAAAAACTTAACACATGACGATATAGTGAAAAACTGTATCGTGGAGGACATTACTGGCTTTATGGTTCCAGACCTTGGTATCCGGAGAACTTCGCCGGTGATGTTCAGTTACATGGTGCCCGATGTTGAGAGTGCTAAAGCCATGGTGGAGTCCCAGTTCCACGTAAGATACGACTTCTCGACCCAGCAACACCAGCCCTTCAGCATAGAGAGCGGAACAGCCATATACATGCTGATGATAGGCATCGATGCGTCAAGGATAGGCAAGCTCGAGAATGGTGAGTTTACAGAAGACAGAGAAAAGCGTTTAGAGGTTGCATTTAAGGGGATTTCTGTCCTTCTCGAAAGCTCCGGTTTCGGGGCAAAGAAGGCGAGATACCTACCAATAGAAGAAGTAGTCGGGGGCATAGCGGCTATATCAAACCCGATCCCATTCTCTGTTAGTCCGCCGCGCATCTATCCCGGAGAAACAAATTACATCTGTGATACTATAGCTAGGGCGGAGAAATATTTAGGTGCTTTGAATCAATTAAAAGAGGAAATTCATATCGTGTACATGGACAAAGAACGGCTAGACTCATGCACATCGAGAAAACAAAACGTCGAAAAAGCAGATACCATGACTGAGATGCTAGAAAAGGCCCTCCAGAAAACAAAGAAACTTCTGCTAGAGCAAAAAAGAGATTAGGGCACTACAAATGAAATATGCAGTGCTAGTTAAGCTAAGAGCTCCTGGAGGCATCACAGTCAACTATCCACTTGCACCTGTACCATCACCACATTATCCTCTTCCACCCCCTACAACGCTTGTGGGCGCCCTTGCATACCCATTCCTTAGACTCCGAGAAGCAAAAGAGACCGTTGAGGGCTCGTTTTCGCCGGCAGTAAAGATCTTAGACATGGTTCCGTACGCTTCCGCTGGAACAGACGGGTGGGTCCGAACCCGCGAAGTTGAGCGAATTTTCCAATTGATGTATCAGAGAAAGGATAGATGGAACGACATGTCGCTTGCGTATAGCGTAGGGGCACGAGGCTTAAGCCGTTTCGCTGATGACAAACTTTACGTCTTGTACATTGTCACCGAAAAGAGCTTGATAGATTACGCTTACGGTATTGTGAGGATTGGAAAAAAAGAGGGAATTGTAAGCGTCGAAGATGTATGCTACGAGGAACTAGAGAAAACCGTTAAGTACAAGGAAATGGGAACTTTTGAAACCTTCTTTTACTTCCCAAAAGACATAGCAGTTGTACAGAGGGGACAAGTTATATCTATGCCTAAACTTGTCAAAGAAAACTTTGGTACAACTGTTTCACCCGTAATGGAAGATTATATTGTAAATAACGGGTTTGAACCGATTATTGGCGAACTCAAAACGAACGGAGCCCTGATAAGGATAGAAGACTTCGAGATACCCATACCTAGAATGTTACTCGAGGGAAAAACATAATGCCACCAAAGAAAACTTCTGGACAAGTAGTAATAAGCCTTGAAAACATCGATGCATACCGAGGCTTTATTGTAACATGGTTTGCTGACGCAGCTACAACCTATCTAATCAACCAGAGACTTGACCGCAACATAAAAGAATCTCTTAGCGACCTTTGTGCACAAGCCAAAAATTATGTTGAAAGTCTAAAAGAGGCCGACAAAGAGAGAGCATGTAGCAGAATTCCCCTTCCCTTGACAGGTAATGACATAAAAACAAAAAGCCTTTACGACGTATGTAAATGTCCAGACCTCATATGCAACGAAAATCCTTCATCCATGAGCCTTCAACCAGCACTCTCGCTAGAATTCATCGAATACATAAAAACCTTCAATCCTCAAATAACCCAGAAGTTCCTAAAAAGAGAGGTTATAAAGATCGAGGACCGACTACATGGCCTAGCAGTGATTGGAGCCGACATCACTCATACCTATACTGTTAGGAGGGGTGTCGAACAGGAATGGGGATACACATTTATCGAAGTACCTAACCCAGGCGCTATTGATTATAGGAAATTAAGTGGAATGATAAAAACCGTCGTTAGATCTGTTCTTAATAATGAGGGTAGTAGGGCAAGTGTGCTAGTGGGAGTAGCTTCCGTCCTTGTGCTGATATACGGGAGAAATCTATATGAAAACGTGCAACGCTCACCAATAAATCTAGAGTTTCTCAGGCTTTCAATGCGTAAAGGAGGCAACAAGGCAATGGTCAAGGCTTTTGAAATCCTTAGTCCCAGCGGTATAGCTTTAGATATTTCACAAATGGGATTAGCCTCACCCCTCTACTCAATGTTTTCCAACTATCCAAAAAACAGTGGACCCGCAAGAAACTTCGTTGAAGACCTAGCCAGGGCGATAATCGTATACAACTCACTAAAGACGACAGAAGAGATTTACAAAGCTCTCAGAAGCCTCACGTCAGAGAACATTCGAAATGACCTCCACAGGAACTATGGCGACACATGGAGAGACATTTTTGACAAATTGTTAGAGGTAAGGGTCTAGGAGGCGCAACAGTTGAGACCCCTAATCGAAAAAGCAGCTGAGATCTTAAAAAATGATGCTAACACCTCTAAACCGCCGAGAATAATTATTGAGGCGCCAACCGCTTATGGCAAAAGCACCGCAGCACCACTGATGGCTAGGATCCTCATTGAGAGTGGCTGGTGCCACAGTTTTATACATTCTTTACCGCTTAGAGCCATAGTAGAAGACGTTTATCTCTGTCTCATGATAAACGCTTTCTCGTCGAGTGAAGCCCTGAGAAACAATTGCAGGAAAAGTGAAACTGTTCTCAGAGAAGTTAAAGAGTCGCTTTCAGCCGTCAATATCGGCATCAAAGACGTAGCTTACCAAATGGGTGAACACCTGCTTTCAAACCTGGAAAGCGATGAACTCGAAGAAGTAAAAGACGTCCTGAAAAGAGAACCACTATTCGATGCTAGATACGTCATAACTACACTCGACTCTCTTGCATATAACGCCTTCCGTGTCCCAGTTACAGAGATTTTTAGCTACAGGAAACACTATGCTATCCCCAGAACTAGGATTTTCGTAAGTGCAACATATTTCGACGAGGCACACATGATCTACGAGGAGAAGGAAGACGAAGAAAGCAACCTATTCACAACATTTAACGAGCTTCTCAGGATGCTGGTAGCAGCCCAAACACCAATTATTATTGCAAGCGCCACACTCAGTGAAAACTCGGAGCGACACCTTCTAGAAACCCTACAAGAAGCAAAAATTATAAAGCTTGACAAGACCGATAAAAGCGACGGGCACCTGACTCTTGTCCACGACAAAGAATTCGAAGAAAACGTTACATCTATCCAATGGTTCTCTAGTCTTCTCCGAGAGGAAAACCTAAAAGAAAAAGTCAAGGAACTCATTGATACAGGAATGACTGTTTTTATAGCACGGGATACAATAAGAGAAGCAATAAAAACCTTCAAAGAACTAAAAGAATCGCTTGAGCTAAATGATGATGAAATAGTACTTTTACATAGCCTCATGACCAGGGAAGATAGAAGCAGAGCCCTAGAAGGCGTCCGAGACGAAAAGACGAGGATACTCGTAGCTACAAGCATCGTGGAGGCAGGCGTAGACATAAGTTTCAATGCATTAATTACAGATGCCAGCAGAGCCTCCTCTGTAATCCAGAGAACAGGCCGAGTATGCAGAAAAATTGAAAGATGCAAGGAAAACAAAGCACATGTCTTTATCCTCGAAAACAAGCACCTCGATTCAAGGATCAAAGGGCTCCTTGAAAACTCAGAAAAACAGAAAAAACAGATATGCTGGAGACTGCCCTACGACACAGACAGTTATCTGGGCTACGGGCCGCTCCTACGGGAAACAGGTATCCCAGAAATAAACACGAAGCTGAAAAGGAGCCTGGAGACCCTAGCCTCTCCTCTCCTCATCTCCAGCAGATCCATCGGAGAAATTGTGAGAAACCACGGATACGGGCTGGTGCGAACATTTCTTGCAGAAGTCGTTGTTGCGGATCCAGAGCTTCTCAACGGAGCTGGCAGAAGAGTAAATCTAAACAAGGATAGCTTTGTAACCTCTCTAAACAAGCTCAGGCTTCTAGCTTCTAGGGGCTGCATAGACGGTCTGTATGTGGCGCTGGGGACACGGGAAAAAGCTACACTTAGGAAGATATCTCCAATAGAAGAGCTATACCGGCAAAGAGAAGAAATCAGCCTCGACAAATACTTCCATAACCTCCAAAAAACACTAGCTGACCCAGAAACAAGATACAACTTTGTTGGAACAGTCTTCCTGCTTAAAACTAACTGTTACGAGAAAAATCTAGGGGTAAAAGAAGATGTGCTACGCATATAGAAAACCACCAATAGAAGAAACTCTCCACAAACACTCACTCGAGGTTGCCCAATGCATTAAAAACTCCTGGGAATTCATCGGCCTAAAAAGAAAAATATGGAGGCTCTACGGTATCGACGAGGAAACAGCCGGAGACCTAGTTCTCATAGCAGGCCTCCTCCACGACCTAGGAAAAGCAGAAAAAGAAACACAGGAAAAATGCATGACAGAGTGCACAGATTTCCCACATCACTATGTAACCTCCGCGATGATAGCCCTCAGGATCGGGTACAACACCATCGACCTCGACCTAAGCCCAGACAACATAGAGGACACCCTCAACCAACTCTTAACTGGAAAAAATACGCAGCTCGAGGCGAGACACATCTTCCTGGCACTAGTAGTCCTCCCAGTACTACTACACCACTACTCACAGATTACCAGCGAATACAGCGTCCTCAAACAAATCCGCCCAACAATATCAATCGGAGATGAATGCCTAAAACAAATCAACACACTTACAAACGACGCAAAACAATTTATCAAAACCCCTCTCGCATCAAAAATCCTAGACACCACGGCAAAAACCCTAAACAAAAACCCATTAGACTTAGGAGTACTACCAAACCTAAGAAACAACCTTCTCCGCATAGGAACATACAAAACAGAGAACATACTAATCGAGGCAACCACAGGAATACTAAACAAATGCGACGGACAAACAGCATCAAAAAACCGAAAGAACAAACACACACAAGAAACCAAATAAAACAACCCCAAAACTTACACAAAAACCAAGACTTTAATTTCAATTCTTTCTAAGTTGCATCGTCAAGAGGTCTTTTCCCCACGTCTCCATGTCGATGATCCCTTCAATTCTTTCTAAGTTGCATCTCAACGAGATAATGGACAACATAGACAAATCCCTTACCCTCCTTCAATTCTTTCTAAGTTGCATCCAAGAGCGCCCTGGCTGGGGGAATAGTAGCGTTGACATCCTTCAATTCTTTCTAAGTTGCATCACTATAAGTAAATCTGTATTCGAGCGTTGTAAAACAGCTATACCCTTCAATTCTTTCTAAGTTGCATCGAGTAAGCATTGTTAACTTTGCGTCAATGATGCTTAACCTTCAATTCTTTCTAAGTTGCATCAAAGAAGCTAGACATGAACAAGCTGTTGCAGATGCTTCTACTTGTCCTTCAATTCTTTCTAAGTTGCATCAGAATAAGCTGACTTTCAATGTGTCAAAGAGGACTGAGAGCCTTCAATTCTTTCTAAGTTGCATCCCGAAATACAGGGCAGTAGCAGTTCAGAACTATTTTCTATCCTTCAATTCTTTCTAAGTTGCATCACATTGGTGACACGGGTGACATGGGTGACACGGTGACATCCTTCAATTCTTTCTAAGTTGCATCAAGAAAGCAGGGGAGGTGGATAGAATGAGTGAGCAAACCTTCAATTCTTTCTAAGTTGCATCGGAGAAACACAAGAGGGGTTCACCTTGTCTTTAACTTCCTTCAATTCTTTCTAAGTTGCATCAACACAGCAGCGCGCGGTCGAGAAGGCGTTGAAAGCCCCCCTTCAATTCTTTCTAAGTTGCATCCTTCTTGAGCCACTCCTCGCCGTCGTAGCTGTGGGTCATTCCTTCAATTCTTTCTAAGTTGCATCCTTCCTGATGTAGGCCGGCAGGTAGATCAGGAATGTGTGCTCCTTCAATTCTTTCTAAGTTGCATCGACACAATCGGGAAAACGGCAATTGTTAAGATCTATGTCTCCTTCAATTCTTTCTAAGTTGCATCGAGTTTGAGCTTGAGCCTGTTGGGGAGGAGGAGAGAATTCCTTCAATTCTTTCTAAGTTGCATCCGAAATGTTTTACTCAGGAGGGATTTATATGTTTAACGCTTTTTCCTCCTAGAAGTCAGCAAAACTGCCCTAGCACCCAAAATTACACATTGGAAACTTCTGAAACTTCCCAGCAGGGAACTTTCCCGAAACACACCGTTTGAGGTCGGGAATTTTTCCCGTAATCTCTTTTTAAAATAACCTTCCCATCGGGAAACTTCATAAACAACTTTTAGTCTTCCTTTAAGGAAAACATTGACAAAAAGCCATATGTATTTGTGATAAAAGGTGGTCTAGGCGAATGGGTTCCCTTTTTCCATGTTTTATTGTTTGGTGAACTTTGTTTTGGGTTTGGCCGCTCGAGCCCGCACATGTGGGCGTGTGACCAGCGGCACTCGTCTCGGGCTCCCTGGGCAAAGTGCATCCCCTCGGGGCCACGTGTACACGCCGAGCACGTGGGATGACCCCCAAGAGTAGTATGCTCGGCGTGGGTAGGGGGGACGCCTATGGCTAGGGGTGGGACCCGCAGAGTGCCGAGTAGCCTACAGTATGCAAACCCGTCCGCCAGAAAAACAAGTCTTTTTTCTGGCCCCTTTCCACTTTTTTCTTCCCCTTTTCCCCCGATCCGCCCCCACCCTAGACGGGTGGCGCCCCCGAAACAGGGGGCGGCTTCGACGCCCGAGCCATGTATGGGGGACCCTGCACAGCAAGGGCGATGAGGGTCGCGCCTCGCCACGGGAGACCCTGGCAGGCGCGGCTAGGGGAAGGGGGAAGGGGCCAGCCAACGACAGCCATGATCCACACGTTCATCATTCGCTTAACAAAGGATCCACGACACACGTAAACCTATGAACCCCACGCTCATGCTTACCCATCGCCCCTCACTATCTCCCACGATACATAACGAGCCACCCGTCCCGCCGGCCCCTGGGGCCTAGCCGTATCCACGTCTTCGCGCCCTAAAGGGCGCCCCCGGAACCAAGGATCCGGGGTGAGAGGCTATGGACATGGGTACGGCTAGCCCCGAGGGCTGGGGGACGGGCTTTACAGGTTCCATACCTGAACTGCTAGCAGAACTATATACTAGAGTAAGTTTCGCCATTGACAAGCTAGATGTCTTCGACGAGTATGCCAAATACTTCCACGAGAAAACCGAAGCAATACTAAGGACATACGATTTGTCACGGGAACAGGAATACCTATTGCTGGACTTCACAGAAAAACTGATTATGTGTATGGACAAGACTTTTCTGCAAGCAGAAGCTAAACTCCGGAAACTTTGGATAGCTCTGGACAACAACACAGTAAATATATGTCCTCCCTTGCATGGTAAAAAAGGCTTATACATACAACCACTAGGCGAAGAATGGCATGTCCATGCTAGCAGAACTGATGACGACGATTGGAGGTTCTTCTTGCCTATATATCGTATCAGTGAAAAGGCGACTTTCCCAGATATTTTGAACCTGTCCGGCAAACATTTACAGCATTTGCAGAGTGGATGGCGTGCCTCCGATGAACTCGATGACGACGGCGCCGCTGCTATGGGCACAACTCAAGGATGGCAAGTTTTCGCTTGGTCAGCAGTGAGATTCGGTGCCATGCGTATCTATCTAGCCGGACTATTATTGAACATGTATGGTGCAACTATTAAGTGGAATCTTTCATCGCTGGTTTGGAAGCAACAATGGAGAGGAAAAGAAGGAAAAAAGCAGGCACAGAAGTTTGCTGATCGTCACTTGCTCGGATTACTGACGTGGTATCTAGGAGATGGAGATGGAGGAATTGACTCAATCTCCTTCAAAATATGCATTGGTAACAAAAAAGTGACAAAGCCAAAAGAAATAGTCCCGCAAATACTCAAGGCCGCATACAGAATAGGCTACGGGCAATATCTCGACATTCTAGACTTCCAAAAATGGAAAGTATTCAAGCAACTAGCAGTATTAGAGCAACATCCGGTCCGTGCAGAACTGAAAGGCTATACATTTTGGTTGACCTTTTCGCGCACACAATATTCATACAAGATCCATGCACGCACAGCACTCAAAGACCCTGCCGAAGCAGAAAGACTAGCAAAGTCCATTGCAGAAATCGGCATACATACGATCATATATACATGGAAAGATTACTACATACTACAGATAAACACACGTGAAATACTAAAGCTCGTAGAGCAATATAAGGAATGGCGTAGAGCAATCAAAGCATTAGCACGGAAACAAAACCTACAGCCGAAAACACCTACACTACGCAGGCTACTCGAGCTCGCGGAAAACCCACCCCTAGCCCTGCAATGATAATCCTCAGCTTTTATTCTCGCTCAAGCGGGCGCCTCCAAGCCTCTCTATGACCCTGACTACTTCCACGCGACCCTCATGCATCGCGACATCCAGAGGTGTAAAGCCAAAATCATCCTTAGCATCCACGTCTGCACCATTCTTGATAAGAAGCTCGGCGACTTCAACACGACCATAAAAAGCGGCAAAATGCAAAAGCGTATACCCCCTCCTGTTCTTAGCATTCACCTCTACACTACTCTTTAGAAGCTTCCTAACCCTCTCAACATCCCCCTTAGCTACAGCCACAAAAA